>JAABUK010007399.1_pt1 | contig 15869 bp, 19 predicted proteins | sample 5559141 | NCBI WGS metagenome assembly JAABUK01 (sample SAMN10711869, study PRJNA513367) | rock metagenome | isolation source: Antarctica rocks | place: Antarctica: Victoria Land, Pudding Butte nord | collected 2016-01-03
CAATGGACAACACACGGACCAATACACCAGTGTTGCCAAACATGGTTAGCCTGCTGACCAACGGTTCAGGTACAATGCGAATCACAAGCTGTCCAGTACACTGTTCAGTATGCGCATTGAGGGGTACAGCAAGCAAGCAGAGTCCACAAACATGGCAAACATGGCAACTTCTTCTCAAGCAATACAGCAAGTTGAGATCATGTTTGTCATGACAACTATCATCGTGACAAGGGATCTTTTGTCAACTTGTGATTGTTACGTATGCAGCTTCAGCAAGTTGCACCCAGCTCTGGCTGACAAGCATTACCTACGCACCTCTGAGGAGAACCAGCGCATTCACAAGGCCAGGTTCCGCATGCTGCAGCAGCAGCAGCAGTCAACACAGCATGGACAGACAGCCAGACCCTCCACTGCTGACGCAGGCAGAGGGCGTTCAGCAGGTGACAGGAGCAACAGCAGCTGGTCAGCTTTGAAGCAGGTGTGTTGCATGCAGATCAAGCACCATGATTGTTGATTGTCGTCTTCCAATTCAGCCATATGCTAAACGTCTGTGACTCATTACCTGCTGTCGCTCTACAGCATGTCTTTTGCAGCCAAGGACAAGTGCAGTGCAAGCTCCCAATCAAGTCAGTGATGCAGACTCCCAGATGTGTCACAGGTTTGCACAGTTGGCATCAGCGCAATTTGTAAAGGGACATCATAGTGCTCAAAAGCACGTCATAATTTGTCGCCTGAACAGACAAACACTGGCTGGCCATATGACCCTATCAGCACTTGGCTTGCTTGAGTACACCTATTGTCCTGTGCAGTTCTAGAGATGATGCTCGAGACCCAACTCACATCATTGCTATCAATGCTAATGATGCAATGTGAGTGCAGGACGCTGAAGCCTTAAGGCACCAGTCACAGGAGGTGACTCACCATGCCCGGGAAGTGATAGCTGCCAGTGAAGCTGCCAGCAGCCGCCTCAGAACTGGCAGTGGGGTCAGGGCCCGTCCCAGCAGCGCCCCTTTCCTGAAGGGCTCCTCCAGGCTCAGCCCTGCTGACCAGGAGCACATCTCAGACTTGGAAGCACAGATAGCTGATCTGCAGACTGCTGTTGAGGTGCAATATGCTTCTGCCTGTCAGCAACAAAGTCACTGAATGACAACGGCATGCCGCTCGGGAAAGGAGGGCCACTGGTGTTATCAAGCATTCAGACATTACCTTTGCAGCTGTGCTGTGTCTTTGGCTATTTGGTTGAACTGATGCATTTGGGACCAATTGGGATCCCAGGCAGTGACAATTGGACCGCCTCTGCACTGATATTGTTTGGGGTGGTTGCTGCTGCTGCTGCTGCTGCTGCTGCTGAACATCAAGCTGGAAAGTGCTGTACAACACAGCACTACTTACAGACAACTGCTGTGCTGGGCAGATGCACAGTCAGCAGCTGGCAATCCACCTGATTAATGCTATGCTGCCTTGGTAGGTGCTGACCCACCCTGAAGAGCAAGAGGTTCAGTCAGATACAGATGCTGATGCTGATGCAATTGTGGCAGACATACTGACCATAGCGCACAGTCCAGTCTTTGACAGCGTGCACAGCAGGCATGCTCGCCGCAGCCTAGCTGATCACTTGGTTGAAGAAGCAGAAGACTGGCAGGTGCCAGTGAGCGAAGAGGAACGGCTGAGGGTTGCCAGTGCAGCCTTTGATGAACACAGGTGCGTGCGTGTGAGACTCACTCTTGCTGCAAAGCCTGTGTATTGCCTTTGGGCTTTGAGGTGGTTGCTGGCTATTGCTAGCAAGCAATTGCTGACCTCAACGTATCAGCCTGAGCTTCCTGTATAGTCAGTTCTGAGGTCAATCAACAACTGCCTCTGCTGCCACCTTTAAAAAATCTTTACATATGGGTAGCCAGTGATGGCTGCCAATTCACCATGCACCTGCACTTGCACCATGATGGCAAGTCGCTGCTGCTAGTGCTGACACCCAGCTTGCAAAGCATAAGCTCTGTTGCTGGCAGATATGCTGTCTTGCTTGCCGATTTCGAAGACTCAACCTGCTACTGCTCATTGTTCCGTCTGTCACGTCTCGGTGTCACCAACTCTCACCAAATTGAATATCGTAAATCAAATCACAAACGGAATCTCAGAATCACAAAGCCAGGCCCAAAATTGGTGTTGCTGTTTGTCTGCATGCTGACTGCAGTAGACCGCGCTGCTAAGCTTTTGCATGATAACTGACAAGGAGGCGATGATGTCATAACTTGATCTTATCAGAGCTGCATTGCCAGCAAAGCATCAACACCTTGTTGGGCGGTGCAGAGTGAAGACAGCTAGGTCCTGAGCCTCCTATGTCAAAATCATCTTGATGGCAGCATTGATGTGTCCTAAAACATCTGCACATTGTTATAACGCGTTTTTCCTGTCCCCAGGCGTTTCTGAGTTTAGATTTGCAGTATAGGGATGATGTTTCTGAACTGAAATAGACGTTTTGGAATTGAATAAAGCATTACATCTGCAAGACTGTCATGGTGTGAGTGTGGCATACAGGTGGCAGGAGTGGGATGCAGCGACTAATGAGGCCATGCTCAGAAGAGCCCTGGCAGGGCAAGCCCCCGGCTCCCCTGAAGCTGGCTATGGCTCTGACCTTGAAGAAGATGAGAAGAGACGGTGAGCATCCTTTGCAGTTTGTCACTGCATGCACAACACCAGTGCCATCAACATTGCAGCCAGCCTGTGGCTTTCATGCCCAGCAGAGTGGCTCTTGTCAAGGTGCTTGACACAGTTTCTATTGCGTCACTCATGCAGACAGGACCCTGGGTGCATTGACTTCACATCAATGCCTGAGCGCAACTTGACCATAGCTAGAGTCAGAACGTGTGTGAGCCATGGGCTTATCAGGCCTACCTTGCACCCTCGTCACTCCGAGAACTGCGTTTGGCTGCTTTGAACAGCTGGTGCTGACAAATGGTGCTTATTGCAGGGAGCTCAAGGTCAAGAGCATGCAAGCACAGATGAGGCACAAAGTCATCAGGTCAGGCGGCAACATTGTCAAGTCCTGCATGACATATTTTAGTGCGTATTGATGCGTACACATTACTCCTGATTTGATGTGCACACATAGTGAACCTGTATCAAAATGAGCAGGCTGGTCTATGCAGAGCTGATCCATCAGCTGGCGTGTGCATATCTGTCTGTTATCTTCTTGCCACACCCTGCTGCTTCTTGCAAAGCATGTTGAGCACTGCCGTTAACACTACACATATTGCAAATCAGCTCTGTGCAAGTTGAGTCTAAGGTCCGTGTCTACCCTTGATAACAATGTTGCACAGAAATGTGCCATTCTGACTGGTATGTGCAGCCTTACAACCAAACTACGATTCTTGCCAATGGCAAAGCACCCATAGCCTCTTGCTCAAAAGCATGCCCACAGTGCATGTCCAAAATGCCAATATGTGCGCTGTGTGCATGAGTCTTGATAGCCTACCCACCTCAAGCCATTCATGTGGACGCACTTGCATAATCATATGTGACAGGTGAGACAACAGAACGATCGGTGGCATGATTTGTAGGTTGGATGGCGCACTGAAGATGAATGGATGGATGAGTATCGTGAGGCATCCAGCAGGGGCAATAGGCAGCATGAGCCTTCCGCCAGGCCAGGGATGGCACCTGAAGAAGAAGCCCTCATCCAGCAGGCATATGTGCCCATCCTGTATGAGGACCTGGTCGGTCAGCCTGGCCCCATAGGGCGTCTGGCAAAGCCCAGGGCAGCTCGCAGGGGCCGCCACCAGCGGCCCTTCACCCCTACCAGCCCTCGCCCCATGGCGTTTGAGCTGCGTGCTCAGTCACGGCCTAAAACCATTATGCAGGTTGGTGCCAGCCAGAACAAGCTGTGGGTGCCCTCACAAACAATAGGTCTGTTTATGATCACTTCTGCTGCAGGAGACCTTGTGTACTACTGTCACAGTACACAGTGTGTCCAGACAAGAAGCTCACACAGCTGCTTCACCAGTTTGTGTCACAGAAGATGCGTAGCTGGTCAAGAGCAGCTGGGTGTCCACTGCATTCATGCTGCTGCTCTTCCTCTTGCAGTCAACGCTGCAGGTGTGCAGCCAAATGGCGTGTGTTGCGCTACACAGCCTATGACACACCTGTGCTTCCACACACATTTACAGCTTGCCCAGAGGCTGACTGATCGGGTACATCTGTAAAACCAGGAGTTGTCTACCAGATGCTTTGATTGTCTACCAGATGCTTTGATTGTCTACCAGATGCTTTGATTGTCTACCAGATGCTCTGATTGTCTGCCAGATGCTTTGATTGTCTACCAGATGCTTTGATTGTCTACCAGATGCTTTGATCATCTGGCTGTGATGCTGAAGGTGAAGATGGAGCAAGACATGGCAATGAGGCAGGCAGAAGAAGAAGCCATGAGGCACCATCAGTTCAAGGCCAACCCTCTGCCCAAATCTACCACAGAGCCCAGGTGCGTCTGTAGCATACAGTCCACTCTGTCCATGCTGACATGCAATTTGCATGGGTGAATGTGTGTGCGTGTGCGCTGAGCGGTGGTTACTGCCTGCATGGTATGAGGAAGCCAGATGCTCCTTGACCTTGATGTAGTCATGATTGGCCTGTTGCACACGGCATACCCTGATGGTTGCTGGCATATATTCACACCTCGGCCAGGCTAAGGCCCTGTCCCACACTTTGTCCTCATTCCATGGGGGCATTGGCTGTCGTGCTGCTCCCTCGATCTTTTGTTGCTCTGCTGTGCTTTAGGTATGAGAACATCAGACGGCAGCAGGCAGCCAAGGTGAAGGAGTCGCATAAGCGCAGCTTGCAGCTGCTCAAGTTCCAGGAGCGCCCCTTCTCCTTCTATGGCAAGGCCCTGGCCAAAGAGGAGGCAGCCAAGCAGTACAAGCCACCCACTGCTAAGGACTTCCAGAAGCCCTTCAAAGCCAATCCCATACCCAAGTCCTCCCTAGAGGTGTGGGCCTTGCTGACCTGATTGAGAGTGCTGCCATGCCTGGCCTGTAGAATGTGGTGTGTATCTGTTGGTGTGTGTGTGTGTTGGTGGGTGTGTGTGTGTGTGTGTGTGTGCGCTCATTCACATCTGCACAAAGTTTGAGATTATGTTATGTGAGAAGCGTCGCTGTGTGGTCCTTGAAACAACACTGTACATTTGATGTAGCAGCCAGGCAATACCAAAGCCAAAATTCGCACCTGGCAAGGCATGCACAAGCAGTGAGCTACATTGGATGAATGCATAGCTTGTTGTGTCAGTCACGACCTATCAATCTTCATGCTGCTTACGGGCCAGCACTTTTGGTGCTGCAAGGTGGACATTGGATGCAGCCTGGCTATCACTGTGCATATTGCATTCATTTGTTCAATCAGTCACTCATTCAGTCAGTCATTCATGCATTCACTCACAAGCTGTCTTGCCCTAGGGTTTGGTATGCACAGTCCTGAGTGACTCCCAGCACACTAGATGCAGTAGTGGCAGAGTGTGATGCCTGTTCTGAGTCTGAGCCCAACTTCTGGCTGTACTTAGACAAAGCGTCACACTCTGCCGCCGATGCATCTAGTGTGGTCTCACAGGCATAGTGCCTACTGGGAGCTACTCAGTACTGTAGGTGCCCAACCCTACAGGAAGACACATGTTGGATGAATAACGGGATGTAAAATGCACAGCAATGGCCAGGTTGTGCTCAGCATGTGAATGTTGCTGGATCATGTAAGTCTGTACCTGTTGCCCAAGTTGTCGGTCTTTTCACTTGCAGGAGCGGCTGGCTGAGATCAGTGCTGAGAGAGCTGCCAAGAAGCTGGCGGCTCACCAGGCAGCTGAGCAGAAGCTGAAGGAAGCTGCCATGCCTCCCCGCATGCAGCTGGCTGCTCAGGTGGAACAAGCGTGCTGTCACATGACACTATTGACGCACTGTGCCTTCACGTATGCATGCCTGCAGTATGACATTGTCAATCACTCACATATTGCACTTGGTTATACCCAATGTTGTCAAGTCATGTTGTGCCTACAAAGGGAGGCTTTGCCTATGCAATGCACTGACAGGACCAATCAAAGGAGCTGCAATGTTTTTGTGACCAAGTGGCATCAATACTGATGTTTGCATGTGCTTATGTTTGCTGAGCATGTGCTACACAGCACTTTTGAGTGTGCATCATTCTTGGGGGGTGACCCTTACCCCACTTCAATTGACTGGGCTGCACCAGGCTTGCCAGCGTGCCAAGCCATCATTGCCTGCCTTCATGGCAATGCTTGCGCGTTCATTGCAATGCATCAGAGCTGCACAGGGGTCAAGTCAAAACGGCAAGTGTCACAAAGGCACACTCTGGTCTGCTGCAGCATGGGCTTGATATGTCACATGGGCTTAACATGTCACATGGGCTGAATGTGTCACTTGCTTTGCAGAGGAGTCAGTCACCAGAGGGCAAGCTTGGGAAGGGCCGCCATGCTGAGAAGTGCAGCAAGAGGTTTGAGCCTGAGGGCAGGGCTTGTGGGCGGCACAGCCCTGTGCCCAACTTCCAGCAGCTGCACACATCCTGGGAGAACAAGCTGGCTGACTGCAAGGCCAGCAACCGATCCAAGTCCACCATACCTGAGGTGAGAGCCTCTGCCATGAATCCAAACGCTGAGCAATCAATGCTGCTCTGACTCATGTTGTAGAGTCCCCAGGGCTACATCTGATTGCATGCATCATGAGTAAGTGTGGACATTCCCATGCTGCAGAAACACAGACTGCAGCCCATGTGGGCTATGGTAAATGTCGTTCCTGCAAAAGTCCCTCCCTTGAATTATAAATGCAGACAACCTACGAAAGTATCATCAGTCCTGCCTGATTGACTGTGTGTGCCTTTGACTAGTTCACTTGCATGCGCAAGTGCTTGCTACCAAACCATTCTGTACGTTATGATTAGCTAAGTTTTTATCAATCTCAGAGGATTGCCACCTCAAGCTCAGCAAGGTGTTCGTGTCAAACAGGATCCTCATCTGGGTGGGGACACAGCAGCAGAGGCAGAGGCGAGGAAGAAGCATGCAGAGGAGCGGCGGCAAGAGGCTGTGCAGCAAGCTGCCTTGGACCAAGAGCGTGGGCTCGAGATGCGCTGGCCCTACGTCTCACCTAGAGGAAAGGTACAAAAAACGGCTGAAGGCACCAAATGCATGCACATGTACACTTTGTTCTATGCTTGATACTTGTCCAGACTTTTGTTGAGATTCCAACTGCAGTAAGCCCTCTGCGGCACCCTCAAGCATGCAGACAAGCTGCTGCTGAGACTCAGAGTGTGATCAGATGATGATGACAATGTGAACAAGCGATGTGACGCCGTGTGAAACGCTTGTTGTCACACATGCAAGATGTAGTGGGCCTGGATTGGTGCATCACGGTAGTGGTGCAAACATGGGCAAGAGATCGTGCAATGCACAGTAGTACAACCCCAGGTGTTGAGCTGAATGCATAAAAACAGAAACAGGGGCGAGAGATCATGCAATGCACGAATGTGCATCCCCAGGTGTCCAGCTGAGTGCTTCAAGACATAAACATGCCTGCCCAGGTGGACATCTGGCATCAAAACCTTGCATCTGGTCATGCAGGTGAAGCCGACACCCCCACCTCACTTCAGCCCTCCCCCAAGTGTTTCACCCCCAACCAGGACCCAGCAGCTTCGCTCAGCAGCCATTCATGCAGCCATGCACCGCAATGCACCTACCAGAATCCCCACTGGCAGCTCTGAACCCAACCAGACTAGGCATGCCCGACGGCCTTCAGCCCATAAGCAGGCTGCGACAGACTGGCAGACGCACAGACATGGCAGACAGCATGAGGAGGCAGCAAGGACAGACACAGAAGAGGCGCCTGAGATAGTCTCCAATTGTTTGTCTGGGCGTGTTGCAGTCAGCCAGATCAATGCTGAAGTGCCCAATGCAGCAGACTTGCAGAAAAAGACAGAGGAAGATGCAGTTGACGTGCAGGACCAGACACAGCAAGATGCAGCTGCAGCTAATGTAACACATGGTGACAGCGATTGTGCAACCCAGCATGAGACCGGCAGTCTAGCCAGTCAGTCAGCTGGGTACTTAGTGCCAGCTGGGTACTTAGTGGCACCTGCAGCGAGCAGAGAGGAATTTGTGCTCAATAGGCTTGTTGCTGTACATGTGCGCTCAGAACTGACAGAGTCGCATTTCAGGGACATGTAATGCATCACAGGGGCGACAATCAACATGTCACCTGCAAGGCATCTACAGTATGGTTGTGTGCTACATTTCAGTGCACCACTGCTGAGCAGATCGTGACGTAGGGCCAGCGCATCTCCAGCGCATCTCCAGCGCATCGCCAGCGCAGGCCCTTGGTGATACATGCATTGCAATTGTGGCGGTGTTACTCGGATCGGGAGGAATTCATGTGACTGGTCTCAGAATATGCTTAGAGGCATACTGCAAAAGCGAAGAATGCAGGCCTTAGGCTAGGCTAGGCGTGCATTCTGTTGACTTGCTACTCCCTACTTGTAATCATATGTCATAATAGCCTCTTTTAGTAAGCAATGTTTGAAAATAGCGTCTCCATCTGTCCAGCAACAACCTCCTAATTAGCAGGCTAAATCATTGCATCATGTTAATTAGGCCCCTAATTGGCTAATGCAGTACTTGCGCTGTAGTTAATTCGTATTTACTATGCCTTCTGGAAAGTCTTGAAAAGTATAGCATAGTGGATCAATGATTTTCAAGGTTTTATCCAAGGGCCTGGTGGATTGCTTCGCACACACATACGCTCACTCAATTTGACTTCCATCTTCAATCTGGCTGGACTCCGATTGTCACGAAGTTTGCCCAAGGTGTCGCCTTGCCGCCTGGCAGTGTCGCCAGCGAAACTCTTTCAGCCTTTACGACATATCTGAATTCATTTACAAGTAACTAAGTGATGATCAGTTGTTCCTTTCTTTCTGAACAATTTCCAAATCTCTATGAGTCTCTGTTCAGTGTACTGATCCCCATCCATGGCAGCCCTAGGGTAGGTGTAGCGTATTTTGTATCTATGTCCGACATTGGGAGCACTGAGATAGCGCTGTTGGTGTGTGTGTGTAGAGTATATGCGCAACGCTTTTGGATTACATTATCAATAGGATGAATAGTGAGGATGGTCTACTCCACTCAGAGAGCAAAGGGCAGGGATCAGACTTGCTACTCAGATCTTGGTCAGTGAAACTCCCCAGCAGTGCTATCTCGCAGGGCGGCTGTCTATTATATAATCGTATATCATAGTATGTTGGTTTCAGCTACAACATTAACGGCAGCTGCTGACTGAGACGGTCAAATGGTAGGGAATGCAAGTTTGTGACGAAGCGTTAGGTATCTGAGCAAATACGTAAGGAACAGCACTTTGTTGGCTGCAAGGCGTGATTATGATACGTATGGTACATCGCATTGACTGCGATGTTGATTACTAGATAACTTTACTGGGTTTAGAGTCTCATGCGAAATGCGTTGACTGGGGTTTGACTATGATGAATAACTACATTACGTATTCTAGTTGATCAGATTAATTCTAGAATACTCGTGTGGATTCCTTAAGGTCTAGAAAGTCCTATTGTCAAGCCTGTTCTAGAAGAATCCTGACGGTCCCGGGGAGGGCCCTATAAATTGTCTGGGATCTCTGGACTCACAACTTGATCCTATTCCCATTGTCCTGACACAGCTATCTGCTGCTGTCACACCTTGTAACTACCTCCGTTTCGACTTTACCCGTGTGCGCTCCCTGCATTGCATTGCATCCATACGCACTTGCACGGCCACGCCTGTGACCGTCACAAATTGCTGTGTAACGTTACAGACCTCCCCCCTTTTAGGTGTGAAACCCAGAGGGTAATGAATTGAGCAGGTTGCATAAGCTCGCATTGAGTGGTAAAGCATATGAGACATGAAGTAAGTGAAACATGTGTCAAATGCAAGGAACACAATGATGTTCAGTGCGGCCATGGCCACTTCATGCTGGGGATCAGCCAGGTGAAGACATGCCGACTCAACTGCAGCACCCTTTTTGGTGGATCAATACACAATAAGAGGACTGACTTACAGATTTCAGTGAATCGCAGTGACAGCTCAAGATACAAGGCATTGCAAAGGCTGTGCAGTATCCTGAGTGTGAACATGCTTGCATACATGCTAACGCACTGTTTTGGCTATACTGCAGATTGCCACATAGTGTGTGCTTGGGTGCTAACTATGTGACAGCAGCAAGCCTAACATAAGAAAAGCTCCAAGTTGACAACACTTGTAATGCCCAGTTAGGCAGTACACCATTGCTTGCCAGCAATGCAAAGGAAATACAAATAATCAGACTATTTTTTATTCTGTTTTTCGTTTATTTTACCTTCTTGTCTGAAAATCTGTTTGGCTCACGGAGTCAGCCTATTGAGGCATAGGGAGTAAGACAGCTGCAGCAGCCAGTCTTTGGTCAGGGGCCAAGGTGAGCCAGTAATCCTGTACACAGTCAAGAGAGTTAGCGACATTGGCTGATGTTTCCCAGGTGTTGTGCTCATCGCCATAACCTTCCCAGTGGATCAAGTATTCAACTTTACGTTGACGTCCACGCTTAACAACTCTGTGGTCAAGCACTTGCTCTACTGTCCCTTCAGGGCAGTCATCAAACAGCTCAGGAGGTGGTGGTGGCTGTGTGCGACCATCACTTCTGTATGGCTTGATGAGAGAGACATGGAACACAGCGTGAACCTGATGCATGCAGTCTGGAAGATCCAAATGGTGGGCAGTGCCGCCCATGCAAGCTAGGATTTTGAAAGGTTTAATCCATCTAGGTATAAGCTTGCGGGTACCAGTGGTCCTCAAATGCAAGGTAGTGGTGGCTAGGAGCACTTCTGCACGAACCTCAAAGACAGATGGGACATGCCTTTTGTCATAGTGATGCTTCTGCCTTTGCTGTGCATTGAGCATGCATGCTTTAGCACGTGCACTTGTGGTTTGCATGTGCTGTGCAAAAGCAGCAGAAGCAGGATTTTACTTTTTGAAGGTAGCGTCCTTCCCCTTTCAAGTGAGGCACTCAAAGGTGGTCTGGAGTGACGGCCATGGTTCAGGTAGAAGGGCGCGTTCTGCACCGACTCCTGCCAGGCATTGTCGATAGCAAACTGCGCATGCACAAGCAGTTCATCCCATTTAGTCGTAGTGGGAGCCACAAAGTGTGTGAGCATGTCCTCAACAGTGCGATTCATGCGCTCTGTTTGACCATCAGTCTGAGGGTGAAAAGCTGTTGACATGTTCCATGAGATGGGCAGGCGATCAGAGAGTGCTTGGTTGTACTTGCCAGCAAACTGTGGACCTCTGTCAAAAATACTTCCAGGGGGAGACCATGATTCAGAACACATGCTGAATGAACAAGGCAGCCCAAGTCTTTGCAGGGCATTATGTTGTAGTGGGCACAATGTGTACATACTTGGTCAATCTGTCAACAAAGACTAGAATAGCGTCATGGCCTGCCTTGGTCTTAGGAAGACGTGTGACAAAGCAAGTAGAGACTCTGTCCCAAGGACCATGTGGAGTGTGCAAAGGTTGCAACAGACCAGAGGGCTTGAACGTTTGCTGCATTGACAGGAGACGCAAGTGCGTATGTAACCATTGATGTCAGAAAACATACCTTGCCACCAAAATGATCGCTGCATATTATGCAGTGTTTTGTTGACGCCAAGATGGCCAGCATAAGGGCTGTCGTGGTAGTCCCACAGCAGCGCTGTGCATACACGGCTGACATTGGGAATCACAAGGCGATCACCTTTCCACCATAAACCATCCAGGAACTTCAAATCCTGCAGGTTATTGCTGTTAGCAAACCATGCATCAGACTGGTAACCTTGCTTTGACTGTACATAGAGGTCAAGCACAGGCTGCTCAGCCACCTCTATGACCATGTCTCCAGGAATGACAGTGTCAGCTGCAAGGTCAAAAGGGTTGCTGGGGGTTACAGGAGAGGTTACAGAGGTTACATGTGGTGAGGTTAAAGAGGTTACAGGAGGCAAAGAATTTGCCCAGGGTCCATCTTGGGTCTGCAATGCAGGCTCAAATGGGGTGTCAAGTGTAGCAGCAGGTGTAGGTATAGTCTTTGACTGTGTTGTTACACACAGTTGAGCACGCAATGCATGAGCAGCAAGTGAAGTAGCAGGACGGTATGAAGGATTGCGGCTCAAAGGGTCAGCAACATTAGTCCTGCCTGGTCTGGATTCCCAGGTGAAGTTAAAGCGCTGTAGTTATTCACTCCAGCGAGTTTGGTGCGGATGTGCATTGACTTCAGGGGACTAAATGAGAACACAGTCGAAAGTAGCAATCTGCTGGCGCGCATAGATGACTTGTTTGACCAGCTACAGGGTGCAAAGGGTTTTGGTAAAATGAGCTTGTAAAGTGCATACTACAATCATCGCATCTTTAAGTTGATGGTGAAATCACAGGCAGGAAGGCTGGTACAGTCAGCAGTCACTGCACAGTCTACTCCAAGGTGGCAAAGAGCACCTCTGACAATGGCACATGGAAGGATCAAGAAGTCTTTAGCTAATTCTACAGCAGATGGTTGGGCTGGGGTACCCAGTCCTTGCTGGTTTGCTGACAGTCTAGTCACCCATCTGAAGTTGTTGTCCTTCAGAACAAAAGTCCCCCTGTGATTGGTTCTGAGATTGTCTACTGTTTTACCAAACATGTCCGCCCAGAACTCCTTGCAAATGAACTTGATCACGTCCAAGTGCTCGCCCAGTCTGGGCCTGTTCTGTGTGTATCGCTCAACCAGCTGACGTCCGACTCTGAACCCTTCAGCAATGCACGGATTGGGCGTATAGACTTCATGTGGTGCAAGATCGACAGGAAGAAGGTGCAAGAAGCAGAATGGCAGCCGATCGCAGGCACTCACCTATAGCCTCGATGGAAGCAGCAGCAGGTGCTAGATTTTGCTTCTGATAGTACCGCACGAGCTGTATTGCCAAAAGGTCCAAGCAAGACTCTGAGCAGCGTCGCCCCTTTGCCGGACTATACAGCTGTGGAATCATGTTGTGATGTCAGTGCATGACAGCGCAGACTGCTGACTGCCAGACAAGGCAACCAGATCACGATGGATCAGTACTAAGACTGGTCAACTGCTGGGCGAGCTGGCCCCGACCGGCATTTGCGAAGCCCGTAAATCTGATTGCGAAACTATACTTTACAACTTTAGGCAGTCAGCAGCGTTGCGCACAGTATGTGAATGTGTTAGCTGCAATGCATGCGAAGTATATGCGCAAGACCCTACTCAAGCTTGAGACCTAGCTGCAGGCGTTTCATCACGCATGCGCATGCGCAACGAATGCACCGAGTCAATGCATCGGCCAATTCCCTTGTCATGTCTCGCACTATTTGCATCATTGCCGCTGTCTTGCTAGGTCTGTGTCTTCAGTCAGAGTGCGCCTTTGTCAAACTTGAAGTGCAGCTTGCAATCTCTGACGACACTTTTTCATCTTTCGGTACCATATACGGGCATGTGGAAGAGAACGTGAGTAATCATCGACATTTTTCTGCATAACCTCAAGCAACAGATGATATACTATACAATTTGACACCTGAGACTGTCTCCGGTGCTTTTGCAGTCACTGCTGTTTAGCAAACTCATCTGGGAGAGGCCAGAGTACACAGCATCACAGCTCAAAGCTTTTGCAGAAGTTGTGGAGCAGAATGGGTGAGTCTGGTAGGCTGCAGCTCAATGTTGCTGACTTATTCGATTGTCGTCATATTGTTTCAGGACCTGCACCTATCACTGGGTACGTCTCACAAAATATGCTTCTGCAGATTTGTGAAGATCAAGGTCTCAAACAATGTAGAACAGCCCTCCGGCAAGTTTGTATATGGTTCCGCACGAGCAAGATGCCTCGCGCAGTCAGCAGTAGATGAGCAGGTGCTGTTGTACCTCAATAATGGTGGGTACATCTCAGCTGTGGAGTACAGAGTTGGATGCAATGAACAGCCCACAAAGCTTCCTTCAGACTGGTCACAACCACAGCAAGTAGTAGCTCTTTGTCGCTTCCCAGAGACTGCAGAGCCCCTGAGGCAAACAGCAACCCCAGGTGATCACAGCAACTTGCTTGATTAGCATATGTTAGCCCGTCTGGTCAAGACTCTGGCTTGAACCTTTACCCTGGTAGCACAGTTTGGAATCTTGAAGGTGCTGCACTACATCACATGCCCACAATGTCAATCAATTTGGATGATGCATATGGTTCCGCCAAACAGGTTGCGCAGCTGCAACTGACATCACACATTCTATGTAGTCACTGGCTGTACCTTGAGCTGCGTACAGGCATACTGCAGATGTAACACCAGCGATATAAATCCAGCTGGTGCAGCATGATATAGTCGTCATAGTACATGCGTGCTAGGACCTGCCCTCAGCTCAGACCCAGTCCATGGCACACCCTCCCTGTAGCCGTCCTATTACGCTTTCCTTTTGTTCTGTTCTTTGTCATTATCATGTTCGTTACTCTGTTGTGCTGAGAGCATCAACATTGGGGCGAGGAGCAGTGCTCACACACAATAATCTACCTCTCTGTAGGGCCAACAGACATGTAAGAAACATTCCATCAGCTGCATGAAAGAATGAATATGTAGCTATTACCCTGTTGTGTCATAGGTCTTGAGCCCAGCGGCTTGCCGGAGGGAACAACCATATACCCAGAGTCACAGGACCCGGGGGCAGCCCAGGGCATGGGGGGTGACCCCAAGAAGAAGGCGCCCGTCAAGGATGAGCGCAGCTGGATCATGAAGAACTGGATCTTTCTGATCCCAGCTGGGATGCTGGTAAGCTGTTCTAGTCTGAATGCATGGCTCAGTGTATACACCTCTGTGCAAGCAGCTACCGGTGACATGGCAGTTGTTGCTGTAACTCCATGATGTGCACCATGAAGACCGGATGAGTCATGTCTGCTGTGAGTAGGAGTCGTACTGTTGGAGTCTGAAAAGATTCTTTTGGAGCCTATTCACTATCTCTGCTTCACTGCTCCTGCAAGCTGAGGACCTGTTTGTAAATGACATGTTGCATTCTGCACTGACCTGGCTTCGAAAACAGTCCTGCTTCCACATGGCATGTGACTCCGTTTGCAAGAATTGCAAGGAATACGAGTCTGCATTTGTAGACTTTTGCTTGTGTGCATCACGCATCAACTGATGACCCATTCATGCGTCCAGCATGTCACCAGGTTTTGCCAAGCAGACATGCTTCTTCATGCAAATAGATGTGCTTGTGCATAAAGCACAAGCTTATGCTTTCCACAGAAAGGCACTTGCAGATTGAGCCTGTTGTTTGGTTACTGCAGTTGATGAACATACTTGGGGCTGCAGATACTACGCCAGCAGCTCGACCAGGACAAACAGCGGCCCCAAGCACAGCCCCAGCTGCTCCTGCCACTACAGGAAGAATTTCTGCTGGGGGCAAGTCACGTAAGGGAAGATGATGATGTGCTATGTAAACAAACACTATTATCGCACGTTGTAGCTGTGCAGTACATTTGTGTGCCAAATTTGCATTCAGCCGGGCTCGTGTCCACAGAGCTTCGAGCAGCAACTGAAATGTGATTGCTGAATGTGATTCAAACTAGCAACGACAGCAACAGCCGCATTGTGAAGTCGAGCAGTATGCTTTCCTCCCCCTCTACAAAACCATACTGTGACCCAGAGTGCCCCAAGGCAATCAAGCCATGGCATATCTTTACAGCGTAGCTTGAGCATGAGAGTGCAGCCAGCAGCAGCACTTCACTTACTCTGTTGCTGCAGCTGGCAGGTGCAACGCAATGTTCAAATGCGCAAGAATACTATGCGCAGATGACAAGCACTCTAGCAGAGAAATGACAAC
>JAABUK010007379.1_pt1 | contig 15868 bp, 1 predicted proteins | sample 5559141 | NCBI WGS metagenome assembly JAABUK01 (sample SAMN10711869, study PRJNA513367) | rock metagenome | isolation source: Antarctica rocks | place: Antarctica: Victoria Land, Pudding Butte nord | collected 2016-01-03
CGGTAAAGCGGGAGACCGTACGAGAAAGTCGAGGTATTAAATATACTTTTTATTACTTTAGGCGGAAAAATAATAAAAAAAAAATTATTATTTTAAATAAAAAACCTAAAAATAGTAACTTCGGATTTAAGATTTTTAATTCGTGATTTTCTACTAGCGCCGGGTAGCTCGTTAAAATTATATAAAGTATTATAACTACGTTAATTTAATTTAGATTTTAAATTATATTAAATTATGAAAATTATATACGCGTATAATACCCCTCTAAACTAGCGCGGTATTATAGACTATATAATTCATTTATAACTATATATATCTAATTATAAACTAGTACTACTTAGACTAGTTTATTCTAATTTATTTAAAATTATTCAAAATAAATCGAGGTACTAAATACGTATTTAGTAACTCTAGTATCAAATCGATCTCTAGGGCTAGTATATAAACTAAATAGATCTAAGCGCCTTTTTCGTCTTTTTCGGTAGAATACGGGTTTACTACTTTACCGATATAGACGCCCGCTTAATTCGAAAATAAAAGATTTATAAAATCTTTTTCTTTAAATCTTTAAAAGGGAAAAGGAGTAATTATTAAAGAAATAGAGTAATATATAATCTCGATAATTTTTAAATTTTATAATATATATATCGTTTAACTTTTTAATATTTTATATAATTAAATTAAAGACGTAATATTACCGCTTAGTAAATTAAATAATAGGGTTATATAAAGATATTCTAAAGATTTTATCCTTACTATTATATTTATATAAATAATTATCGATAAATTCTATTTATTAAAGTCTATAGTTTAGGGATTATAAAGGGTTATTTAAATTATATAAATATACTACTAAATAAAAATTCTTTTATTATTTATTATAAATAGTATATTTATTATTATTAGGTTTATTAATATCGAAGGTATAATTTATTATTTTAAAGATCCTAAACTTAATAGTAAAAATCTATATAACTTTATTATAAATAAGATTTTATAATTTAATCGTGATTTAAGGCTTATATTAAAAATAGTAATAATTATCCTAATTTATAAAATTTAATCTTAATATTCGGCCGTTAAATAATTTACTTTACGCTACGATATATTAAGAAGAGTAAAAGATTTAGATATAATATTCTTAATTTTATTAAATACGTATATAAAGATATACCCGTCGATTTTTTACTCGATTATTATAAAATACTCGATAATTCTACCTCGAAATTTATTAATAAACTTTAAGCGTTACTTTAAAAATAAATATAAAATAAAAAGAAAAATATATATTTTATATTAAAACATTCGATCTTTAAGATTATAACTCGATAATTTATTTTCGCCGCGATATTCTCTTTACTTTTAAAATATTAGAGAGAATTAGAAGATAATATAAATTAACGGTCGCTTAATACCGATTTTACTCGCGATATATTTAATTTTAATAATAAAATAAAAGAGATTATATATTTATTTATAAATACTAATTTTTTAATTAAAGATATCCTAAAATCTAAAGAATTAGATAAAATTCTCGGGAAAGAGAGGTAAAAGGAAAGAAAGATTTTAATTTTCTTGAATTATATTATAATTACGTCGTTTATTTAATATATAAATATTTTTACTCTCTTTTAACTACCGCTTTTATAATTTCTATATAAAATTACGTTTATTTATTATAGAAATCTATATTAAAAATCTTTTTTAGTATATTATTAAATATTTTCTTTATTTTATAATTATTTAGTTATATTATAATAACCTAAATAATCGAATCCGTTAATATTTAATAGATGAATTTTAAGAAGAGTATATTAAGAATAAATTGAATATTCTTCTCGAAATCGCGGATTAAGAACTCCGCCCGTAGGTATTTATTAATATATTAAATATTTTAAATACCGGCTATACTTTATATAAAGCGACGATAGTAGTTTTAATTAATTTTATCGGTATTTCTAGTTATATAGACTAAACTATTAAGCGATTAAATAGGATAAATAAGAGTAGACTCTTTATACCTACCGGTTACTATATATAAATTTTTAAAATAATATTATAATAAAGGTAGTAATAATAAAGGAAGTATAGACTCGTAATATATTCGCTACGGGTATTATTAATTTTAAAGGGAAAGAAGTTATACTTTAATAATTTAATCGGGTTATTTTAATTATAGGCGATTAATTAAGAATAAAAATAACGATAAAAATACGTTATAATTATAGTATATTAATTTAGAAATAAAGAGTCGAGTAAGTTTTATATTAAATATTTAATTACTTTTATTTTAGTTATTTAACCTAAATTCCGTAAAAAAGAATTATATATTATAGAGCGATTCTATATTCAATAACTAGATCTTAAATTATATTAATTATTTATAAATTACTTTTATTATTATTTTTGATTTATTTTTAAACTTTATCTACCCCCCTTTAAATAATTAATTATAAAAGTTTTATATATTTAAAAAAATACCTTTTATCCCCTTTTTAATATTTCTCCGCTTAATTCTATTATCGCCCGTTTAATACTACTATATTTATCTTTAATTTATACTCCTCCTACTTTTATTATAATAGGGTTACGATTAATATTTATTTAATAAACTAGTATCTAGTTCGAATTCTATTGGTCTTTATTATAGATTTATATTAATTATTAATTTAGATTTTATTACGAATTTAGAATAACTTAATATCTAAATACCCAAAATTATATATTAAATTTACGAGATCGTATATTTATCGTAATTATAAGTAATAATTAATATATTAATATATTTTAATTAATTAATATACTAGAGTTTATATATATATATAGTTTTATTATTAAAAGTTATTTAGGCTTAACCCATTATCGCTAGACCGGATATAAAAATAAACGGAAAATTATAAATAAAGATATAAATAAAAATATAAATAAAGATATAAATAAAGAGTTTAATAAAGAGTTTATTAAAGAATACGAAGCGTAGATCCTATATATAAGATTATTATATTATATAAGTAGTAAATAAGAGTCGATATAATACGGGCTTTATACTTTAACCTCTATTAATATAAATCTAAATATAAACCTAAATACGATTGAAATAAAAGATATAATAATTAAAGCTATTAACTTATTATATAATATATCGTTATAAAATATATACGTCTTTTACTTTAGTTAACGAAATTATAATTTATATTTATTTATAGAGCCGGCCGATAATAGGATATAAAAACGGTCGAACTAAATAATAGAAATATAACGGTTAATAATAAACTTTCCTTTATAAATATATTATTTTTATTTTTATTATTAAAAACGGAGACTTATTTAAAGGTAATATAAAAGGGCGCTAAATTACTAGTAAATAATTAATTTAAATAAAATAATTCGGAGTAATTATCGGTTATATACGATTTATTAACTTCTAAGAATAAATTAATTATTTATTAATTATTTATAAATTATAAAGATTATAACTTTAACTTTAACTCTAAATTTATAAATAATAAAATTAATAAATCTTAAATAAATAATCTTTTAAAGAATTTATATATTAATTTTAATCGACGACGTTTCTTTTATATTAATATCGACGAGTAGTATTATTAAATATATTATATTCTATACGGTATCCCTAACGATATATAGAGGGTAGAATAAATTTTAATTCGTAAAGAGGTTAACAATATTCTAGAAATAAAGTATAATATTTACTATCGCGATATTATTAAGATTTTACGATTTTTACTAGATTATCGAGTCTTTTAATATAATTTAATCTATACTCTTATCCGTATATATAATTTAAGCGGGGAAAAAGTTTATATAAAAATATATATAAAAGATTAATAATAATTAAAATAACGAAAAATTATTAAAGGTAATATTATTATACCGATTCTATTTACTTTAAATAATATATTAATAATATATTATCGCGGCGACCTTTTACTATAACTTATTTATATTACGATAAATAATTTAAATTATATTACGCGTAAAAGTTAATTACGTCTAAATTTAATTCTTTTTAAATTAATACCGGTAGTTAAAATTAATAAAGATATAAATCTTTCTCCGAAAATCTAACTTAATCTTTATTATACTATAATAAGTATAATATTTAAAAGTATATTCTAATATTCCTAATATATATTATACTTCGGTCGATAATTAATAATTATTAATACTCGAACAGTTTACTCTATTAGGATTTAATATTTAGTATATTAATAAATAAATCCGGCGGTATTACCCTATTATAATTAATATAATAACGGATTATCCGGAGTAAATTCTTATAATAAGAATTAAAAATAATTAATATTATCTTATCTATTAAGTTCCGCCTTAGTAAAGGGAAAATATAACGATATAATAATTATTTCGAATATATAAATATACTTAATAACGTCTTTATAATTAGTAAATAAACCCGACTTTAAATAACTTAATAAATATCTACTATATTCGGAACTTCGCTTAGAATTATATACTCGTTAATATATATTCGATAATAATAATCGATATTCTTTATTAATTTTTAAAAGGTATAATTATAACCTTTTTTAAATAACTCGAATATTTAATTTAAAATATAATTCTTATAACTTAAAAAAGAAAAGGTTAAAAATAGATTATAATCGAAATATTTATAACTCTTTAATTAAATAAATATTTTCGTTAAATCTAGAATTTTATTAATTTTAAAGAGTTCCTATACTTTAACCTCGTAAATTAATAAATAAAACCCGAATAAAGAACGATTATTAAATAATTTATTATAATTATAACTCCTCTTCTTTAGAGGGCGTTAGTTATTCTTTATTATACTCGCGCTATACTCGACTTCGTTATATTAATATTATATATAATATATAATAAAACGACTTTAAACTATATATATTAAATTATATATCGGATTTATAAATTAAAATAAGTATCTAAGAAATATCGGCTTATTATAATTTTAAATAAAACCGCGGATAATAAGAAGGATTAATATTATTTTAATATACCTAAACTATATAATATTATTTATTATAAAGACTTTATTCGGCTTTATAAAAGTATATAAAACTATAATATTTATTATAACGAAATAATTTATAAATTCTTATTAAAAGAATTTTATATTAAGATTAATAAGAATAAAGAATTCGAAATTTAAATCCTAGAATATAATACCCGTCGAATTAATATACTAGTTATATAGGATCTTTTAGATTTTTATAATAACCGAAGATATATTATTATTAAAATAGTATTAAATACTTATATTATATAATTAATATATATAAAGTTTATATAAGATTTATTTAAAGAAGGTCTCGATATCGAATATATAACCCGGTAAGATCTTAATCGGCGATAATAACGATAAACTAAATAAATAATAACGATATAAAAAGTTAGGTCTAACGATTTTATTAATACTTTTATTATATTTATCCAAGAGAATCGTAAAAAGTTAGACGGTATTAGACGCGATTTAGTTAATATAATTTAATATAAACGAGACCCATTTTGGATAAAAGAATATTATATCGATATATATATTTCGGTAATTGATTAGGTCTTTAATAATAAAGATAAAAGTAATATTAAATATTTAAAGAAGTTTATAATTCGATATATACCTAGTTAACGAGATATATTTAAGAGTTATTAAGATTATATATAAATATAATTAGATCTCGTTAATAACGACCGAGTTAAAGAAGAAAACGAGGTATTTAAAAGAGAATTAAAATTATTTAAAATTATTATTATTATAATTAATATTAAAAGATATAATAAAAAGGGTAGGCCGGCGACGTATATTAATACCTTTATTAAAATACTCCGGTAGCGAAATAATAACGAAGTCGATCTTATTTATAATATATTCGAAATCGAGGTTATTTTTAAAAGTAAAGTAATTAACCCTCGAATTTTAGGTTCTTAACGGTTTTTTAAATATATAATATTCTTTATAATACTTATTTAATATTTATAAATAAAGAGAAGACGGTATTCTATATAAATAATTTCGTTAATTAAGATTAATATAATATTATTTATAACTAGGATTTCTTATTTAAAAAGATTCGGATCGCCGATTATTTTATAAAAAAGAATTAATAAAGTATAATTATATTTACCCTCTTTTATCTTATTAAATATATATAAATAATTATCTTTAAATTAATCTTAAATAATTTTATATTTAATTTAAAATACTTTCGTCGGTATTATAAAAACTAGAAATTTAGTTTTAATATAATACTTTTATCTAATTTAAATTCAAATAAATTAAGTTAATTTTAATTTAAAGATATATAAATACGCTAAATAATCTTTTATTTTAATTTCTTTTTAAAGTACCTTTCTTTAGAAAATTATATTATTAAAATCGTTTTTATACCTAGTTATCGCGCTTTAAATCTTAAATATATTTTATAATATCTATTTCCTAGTTTATCTCTTATAGTATAAAATAGTTAAAAGTTTTAATTATTAAATTAAATATTATTTTATCGAGTCGTTATCCTAACTACTAAAAATCGAATAAAGAGTAAATATATTTAAAAGACGACGGTTATTTATAAATAAAGTTAGGTATAATTATCGAGGACGGAGATAAAGACGAATTTAAAGATAAAGGAGGCGAGATTATCGACCCGTTATAACCTTAGAAAAAATTACGAGAGGATCGGACGTACGATTAATAATATAATATTATATTCTTATTATCGCGAGTAGATCGAGGGGTAGGTTTATAAATAAATTTAAATTAATATTTTATTAACCTAAATTAATATAACCTCTCGTATCTTTTTTATATAGTTATTATATCTCGACCTATAAAACGCCCTCTTTATATAATAGTAATTATTTTATATATAAAGAAGCGCGTTTATCTAAAGAGTATATATACTCTACTAGTAATTTTATTTCTTTATTACTCCGGTCCGAAAACTCCCGCTTTAATAATAATTAATTATTTTTATCTACCTACGAGTCGAGTTAATTAGGATATAAATATTATAATAAATAAAGATACTTTTAAAAGGTTAAATTTTACGATTTTTATAAAGATAAAATATAGTATCTTTAAATAAAAATAAAGCGGCGAGATACTTTAATATATAATACCGCGGGCTACGAGGTTATTTTATTAAATATATTTTTATACCTTTCGGCTATTATTTTTATAGGATAAAAAAGTAATAATTACGGATTATAAACGGACCTTAAAATAAAATTTAAACTCGATAATCTTATAAAGTAAATATAACTCGAAGTTAAAAATAAAATAATTAAAAAAGGGGAGTCTAACGAAGATATTAATAATATTTTTATATTAAACGAAGTAAAAAAGGTAACGCGTTATTAATTTAATATATTATTAATATATATTAACGACTATATTAACTACTAGATTTAATTAACGAGAAGAGGACTCGGATAATAATAAAAATCCGCGAATATATTTAAAATTATTATATTTTTAGAAGAGATATAACGGAAACGGTATAAGGACTTTTAGCTCGGAAATTATAAATAATTAATTATAATAATAATTATATATAGGCTTATTATAATTAATATTAATAATTATTATCTTATTAATTATATTTATATAATAACTAGCCGAGAGGTAAATATAAATTCCTAAATAAAATTATAATAAAACTATATATTTCTTTATTTTTTTAAAGGGAGTAGACGTATTAAGAATAAAGAATATAACGAAATATATATTCGAATTAATTCGAGTTAAGATACTTTATTTAATATATTTAATAATATATATTATAATAAAAGACTACGAATTTAGTTTTAAAAGAATAATAACGTTTTTAAATAAGTAAATTAAAAACATATTACTCTCTTTAATAGTTCCGATCCTTTTAATTAACGTTAATATTCTATATATAAAAATAGATAAAGAATTATAAAGGGATTAAGAAGGATTTAAATTAAAATATTATAAATTAATCCTATAAATACTATAGGAGAAGATTAAAATATAAATTAATTATTCGTTAAAGGAGGATAAATATAATATTAAAATAATCCGGGATTTCTTTAAAGAGGAGGATAATTATAATTTATTTAATAAAGATACGAATAAAGAAGGGTAGGATATAATAGATTTATAAATTTTATTTAATCTTATTCCTTTATTAACTTTTTATAAATATTTAACGATAACGATAATAAAGGTAGTATATATTAAAAAAATACTATTAACGAAAATAGTAGTATATAAGATAATCTAGATAATATAGAATAAAAAATAATAAATAAACGAGATAAGGTAATACTCGTCGACTATATTATTTATAATTTATTAATATAAATATTAGGTAAATATTAAGAGTAATAATAAATAAAAGCGATTATTAGATATAATAATATTACTCTCTTCGTATATTATCTAGCCTATTAACGGGAATATTATATAAATAAAAACTAAAGTAAAGAAAAAAGAAAATTATTATAAAGAGTAATAATAATCTCTTTTTCGCAGAAATAACTAATTAAAATAAAATACTAGGTTATAAATAAAAGTTAGACTAGGACTTTAACTAGTCGATCGTTATAATTACCTATAATTATTTATATAGAAGAGGTATATAACCGTTTATAACGGAGTTATATTCGTTTATTACTATATTATACTATATATATTAACTATTATTAAATAAGAGTAATTAATAACGATTTAATAGCGCGGGATAAAGAGCTAAAAAATACGTTAAATTTTATAAATTTTATATTTCGATTCGATAGGAGAGAAGATACCCTATATTTAAATATTATATATACTAAATTCAAAGTAAAATATAAGGTAAAAAAGAACGAAAGAATTTAATACTAATTACTAACTTAGATTATATTTAATAATAATTAAGGTTTTTAGAAATTTTTAAAATATATATTAATAATTAAAATTATTAAAGTTACCCAAGATTCTAAATATAATTAGAAATTATCGTCGCTATAATAATACATTTATAATAAGAGATATAATATATAGATTTATATATCTCTTACGTTAAAGAATATAAAAGGAGTAATAGTAATAAAAAGTAAAAAAGAGTATAAATTATTATTAACCCTAATATAGATTTAAAATAAAAATATTAATAACGCCGAAATTTCGCGTTAAATATAAAGTTATATTTAAGATAAAAAAGTAATATAGATTAAATTATTCTAAAAAGATCTTTAATCGACCGATAGAATTATATTAAATAAAATATTAAAAAAAGTACTTCTAGTAATAATTATATATAAATTATAAATTAAATACACGAATTTTAAATATTCGCGCGAGTTAGAAATATTCATAAAAGCGAGCTAGATTCTCATTTATATTTAAATTAATTAAAAGTATTTAAGAGTTAGGATATAATATTACCCCGTTTAAACCGGTTTAATTAATTTACGAGTACTTAGAGCGCTTAAAGCCTACTCTATACTTTTATAAATAATTAGGTTTAAATAATTTATATTTATTTATTATAACTAAATACGCTTCTTAATTATATTTTAATATATAAAATATTATTAATATCGTTTATAATAGCGATAAAACGCGTTATATTTCTTTCAAGACCTTCGAGTATATTATAAAATTATATAATATACTTTTTAAGAAAATATACGCGCCCGCTACGGAGTTACTATTCTAAATTAATAATATCTAGCGCTAGTAATAATATATTACCGACGATAGCGTTTATATTAAATTTACTTTAAAGAGATTTTAAAAATAAATAAAAGTCGTTAAAAATTATATTATATATATTAAAATAATAAGAATAATAGCGTCTATTTATATTTCGAATATATTAAATTATAGGTTAATTATAAAGTATATAAATAAAGTCGTAATAATTTTACGTTATAAAACTAGCGATAAATAAATTTATAAAAATATAAATAAAATTATTAAAGCCGACTTCTTTATTAAAATACCTTTAAATTATTAATTTAAAAACGATAATTTATAAATATCTATTTATTCGACCTATTAATTATAAAATAACGATTTTCGGGTCGAAATAATAAACTCGAATAATATCCCTTTATTTAATATAGAGAAAATCTAATATCTAGTCTTTAATTAAATAACGACTCTCTTTATATTTATATTTAAAATAATCGCGAGTTTAATTAGAGTTAAAATAATAAATTTTAATATTATTAAAAATAACTAGAAGAAGATCGCTTAAATTTTAAAAATAATTAATATCTTAATTTTAAATATAAAATAAACCTATAATATTAAGTATATTAATTAATTTACGAGGAAAATTATAATATAAAAATTCGTTTTTATTATTATAAATTTCAGGTCGCTAATAATAACGAATTATATTATATATAAAAATATCGTCTAGGCGGGCGATATATATATATACGAAAAATATATACTTAATTATACTATCCGGTAGTACTTTAATTACGACGGATATAAATATATTAAAGTTTAATATATTTTTAAAAAAAGATACGGGCGGTACGCCTCTATTAAATATAATAAAGAAAATTATACTTTAGTTATTATTTAATATATTTATTATAAGGTTAATATATATTATATATAGGCCGAATTATACCCTAAACGAAAATTTAGAAGAGAATATATCGTATAGACTCTTTTATTAAAAAATATATTTTATTTTAAACTAGTATTAAATAACTCGAAATACTCTAATTTTTAAATTACCCCTTTTAATATTAATAACCCAGAATTATCCTAGTCGCGAGTTATAAATATAATAATAATAGTAGTAATAATTATTTAAAGAGACTCTAGAATATTTATTAACGCGGCGCCGTTTATAAATATATTTACGTAGATAATATTAATACTAGGACTTACGCTTATACCCGGAATATTAATAAAAATAATAATTATTATTATAATAAAGCGATGAATTATTATAAACTAGTTTATAAAAAAGTCTTTAAATAAAAATATATCGATTACTTTAAAATATAAAGCCGATTATAACGAAAGTTCCTCGTTAAATTTCTCGATTTTTATAAAGTATCTTTATAACGAAATAATAATTATATATTTATAAATTAAAAAGCCTATTAAGGTTGAAAGACGAAAAGTCGATAAAAATTACTCTAACTCTAAAAAAATCGCGTTATAATTAATATTAATAATTACCCACGATAATTATAATAATAATAAACGCGTTAAAAATCTTAATTAAAAACCTAGGAAGAATTCGCTTAAAGATATTATTATCTCAAAATATTTAAATATTTAATTAAAGAATACGCGAGTTAGACGAATTAATTAATATATTAATAATATTAACTCAAAACTAGATTAATATTTAAAGAGTATATAAAATATTATTTTTATAAATTTAAATACTCTTTCTTAATTATTACCTCTATTATCCGCGCTTAATATCTCTATTATTATTTAATTCTTAATTACTTTATCTTTATTCTTTAATACTTTATATTATATTATTAAATCCCACGTTAACTTTAATACTCTTAATGTAATTTATAAAAGTTTACGTATTAAATATATCTTTAATTTCGCGATTCTAGTTTATTTCTTTTTAAAATAAATCGATACCCACGAAACTAAATATCCTATAATATAATTTTTATAAATCGAGAATTAAAGTAATAATATTATTATTTAAAGACCTAGTTATTAAGAAATATAATATTATTATTATCTAAAAACTTTAAAAGAACCCCTATTAATATATAATTTATAATTTTATTTTTAAAGAATTTACTTTATATTATCTCGATTTAAGGAAATATAAAGAAGATATTAAAATATATTATTTTATTAATAAAAGAGTAAATATTAAAAGAGTATAATAGTTAAACGCGTTCGGTATATTTATAAAAGTATAAGCGACTTTAATTTACTCGGAGTATTTAGGCCCGCTCGCGAGCGCTAAAATAGCTTAGAGTTAATTAAGAATTCTCGGGCCGGCTCAGGCTCGCTCAGGCCTGCTCAGGCTCGCTCAGGCTCGCTCAGGATTATTTATTTACATGGCCATTCTTGCCCCCATAGATATGCGCATACATGGCCATTACTGCTGCCATAGATACGCGCATTCATGGCCCATAGATACGCGCATACATGGCCATTACTGCTGCCATAGATATGCGCATACATGGCCTATAGATACGCGCATATATGGCCATTCTTGCCCCCATAGATGCGCGTATACCCTTTATGGCCTATACATATGCGTATATATGATGTTCCATGATCGCCCCTATCGACGGCAGCGACCCCCTGGAACCACCGCCAACGCCAGTAACTTTTGATTCCCGGATTCGATCGATTCGCGCGAAATCTACGCGGGGGTAATGCCTAGGCTGTGCGACACCGGATATATGGCGACGTTTTACCATGCGCAGTTATACGGTGCGATAGCGACAGGGCCTTAGCCATGATTGGAATGAGGCCGTGGCCATAAATGGAATAGGGCTATAGCCATAAGTGGAATGCGCCATGGCCATGAATGGAATAGGGTTATAGCCATAAGTGGGGCCATATATAGGGGCCATGTTGGTGGCGCATTCTAAATTTAGGCATTCTTACGAGCCAAAAACATTCTCAGGAGCGCTTATATCGTTTTGGAGTTAAGATATAATATTACCCTATTTAAACCGGCTTAACTAGTTTACGAGCGCTTAGAGCGCTTAGAGCCTACTCTATACTTTTATAAATATATAATTTATATAATAATACTACGTATAAATATATACGACCTAGGCGATAAGAACGGATAAATTTATATTAATATTTATAACGTTTATAACCCTCTAAGGGAGTCGGTTATATTATATAATTTTTATTTTACTTTTATTAACGAGGGTACGTTCTATAACCGAGACGAAACTTATTATAAATATATTATAATAAGAGATTTTAATATCTATTATTTAACCGAAAGAAGAGAAAGTATAAATATTAATAATTATATAAATATTATATTAATTTTTATAAACGAGTTTTAATTTATTTAATACTTTTTAATAAATATCGAGATATGAATAAATAATAACGGTCTTTATTCTACGTTAAACTTATATTTTATTATTATAAAATTTAATAATTATATTTTAAATTATAATATAATCCTTAAACTTAATTATAAATTAAATTATATATTTATAAATATTACCTTCGACGTCGAAATTAAAAAGACTATAATCTAATTATTATTTATATAAATCCGCGTAAATATTAAAGAATTTAATATAAAGCTAGAGTTATAATTTATAAAAATCTTATTCATAAACGAAATAGGGCCTAATTATCTCGGAAATTAATTTATCGATATAATTTATTATTTTATAAAGTTTTATATCTCTAAAAAAATTTATTTTTATTATATAATACCGGGATTTACCCCGGAATATAAAGTAATAATAATGAAAATACGATAACTTCGTAGGATAATTTAATTTTTATAAGGGCGAGATATATATTTTTACCGATATAAATATATTAAAAAAATTATAAAAAGATTATAAAAGTAAAAAAGACTTTAATTAAAACTATATTTTAATAAATTTATAAAAACTTAATCGAGTTAGTTATAAAGAATATAAATAAAATATAAAAACTAGCGAAATAAATAAAAAGTTGATAAATATCGTTTAAACTTTTTATTTTAGATTTATAACGATTAGATAAAACTTTAACGAGTAATAAAATTAAGAAGACGTAGTTTTTATATAGAAAGTTCTTTCTAGAACCCCTCTCTCTAAATTTATATAATATTATTAACGCGGAGTACTCTAATTTATTCGACTTCCTTTAAAAGATTTTAGATATAGAGATTATATATATTATTTAAACCGCCGGAGCCAATAAGGTCTTAAGATTAAATAATATTATAAATAAAACTCTTAATTTTATACTCTTAATACTACTCCCTCGATTATAAAAATCTTATAATACGTAAATATTTATAAATAGGGAATTACTTCGTAATATTTAAAAAAATTATAATAATAACCTTTAAAAAGCTTAACGACTACGATTACTTTTTAAATTAAGAATTACCGGTTTATTATATTACTCTTAACCCTAGGAAAGATAATAAAGAGTATTATAATATATCGAATTAATTAATACGACCGAATAAATAAACTTACTCTCTAGAAGTTATTTTAAAGACCGTAAAGAGACCTCGATAAAGAGTATAATATATATTTTAATTAAAAAGATTTACGCCGCCTAAAGAAAAAATTATATATATAACTTTCTTTACTTAAGCGTTACCGGAGTTTATAATAATATATTTTATAAATAATTACTCTATAACCTTCGTAAACGAAGTATAAATAATATAACTACGAAATAAATAATTAATTTCTTAATTAATAAAACTATATCCCTAAGACTTCCCGATTATATAACTCGGAACTTCGTTATTAATACGGGTATACTATAAGGAGAAGATAACGAAAATTGGAATTAATAACCTCCTCTTTGAAAAAAATAAAACGAAAGTTAAATTAATAGGATTTTACTACCCACGGAATTAATTAAAATAAAAGAGAATAGGAGTAATAGAGATAAAACTTAAAGTATTAAAATAAGAAATAAACTACTAGCGCGTTTTAACGCGACGAAGATATTATAATAATAAAATAAAACTAGTAATTAAATAAGAGGGTATAAAGGGGGTATAAAAACTTTAAAAGAATTAATAATAATTATAATAAAGATTTATTAAGGCTCTCCGTTTAATATTTTAATATAACGTCGATAAGACCTAGGTTAATACTCGTAGAGAGGAGTATTAATAATTAGAGGATAATAGGCTTCGTATTAATATAAGATAAAACTAGATAAATTTAATAAATTAAATTAATAATTTAAGGAACGTCTATATTTAGAATTTATAATTAAAAGTTTTAAAGGAAGTTAAATACGAAGCTCCTATCTATTAAGAAAGTATATAATCTATATAAAAGAAAGAAACTACGTTATTTACTCGTTTACTCGTTTATTCTAATATCGAGTAGATAAATAGTTAAGTATTTATTTATTTATTAGTTTATATATTACGTCGAGTAGTAAATAGACCCTTAGTATACTAAATATACTAAATTTATTAAGGTTTTTAGCGAATCTTAATCGTAATACTACCCCTCCCTTCTAACTTTCTTTATTTTTAAAGATAATCCTATATCTTTTTATTAAATAAAGTAATATAATAAATTATAGAAATAAGTTATTTCTAAAGGTCTTATAACTATAATTATATATATACGTTATACGATATATTAAACCGAATATCGATTATCCTTATTATTATCGAAGTACGGGGAGTATATTAGGACCGGAAAAAAATATAAACCCTCCGAGTTTATTATTAATTTCTTAGGAATTAATAAGGCTCTAGAGCGCTTAGAACGTAAAGAAAAAAAAATTAAAATTACGCGGGAAATAACGATTAAAGTCGTTAATTAAAAGAATATAAAATTAAAAAGACTTCGCTAATAAAAGAAATTCCTAAAGGAGCGTAAATAAAAGATATTCGATAAAGGTTCTATAAATATAGAGGAGTTAGAGCGTCTAGAAGAATTTAAGAAATTTAATAAAATAAAATATATAATAGCCTCGGTTCCGTATTTCGATAATTTTATATCCTCGAGATCCCTTTCGTTAAAGACCCTCGATTAATTTTTTTATATTATTATTTTTAAAACTTCTTGAGAAGTTCTCGATAATTAACTAGGTTCGTTAATAACTCCTAAATATTTTCCGACTCGTCGTAATCTTTTTATTTAACGAGGTAGTTTTAACTTTTTTAATCTAGAATCTTTTTTACCTCGAACTCCGTTTCTTCTT
>JAABUK010007401.1_pt1 | contig 15868 bp, 22 predicted proteins | sample 5559141 | NCBI WGS metagenome assembly JAABUK01 (sample SAMN10711869, study PRJNA513367) | rock metagenome | isolation source: Antarctica rocks | place: Antarctica: Victoria Land, Pudding Butte nord | collected 2016-01-03
GCCTGAAACCTGTGCAAAAACTGTGCAACACTGCCTGTCAGACCGAACTTGACAACTATTGGAAGGCGATGGAGTGTTTGCGCGAAGCATGGCGGAAACGTGCAGAAGAGCCGATCGATTTCCAGCGCGTTCTCCTTCTGAAAGCGCAGACAAGCCCAGCCCGGGAGCAGTTTCACCAGTGTTCACACAACTTTTTTGCTAAGCTACGTTCAGAGACGTGACTTTGACAAGGATGTCACTACCTCAAAGAAACTCAGACAATACTTGTTTGCAATCCGGTGAGCAGCTCATGCCTTCTGATAGGGGTGCTGTTTCTGTCCTGGAAGTGGGTGCAATTGTGAAAGCCCTGCTTTAGCACACCCATGACTATGCCATGCATTGTCCTAGGGCAGCCCCTTCTGCTGGGGTTGTTGCATGCATATACCATCATGGGCTTCAAGGTTGTAGCAAGCACAGGCAGTTTTGTCAGCTGCCCGTTTCTGGTAATCGCATGCAGCGATTTCTACAGTCTAGACTGGCTGTCATCGGTTGCCAGTTGTTCTTGGCCATTTGCTGGGGGCCGGCATGTTGCCAGGGCCGATAGGGTCTGCATGCATGATGGTAGTGTGGCCGTTGCAGATGACATGCACATGAGTTTTTGAATGTTCAGCTCTCCGCGCAGTTAGATAGCAACATGATCCTTTGTTTTCCACAGATACTCACATCATGAGGTCCTTTTCCTGCACAACATGATCACATACAAGTTTTCAAGTTTGTTCTAAGCTGTCTTGATATCTTCCAAACTTGACCTTATCTTCTTCTGTATGTGATCAGACTTGCTGGCTGGCTACAGCCAGAAATCTCTCTTTGTTTCATGGCAGTCATGAATGTTGTCAAGCTAGGAATCGATGGATTTGCTATACAGCCTGGCAATCAGCCAAATGAATGCTGCAACATGTTCATTCCTCTATCTGCCACTAGGCAAATTATAAACAGCTCCAAACTACCTGTAGCACTTCAACACAAACAATGTCTAGCCAAAACCAAAGCCCTTTGACTCCTGAATTGCTCTGGTGAAAGCAGCTGTCAACTCCTGCGCTGATGAGTACCGGGGCATGTTGAGCTGGAAGAAGCATGTGTGGGAAGTGGGTAGACCTTGGGAGGATGCCTGCAGCTTCAACTTGCTGGAAAGCTCCTCGAACCCACCTGCAGCATCAGCTAGGGTATGTGTCAATGTAGCACCACATGCAGAGGTGTAGACTGTTTTGTGTGCATCCAACATGAGTTGTCTACAACAGCTGTGATCCAGGCACTTCACCAGGCTCTGCAGATTAGTGTATCCTTGGGGGCGTGTATGTGAGATCCAATCTATCAAGGGATCCAACATGACTTGTCTGCATGCAGCGCCGTTGACAAGAGGTGTGCACAGACTAAAGTGCAGATCTGATGCACCTGCTGGTACTGTTGATGTGGAGGTCCAGAAGCACAATAGCTGCCTGCGCTGGTCATCATCCATGTCTGTAACCATCTGCCAGAACCACTCTAGCTCCTGCACAGCAAAGGATGTAGTTCAGCTTTGCAAATCAATCAATCAATCAATCAATCAAACAATCAATCAATCGATCGATCGATCAATCAATCAATCAATCAATGAATGTACATTTCTTGCCTTTAGGACTCATCAGGGGAGTCAACAGACAACAACTGGGAAAACAACATACATTAAGCAGTAAATGTTCAAGGCGTTCGACAGTAGAAATGTATAGACTGCAGCAGGGCACATGTCTTGACTGACAGACAGGGTCTATCTCATGATGCCAGAGTTTCCTGCCAGGTGATTATGCATTGCAGCCGACCAGGAAGGATCCACTCTGACTGAGGCTACTACTGCGTCACGCCAATATCTTGTAATTACTGGCTACAACTAGCGTAGGTGTAGCAAGTACTCACAAGATGTTGGCTTGATGCTGCAAAGCACCAACCAGAGCGCATGTCAGAGGGTGCAGCCTCTTTAGCTGGCACAAAATGCAACTTCTTGCTATACTTACCTTCTCTGCTATGCCGGCACATCAGATTCCTGCAGTCAGATCAGGACACATGTTGTGTTGAGCAAGCTGCTATGACTATTGCTTCAGCCGCACAGCACATGCACAACTCCACCCACCAGACAGCATCTCAGCCCTCTATTCACTCACGAGTTTTCACATGCAGAAGAGACACCGCCTACTGCAATGTGCGATGCCTTCAAATGCGTGCAACAAGTGCAGGCCAGCCAAAAACGTACTTGCTGGGCATTCTGATACCAGAAATCCTTGGTAACAGTGGCTTGCCTCCAGTCATCTACATCCAAAGGAGCCAGCGTTCCGGCCAGATGCCGCCCAAAATCCTCCACAACCATTGGACGCAACACCAGCTTGAGGTCATTCAATATTTCATTGTCTGTATCATCGAACCACATGGGCCACTCGGATATTATGCACACACCCTCTAAGAAATGGCCCACCTGTGTGTGATCAAGCCATAGATTGGGTGCGACTTGTGTCTTGGGACTTGAAGAGGTATAGCAAGGACATGAACTGCAAATTCTTCGGAAAGACTGTGAGTCCAAGGCTCTGAGGTTTATAAAGAGTGCAGCAAAGGCAAAAGCAACTGCTGAGAGTGAAGAGTGAGCTAGTGAGCCAAAGCTTGACCGTGTATAGCAGCAGGATATACAGCTTGATGCCTGATGTGCATGCCCTTTTGGTTTGGTCTCCTGTGATTTGTTGCACATGCAGCCCAAATAGGACCTTTACAGAAGCTACTCAGGTCTGATGTACCCGACCATAGGGAAAGATGTATATTTGAAGACATGAACAATTCAATGTACATGCAGCAGCCATGAGCTCTAGCCCTACTGCCGATTAGACAATGCACAGACTAGATGCTTATGGAATGATTACCTGCTCATTGCAGTCAAAGAAGTAATGGAACAAGCATTCCAAATATTTTTTCCTGTTTGCGAGCGTCACTGGCTGTCCCACAGGCTCATCTGCAAGTGCAGCCCAGAGCCAGTCAACTAAAGAAGCACAATCCAACAGTCTCAAGCAGCACTTACTGCTCAGGAATGGCCAACTACTTTGTGAGCAGCTTTTTGATGCAGTGGTGTCTGTTGTTGCTCTGTCAATCAATTTGGGCACGTTGCTGTAAGCTCTCATCAACACCCCCTACATCAAGACGAGCAGCTGCAAGACATGCTGCACATGGCACTGCTTGCTCATGCACTGACGGCATCATTACAATCATTACACCGTCACCTGCAGCATTGAGCAAAGAAACAGCTTACCTGAACCCTGTAATGCAAAGGCTTCACCACTTGGAGACTCAAATGTGAGATCCATAGCTTGCAACTCTTCCTCAGAAGCTGACTTGATTGCAGACATGGTGCAGTAGAGCTGGGGGTCCACCTCTTGGAAGTCCTCCAGGCTGACTGGCCTGCCAGACATCATCTTGAGGCAGGCCTGGGACAGCCTGATGCCTATCGGGCACCGGTAGCAGATTGCCAGACCTGTGCAGCAACGTCCAATTTACAGATTGTCAGCCAGCCAGCCAGCCAATTTACAGATGTGACAGCCAATTTACAGATGTGACAGCCAATTTGCAGATGTGACAGCCAATGTACAGATGTCAGCCAGCCAGCCAGCCAACCAACCAAATGTGACAGCCCGTCTATCATCATTTCCTGAAAATATGTTCCTCCCTTTTGTGCAGATTCAATTGGGCACAGCCCCGCAGAGCACCATGTACGAGGTCCTGTTTCAGCAATGAGCCTACCAACCTGCGTGCTTGCTCTTTGGTCAGTGCTGTCTGACCTGCTGTGAGTAGTGAGTGGTGAATTGTGCGCAATGACTTGTTTGAAAGCATGTTAACCTATGAAGCTACGAAGAGGAATGAATGTGCATGTTGGCATCTGATGACAGCGCAAGTGCAGCCCATGCAGCCCAGCATGCAGCAGCAGTGCATGACACTGCACATGATGATGGAAGTTCTAGGCTGCAAGGCAAATTGCAATGATTGTAACAGCAGCAGGAACACCATCCAATCATTCGGTTTCAGGCTAGCATTGAGATTGTCTGCTGGATGGGTGAATGATGAATCAGTCGTTGTTCCTGCTTGCACACATGTGCAGCTGATTACCATTGAGTGACTGAAAACCTTGCTTCAGGCAGACTGCCACGCTGCTTGTCTTCTTGTAGGGGTGATGATCACAATCCCTATGCCGGAACCTAGCATAAATCACTGCTGAGTGCCACTTTTTCCAAGCAAAGCAACAGTGGTCAAGCAGGTACTGCCATACCTGCATAGCATCAAGACAGAACCACAGATGGGTTTTGTACAACAGGTGCATGGTTTGTGAAGCAGTGCAGTTGGAAGTGTGTTGGGCAGCAAACCTGCTAGCATGCCGGCTTGTCTCATTGTGTGAGGCCCATGTGGCCAGTCATCCCCAGCACCATGCTCTGGGGAGCAAATGGGATGCACTGTTGCTAGATCACCAGGGCACGGCTGAAACACGCCTCCAGGCTTCCCAAACATGCCCTTGGTGAACAGTGTGAGCCATTCCTGCATTGCATATGGCTGACTACAGGACGTGAGCCATTCCTGCTTTGCATAGGGCTGACTACATGATGTGAGCAATCCTTGCATTGCATATAACTGACTAAATGATGTGAGCCATCCTTGCTGGTGGTAAGACATATGCAGAAAGCTTGACACTGCATCAATAGTGTGCATGCACACCGTGTGACGCAAGACCGGAAACCAGTAGCTGCCAAGCTGAGGAGTTGAGTATGTATGGGCCGAAGACAGTGCAGCAGGTAAGCATGCACATTCATCAGACAGTCTCACACAGCTCAAAGCTGCAAAGCTGTGAAGTCGAGCTTGTCTGTCTGTCTGTATGCTTGTCAACTCAAGACAGAACTGTTGCTTATCAAGCTCTGTCTCAAGTTGATAGCCATGGGAAGCTTTCCAGAAAGTAGAGACAGCATGCTGGCAGGGCAGCGTGATGCAACACAGCAGTGATGACATGAGACACCTTCATGACCCCACTGCCCTGCCCCATTTCATCCTTGAATGTGATGAACATGCCCCTGCATGCCATCAAGTCAGCCTATGTATTTTCATTGTATAACTTACAGTCTGCGGTGTGGAGCCAGTTGTGACTCATCCTGGCCTGAAAGCACAGGTGTATATAGTGTAAGACTAGCCGTAAAAGTGAGGATGACAGCTATCATGCAAGCTGCCATGCAAGCTGCAAGACCAGGAGGTGCAGCGCTGGTGCCAGCCCACAATATGAGCATCATGTACTGCGTATATGAAGATCAGGATGCAAGCTGCCGCAAACGCAGACCATTTCACAATGTATGCAGACAAGCTTGCATCTTGCGGGACAGATGTGTCTTTCCACAGAGGCTAGCTGACACTGAGCAGACCTGGGCAGCCCAGTAGTATACTTGGCTTTTCATGAAATCGGCATAGTGTTTTCTTTTCTTGTTTTTCTCCTCTTTGTTCTAACACTGAGCAGAGCAACATTGCAAAGGCAAGGTGAGGAGCGTCCGGGAAGCACACCTGCCGATGTTTGCATTAACCGATGCACTGAAGACATCATCACGCAGCACTACTAGCTCATGGTGATGGGGCTCCTCAAGAAAGTTTGCCTCGAGTGAGAGATCAGGAAACAGCTCATGCAGATACTGCTTGCGGAAGCTGTCTGGTAAGTACTGCTGCAGCTCGTTGCTGCCAGAAGTGACTGCATGGTGCAGAACGCCACCTGGCTTTAGATCTGCCACCTGAAAGCAGCAGAAAAGAATAGAAAAGTGTGCGCTTTTCAGTGATCATAACGGGAGCCTCCTAAGGCAGCAGCCCAGAGCTTGTTGTACAGATCCTACAAGCAGCAAGAGGGCCCCTACTAAGTGATCACAGAGGAGATGACATGCTGTTGGCAGCTGTCAATTGCGCTCAGATGTGGTGGCAAGGCTGGTTGAGGCAGCAAGTAAGAGCATCTGTGCAACATTGTCTGCATGATCAGCACATGGTAAAAAGATGAGCTTGAAGGCAGCAGCAGACACATGCAGCGGAGGCGTATGTGCATTGCAGGTTAACATATGGCCACATATCCTCATACCTTGAGAACAGCTTTTACTACTGGCATAGTCAGGAAGTTAGGCAGCCATTCCTTGAGCTTGTGGTATGCCTCAGATGGGATATCAGGGCTGTCAAAAGAGGCATGGGACAGAGCAAGGATGCCCGGCAACAGTGCTGTCAGGTGTTGCCGCAGGACCAGGGGAATGGCTGCTGTGTATGGGTTAGTGTTAGGATCTTGCACAGGCTCCCCTGTGTAAGGGTCAGTGGTGGTGCTGGTTGAGGGAATGCCCAGCCGTATGCATGTTGCTGCAAACCTCTCCACAGCTTGACATGTCCTGCGTATTGAAGACAGGTTTGCAATGGCAACATCCGCTCACAAGGATGCACTGACCCTGCAGACGGCCAATGTCACATTCAAACAAGTTCCTGAACCACACACTGGTTACAATCAATCAACGATGTCCTTACTTTGGCAGCTAATTGCCATGTGAGACAGTGTTCTTGTGATTCAGGATAATGTGGAATGGCTAGTGGCAGTTGTTGAGCAAGTTAGCTGATGGACCAGCAAGAATGCATGACACGCTGTGCCCTGCAGCTGTACATGCATTCAGCTGTGCATCTACTGTACATGACTGCTGGGCAGCATTGCAGACAAGACACAGATGGTCACAATCTGAGCCTTCAGGTATGACATGTACAGCTGCAGGGCACAGCGTGGTGTCAGCACTGCAGTCAAGACACTGGGGGTCACCATCTGGGCCTTCAGGTACACACGTACAGCAGCAGGGCACACTACATACACCTTTGCAAAACAGCAATTGGAGTTTTGCAATCAAAGTCCTTGGTGTAAGAGCCCAAGGCAATGACGGCAGCACGGTTCTCACTTTGTTAGCATCTTCAGCATTTCGAGGAAGCTCTGCAGCATGTGAAGCATGTGTGTCAAATCCTCATGGTTGAGGTGATGCTGCAGGGCCATGAACACCCCCATCATGGTAGACCAGGCAGCTGTCAGCTCCAGACCAAATGCATTGTCATCTGGCTTGATGCTGCGTGAAGTGAACTCAGAGACCTGCTCTTTGACTGTCTTTAGCCCATGTGTGATGATCTGCAGTATGCACGTGTCTGTGATTCAGCTGTTGACCTGTCAGTAGGTGAATTCACCTTCTTGAGAGTGGAACGTGCAAGTATTCACTGGAGATTGCAGTTGCTGATGTGCCTGCCAGTCACATGAAGAGGTTGAACTAATAGGCAAGGCATGGCAGGCGCAAAGTCTTGACACAGAGCCTGCCTGCTCCTCTCAATCAATAGCTGCTGTTATCATGACAATGATTAGAGACAGAAGACAAGCAGTACCAGCAGGCACAGTGTATGTACAATTACCCAGAACCCAGAACCCACACACCATTGTCACAAAAGATTCTGGTACATGCCGACAGCACAGATGTCATACCTTAGCAGCAGCAGTGATGCATCTGGATAGCTGCATGACTGCGTGATGCTGTGCAGATCTGTCAAAGCAAGAAGAAGGAAGCAGGTCGCTCCAGGAACTCCAAGGCTCATGTAAGGTATCCAGAATCTCGCCCAGTTTCTGCAGCTGTCTCCATGTTGTCTGATCCTCATACAATTTGGCTGAACCAGATTGAGCAATGGTCAGTTCTGTGATGAGGAAAAAAACCCAAGGAACCAGAGTAGGGTCCTTTTTCTGGCGTGACGTCCACATTGCTGTTGTGGTGTAGCCCTCGATGCTGACCAGCCGAGTGCAAGCTGCCCAGTGAAACTCGCTTAGGCCAGGCCGCAGAGACCTGGTTGTAGGATTGCACATGCTTGCTAACACCTGCAGCACAAAGTAATCAAGAAACGGATATCTATGCATGCTCTATAACAGCAATACTGACGGCAGTGATGCGCAGGCACAAAGCATAAGTGAGACAGGAGCACAAAGCTGCCTCCTGCAGCATGTACTCAAAGCATGTTGAGCTGACACTGCCTAGGTAATAGAGAGGCTACGTTCAGGCACAAGACGCTAGGCATTGAGGCAGTAGTGCATGATTTGCTGACGTACCGGGATAGAGTCAGTCTCAAGGAAGCTCAGCAGTTTAGCTTTGCTGGAGCACCCATTCTTGTCGACATAGCAGGCGCCTAGAAATTTGTGATGCTCTTCACTGGCAAGCTTGCACTTGTCAGAGATTGCATCAGACATTAGGATGCCGCCCGGGGGACCAGCGGTCTCTGAGAGTGTGTGATAGGAATCATGCAGCCCATAAAACAAAGTCTCCAACTCTGCAAATGCCTCCCACCTGCCATGCACACAGGAACAGTAAGGATGTGTATGCACTCAAACAGTCAGCCAGGAGTGCAAGGTAAAGCTGAGACCATGTCTGTGTGTCTGTGCATGCATGCAAAACGAGCCTTGGGAGTTGTGGATGCTTGTATGCACTGTGGCCCAAACACTCTGCACAAAAGATTGCTTGCACTGTAATTCAGCTCCAAGTAGTGAGACACACTGTTGCTCATGGCCACATGTTAGGATCACGGAAAAGCCAGTTGAATATTAGATCTACATGATGTATCTGATATGTACATTGTTGCAATGCAAGGGTATCTGCAACAACCTGTCAGCTCTATCAGGCCGTTCTAGACTGATTGTATATCCCTCACGGAGTTGAACTTCAGCTGCTGTCTGGTGCACATCCTGCTGTATCCGCCCTCTACAGTGCAACTGGACCTCTTCCTTGTTGCCCTTGCAGCCCTGACTTGCCAGCCCCTCCACAATGCTCCAGAGCTGCTGTGACTCGGTTGCCTCTGCATAGCACCATCAATTCCTGTGTTTGCCGAGTTGTCAGCAAGGTGTCTGGTTGTGACTGTATTGATGCCTTTCACTCATGAGTTCATCATGAATTTGAATTTGTGTGTGCCAAAAGCAAAGTTGCACTGCACATTGCAGGCAATGCAGTTGTGCAGGAACGCTGACCTGCCACAAATAGGCGCGAATCTGTGTCAATGACAAACACAGTAAACTTCTTTGTGTCGGAAGCTGTAGCTGCAGCAGTATCATAGCTGCTGTGTGCTCCCTGGCTTGTATCAGATGTGTCGGTAGCATTCGAAGGGTCTCGTGTGCTGTCCAAAACTGCCTGAACTTTGGACGGCTCCTGGCACTTGTCAGCTTCCCCAGCAAGCTTGGGCTTCTTTCTTGCAGGCTCACTGGCTGGCATCGTTTTGGGTTGTGCGACTATGTCGCCCCTCTGAAATGCAAGGCGGTTTTGAGCGATCGGCTGATTAAACTCGCCTCGGGTGTGCGAACATGCTCACCGGCGCTTGTTGCTTCTATCTTCACACGTTCCTCAGCCTGTCGACGCTACTGAGTTTTCCTCAAGATACCGCCAACAATGGCCTGGCGACTCAAGCACCGACTGTCATGCTAACACAGTAGCCGGAAAAGCATGCTGTGACGGCATCAGCGGGCCTTTTAGGCGGACTCCTCTGGTAGCGTCAGGTGAAGCTGAAGCAGCGGTTGTGCACCGAAACCACTGCCGAGAACCATGCATGTCGATGACGCATGACTGCTGTGCATGCTCTGCGTGAATTGACCTACATGTTCATTTTCTGGTGACCGTCATAGGGATTTCAGCTTACTACTCGTCTCTGAGATGTGCCCAGATGTACCTTGTTTCCCCCAGACAGCACGGCATATGGGTGATCTTACTTGCCTGGGGCTTCGGCGTCGCGGCAGCTCTACAGCCTAGCTCCAGCTTTGTACACACTCAGTGCCCGGGTCATCGCCCCATCTACGCGCCGCTCATCGAGCATCAGCTTTCCAGATACAGGCTTGGCGAGCCACTGACTGTGGAGGGTGTGTTGCAATTGACAGGAGACCGGAACAGCAGCAAATCACAGATCCTCGTGGTCAATAATGTTGTCTTTACTAGAGTTGCTCCATACGGCAACATGCAGACCTACTATATCCCATTGTTCAGAAAGTTGAGCGGGAAAGCAGTGCTGCCAGATCTTATGCTGGCAAGCAACTTTTTCGACCTCCCTGAGGATGACATCGCTCGCGGTGGTGGGCCATGGTTTGGCTACTGCAATATGCCCTTTCTGACTACCAACCTCCTCCTGCCCGCTCGTGAAGGTGTTTCGTCCCATCTACATTGTGGCATGAATTGTGAGCCGTTCACCAACTTGGACAGGCGAAAAGGAAAGGCGATTTTTCTTGGTAGTAGCACAGGCTGGTCATAGGCAGGCAGCCATATTAGCTGGCATTCTGTATAATGAGTCTGTATACAGCGGTTACACCAAAATAGTTGATCTTCCAGCAGAAGACACGATAGAAGAGGACCATCTGGCTTTGCCCCACCAGACAAAGCCAAAGATGAGCTTAGCAGACCAGGTCAAGGGATATAAGTACATTCTCAATGCAGATGGGCACTGTGCAGCTTTGCGCTTGCGTCAACTTCTTGCTTCTGATTCCGTTGTTCTTTGGGTAGAGTCAAACCAGATTGAATGGTTTTATCCACTGCTGCAACCATTTGTGCATTACATACCAGTCCAGTTTGATGCCCAGGCAGCAGCCCATAATCCTTTGCCTGACCTTGTAGAAAAGATAGCATGGGCTGAAGCAAATCCCAAAATCATGGCAAACATTATACATAATGCAAACAAGTTTGCAACGACCCATTTGTCTGAACACGCCATATCCTGTTATTCATTGCAGCTGCTGGATGAATATGCTCGCCTGTTCAGTGATGCACATAAGTTGAAAGACATAGTCAAAATCGGTGGGTTTGATTACAAACATGAACATACATAAAATGTTGTGCTCTTGTTGCTAACTTTGTTGCAATCCTGAGCAAGTTGAATATGTACTGTAGCCATGTCTTGGTCCGGCAGCCCCATACTGCAGCGTTTGCTACATGCATATATGAATATTTGACTGCATATTCATTTGTGGGAAGCAGCAGCACCCTTCACAGGACATTTTTCAGAGTACTTGCAGCCATTGACTGACCGCACAACCAATTCCAGTACCAACCGCATAGCCCAAGCTGCCAGTCAGCATGGCTGGGCGGACCATGTGTGGCCAGCCCCTAGAAGCTGCCATGGCAGCTGCTGTTGCTGGACCACCAACATTGGCATTTGATGCAGTGAGTACCACCTGGTGAAAGCACACAGTCTTTGTGAGCAACTTTGCACGGTGACTCATCTGATCACACACGCTCGAAGAAACCATTGCGTAGCTTTTGAGGATGCCATTATCCAATTTTGCTGTGCTGTTGGCACACACTGACAGATAGACAAAGACAGGCCAGTAGTAATGCAAACAGCTGGCAAACAGCATAGTAGCAAGTAAGAAGGTGCTTCACCTGCATGGGTAAGCCAGCAACAACATAGCCGCCAAAGATGATGACAGCCAGGTGCACTGATAGCTGAATGGCAATGAAAGCTGTGAGCCAGCCTGTGCTCCACAGGGCTGACAGAGAGCCTGCTCCAGCCCCAATGGTGGCAAAGAACAACAGCATCAGCGCCCCTCCTAGTGCTTCTGATCCTGAAGGGCAATACACAGGCTTGGTGATCAGGCCCTGACACACAAGGTACTGGCGTCATGAACTGAAGTCATGAAGTGCACCTGGACACAGACAAGCCTTGCTGCATATTGCATTAGAGGCACATGTTTTGATCAAAGCGCAGGCTGGCCTTTCCACAGCTCCCAACATGAAAATGGCGCTAGGGCACAAGTGCCGTTAACAAATTGTCAGGAATTCAGCAGCTGCTCAGAGAAAGTGGTGGAACATACTAAATCATTAGCTCTTTTCAATCCCCAAAACATCTACAAGTCAGAAACGTCCATTGTACAGTGGAAACCTAAAGTCAGCAACGTCTGGGGACAGTAAAACGCGTTTCTGGGTTGCAGAGATAATAGATAAGCATGACACACCTGTAAAAGGTGATGCAGAAGAAGCACCAGCTCTGGCATTGATGCTGGTGCCCACTGATGCAAACAGTGATGCCACTACAGCCATGGCTGCTAAGTTGATGCTGGACAAGCCCACAGCGCTAGCCAGACCCTCTCCAAAGGCACATGCAGCCACTCCAAAAGCCAGTGCAAGCGCAATGCTTTCTACAGTGGGAGAGGCAGCAATGGCTGTTGTTGAGACACTTGCACTGGCCGTATGTACTGCAGCGCCTGCGCTAGTTGCTCCATTCACCATGTCTCCTACAAAGCATGAGCTGTCAATGGCTGTCATCTATCACCTGCTTGATGAGTGACTTGTGCACTATTCCAAAGCTCAAGGTGCAACTCTCAGCTGAGAGGAAGATGCAGCAAAGCAGATGGTGCAGTAAGACTAGCAGCAGGAGCAGGATCAGTACTGCATGTATGTGCTCAGACAAAGCCAATGCAAAGCCATTTATGTCATGTTGATTGTTGGTTGTGCAGACTGACCCATAACAGCATCACAGGCATCCTGACCATGGTGCTGATGGCTGCTTGCTTCCACTGCAGACTTCACTCCACCACCAGAAGCAGCAGCAGCAGCCACAGTAGGAGGGCTGTGTGCTGAGTCTATCATGTTCTTGGCAGGTATGACCATGATTGCAGTCAGGTACGCAGCCATGGCAATGTTGTCAGCTGCCATGCTGGCAGCAAGCAGGGGCCCAGGTGCCAGTCCCAGGGATTGTGACACAGCCGCAAAATTGAGCGAGCCGCCTATGTAGCTAGCGCACAGTGCTGAAGCCACCTGTACACGACAGAAGCAGCAGTTTGCAGCAGTGTATGGGACTCGCATTTTTGACTGTTCATCTTTGACTATTCATCTTTGGTCACTCTAGCAGGAGCAGACCAGGCTGCAGTCTGTAAGTCAGTGCAGTGACAGCATCCCAAGACTGCTGCTGAACTGGCATCTAGCATGGAACGTGATGTGCTGTGTGATTACCTACAAGTTGAGGGCATACGCAGGGGCACAAGTACTGTTGTATGAATGGTTTGCTGATGGTAATCACATTTGAGACGAGAAGCCTACATAGCAGGGATGGATAACGGCAGACACAGATGTGACATGCTGAGTCAGACATCAGCATTGCTCGTTTGCCTTGCCAGGCAACATGAGAGCATGAGAGCTGACCTTGTAGCCATCAGGCCCCAGTCTTGTACCTAAAACCAGCCAAGCAACTATGGTGCCAACGACAGAGCCGACAGCTCCAATGACAAAAGCTCCAAAGGTGCTGCTTGCAGCGCTCAAAAGCCTGCATGAACAGTGCTCATGTCACAGACATATTGAGACTACACAGTCATGCTGCTGTTGCTGTTGCTTCAAGGTCAGCGTGCTGTCTGAAGATGGCGTGCAGAGATGCCACCGTCACAAGGCTGCAGTGTGCCAAATGGAAAAGGGATGTCAGGACAAAGGCATGTTCAAGGCAGGACTTGCAACAGCTTGATTGGCAGAGTTGCTACTGGCTGACATGGTGAGGGACTTACTGCCGCAGGTCAGACTCAAGGAGGTACAGAGCCGCACCCAGTGGCATGATGTATGTCCAGATGACATCATACGCTGGACAGGTGACTGGTAGGACGCCGCCAGCTGACAACGCAAGTGCCAGTAGTAACGAGAGCAGAGGTGCAGATACTGCAGAACCAAATGAGGTTCTTTGCTCCAGTACCTACAAGCAAGCACCAGAAAGTCGCAATCATGCAGCAAGGTAAGTAGATACATAAGCACCAAACATACATCAACACTAACGTTTTGGCGCCAAGACAGCTAACGCAGTTCACATATTTTATGGTATTCAACCATATTCCACTGAAGTCGTACCTGACCGCCAGCAGCACAAGCTGACAAAGCAGCCCACAACGGCCACCCTTCCTGGACCAGAGCACGAACAGCTACATTCCTGACCGACGGCTGCCGGAGACGACCGCGTCGCTGCGTTCCTGTGTAAAGCCGATGGCCCGCTCTGCAGGATTGGCTTGGCAATACGCCTGTGCGTCGGACCGAGTCCAAACGCAATGGACGGCGAGCACACCCCTGCCCCTGTGTATGTGAAGCCGGCACGACACCGTCGGGGCAGTTAAAGCTGACTCCGACAGCAACCAAGCCTTGCATATTCACAGCTTATGCCATTATCATCACAGAGCAGACCGATGGAGCTTGTGCCACCCGCAGCGGTACATCGGTTGTTGAACTTGCTTAATGACGTTCACCGAGTAATTGCGCAGGCAACTGTGCCATGCATGTTGCACAAAGTCAGTGCAAATCGATTTTGGCTTCGGAGCCAGAGCATGATATCATGATACCGGTACGCGCTCCGTTTGAATTAAACGCGAGCTCTTTGCAAAGCGCTGTATGCATTTGCAGCGACTGCACGGTGTTCGGTCCAGCTGCCGACGAAAGTGAACCGCAGAGTTTGCACTTGAGTGCTAAGTACTTCTGCCACTCGGACAGCTTCGTCACCTACCGATCGATCGGACACCGATCGTGTCTCGAAGTTTCGGCTTGAGCGCCAGCGGCAGAGTACACCACCTCACGTAACAGTTTGTATTCTTGAGTTCCGACAGTGGCAAAATGGGTGCTTTTAGAATAGAGTCTTCAGCAGGCCTTCTTGCCACTTGAAGACCCAGGCTGCGAGCCAAGACACCAGCTGCTGTACTAGAACACTGGTGCTGCAACCTCTAGCAGCACCACGAACACAGCGAGACAACTGTTGACATTTCGTGGGTTCCTGACAGTCAGTATTACAGACTGATGACAAAAAGAGTGGTCAAGTCTTCTGCTTTCCAAGCCTGCTGGCATGAGCAGCAGCAGCAGCAGCAGCAGCAGCAGCAGCAGCAGCAGCAGCAGCAGCAGCAGCGTCATAAGGCCATACCAGCAATGGGCTCTATCAGCCTCGCTTTGACAGATATGCTGCCATCAAACGGTTTGCAAGGTTGCAGTAAAGCAAGGCAGCAAGGCGTTCTGTTTGGAGCGTCTGCCCTTCGACCCTTACCACACATTGAGCAGGAAGATGCTGTAACTGCATCAACATCACTGCGCACGCACCACTTCAGATCTGCTCAGTCAATCGGCTTGGATTCCTTCCAACTGCCTGACAGGAATATAGTGCACAGTCAGCAGCTACCTTTTGCATCTCTGTCCTCAGCGCATCGCCCACCAAGGCGCAAGCGCAAACAGGCCAGCATTGCATCAGATCTTGCAGCGGCTCCGGCAGTGCACACTCACAGCAAACCTGGTTTGGTCATGGTACTTGCTCAGAACTCAGCAAGAGCATTGCAGTCAGAAGCAGATGAGCAGGACCTGCATAGCAATGCCAGAGCAAAAGTTGCTGCAGCTGGGCAAAACCTAAAGCAGTCTGCATTGCACCTGCCTAGGCAGCTACGAAGGCTGCTTGCTGGAGCCTTTGCAGGTCAGCTTGTCCAACAGCTGCAGCTTCTTGCAATACTTCATGCTGCATTCCCCTTTCCCGCACATTAAATGCTGCCTCTCATGTAACATCAAGGCAATGCCAATTCTTACACGTTGCAGCAAATGTAGTTGTCTGCACCAAAATGTGTTATTGTATATGCGTGCCATCTTGCAGTGCCTGGGATCAGTGATGCATCATGCTGTGAAACAGCTCAAATTGCAGTCTGCAGCTGTACTGGCCTTGATCCAACCGCTATTGATGCACAGGTGCATTGTCCAAGACCACCATTGCTCCTATAGAGACTATACGGATGCAGGTCATGGGCAACAAGGTGTGAGTCCTGCTGAACGCCTGTCATGGTTGTATGTCTGCCTGTATG
>JAABUK010007402.1_pt1 | contig 15866 bp, 20 predicted proteins | sample 5559141 | NCBI WGS metagenome assembly JAABUK01 (sample SAMN10711869, study PRJNA513367) | rock metagenome | isolation source: Antarctica rocks | place: Antarctica: Victoria Land, Pudding Butte nord | collected 2016-01-03
ACCAGGAGCTATGCCTTATGGCTGCCTTGCAATACTGTCTCTATTCCTTTGCCTGAATGATTAGAGGACTCCAGCCACCGGCAGCTATGTTTCATGTTGCTTTGCAATACTCTTCTCTTCGTTAGCTTGGATGATGACAATACAGGCACCACTGACAGGTTTGCCTTATGGCTGCACTGGCAGCACATCCCTGCAAGTATGGTCTTCCTGTGTTTGAGACATATGGCATTGGCAGGTGTGCCCAAGGGCTGCTTTGCAGTGTTGTCTTCCCTGGATTGAATGATTAGAGGACTTCAGCCTTCAGCAGACGGCTACAGTGTCGCACCAGCCCTTGCATCCCAGGGCTAGTCCTGACATGCCCTTGTTGCTTGGAGATATGATTTGCTAAGTATGCAGGCAGTTCTGCACTTTTTGACCTCTGCAGGCTGACTGCAACTTCCCAGACCTTCCAGCAGCTGCTGCTGGCCACGAGCGGATGTGTGCCTTGTGCCTGTGCCTAGACGTTTCCTATTCTTGCCTGAGTGCAACACTACCTTCCCGTTTCCAGAGCCGTCCAAGACCCATTTCTGTTTGCTTCTTTCAGGTATATCCATTTCACAACTCTCATGTTTGAGGAATGATGTGGTGCTTGACGCTCGTGGCCAGCCAGCCTGCCTCCACACAGCCTCACTCCACCTTTCAGCAGGCATCCAACTGAGTCCAGTCATACGTCAGGTAACGTGCACGCGGCTCGGGAGCGGCCGTGCGACATCACACGTGAGTATGATTGTATTCGCTATTCCGCTCTCGGGCGACTTTTTAGTCGTTTTCAGGCCTGAGGTCAGGCCTGGGGTCAGCGATGTCATCGGCGGGGACTCGAAATACGCTTGAGACGAGAAATGCAAAGCTTGTTGATGCCGGACACCACAACTGTCAACACTCCAAGCATTTGTTGCTGGGCAGTGCGCAAACGGAGGGTGAAAGAGTTGCATTGCTGGGCGGGCTAGAGCATCGGGCCCGGCCGGGCGTCCTGAGATGTCGGAGTATGGGGAAAACTCCTCACTGTGCTGGAAACCTGCACGGGCGACCTTTGTCATTCCGCCCGGTCGTTCTGACCACGAGTCTTGCAGACCGGCGGGGAAGGCGTATGGTGGTCCGGTGAGAGTAGTTGCTGTGTCTTGATTGCTTTGTCCCTCTTGCTGCTCCTTTACAACGTGCTACTCAAAGCATATAAGGCGTGTGGTGACAGCTGCTAAACCGAAACGCCATGTGCTCAGGCTCTGACCACATATCAGAGGTCTACATCCGGCGTGCAAGGATACTGGCAGACAGCAAGCGCAAACAGCCTTCATGTACAGGGGGCACAGTTTTCAGCAGCCCCTCGCAAGGTCACTCAAGAGGGTAAGTGAAGCCTGCATCATTGGCAACCAAAACACCCCTTGTGACTCAACGCATGCAGCAACATGCATGGCTGCTGAAGCTGTGCTACGGCTGTAAACGCCTTGTCTGGTGTCCTGCAGCTCAGAAAGACCACATCATTCTAGGGACAGACAACTACTTCAAGTGTTCACAGACAAAATGGGATCAGCACATTGGTGAAAGGCCACCCAGGACACGTGGCGTGCCAGGTGCGTGAAGAACCTCTTTTGTTGACATCAGCTGGAGTGACAGTGCAATCATGCACATCAAGACATATTGTGAACCGGGACAGACTGTGGCCAGACTAAGCCTGGCTGTTGTGCTTCAGTACCCAGCTTGCCAACGAACTCCATAGCACCTAAGCAAAGTTTGACTCAGTGCAAGAGCCCATCATTACCAAACCAGCAACTATAGACCAACCACAGCAAGCAGCTGTTTCATGCCTGTTGTTTGGCAGACTCCAGCATATGCACAAACCAGCTAATCCCATTCCTAACATGCCTGTATGTCTATACACAGCCTGCCTGCTTCCCTTGCAGCTCATGTGTGATGTGTGTCACGCCATGCACATTTCAGATTGCCAACACACACCTCCACAAAAACTTCGATGCAATCGTGTCATGCCTGCAGGCTACACTGGATGCCAGCCAAGGCCCGAGCAGATGAAAGGCACCCCTGACCACACGCAGGGCACAATCAGGGCTTGTGACCCAGAGGGTGAGAAGACCCACTGCCGCCTCATCCCCAGCTATGCCGGCTTGGCCAATGCAACTAATGTGATGCAGCAGCAGTCATCTAGAGGGGTACCCAAACTTGACCTGGGCACTGTCACTGCTCTGAGGGGTCATGCTGGCAAGGACCCATGTCTGCTGGCTGGTCAGTGCAGCAGCCGTGCAGCATATGGTATTCAGTCTAGCTCTGCCAGGCCCCAGACAAGCCCTGTGAGGATTCAATCAGGCCTCATGGGGGCTGCTACAAGCCCTATGGCAAGTGGATCAAGCCCCATGGGAAATGCTTGCACCCCTGCTCATTCCAGGTCAGAAGGCGAAGCAGCCCCTGCCCCAGCATACACTGCAAGGCCAGCCACATCATATGAGAGCTGCTATGGTCAGGGGGGCTTCCAGCCCATGTCAGTCAGAGCCGTTCACAGGCCCTGCACCACTGGGCACTATCATGCTTCTGGTGCCAACACCTGGCGGGGGCCTTATGGGTATCCCCTTGCCCTGGGCACTAGCAGGTAATCACTTGGAAACCAGGATCTGCTCCATCAGCAAATTCACCATGATAAGCTGTGCGACACATTACAAGGCCTTCATAGGTGTATGGTGCTGGACCAACCTTGTGCTGAGGTTAAGCATGCTTTTGATGTAAGAAACTCTGTAATTGCAAGTGTCATGTACATATTGCGGTAATTGCATGCTGGCGTAAGGCATCTGATTCTGCTTTCGCCGTGCTTGCTTGAGATGACCTGACATTGAAATCATGCTGTGCTGCAGGAATCGTGGCAACGAATGCTATGGAGGTGTTCGTAATTCATCAAATGGCCTGCCACCCTATGGACTTCAGACGACATACTGCCGGGGCTGGTAGTCCAGGGGCTGCCATCAAGGCACACTGTACATATTTGTTCTGACCTGCTTGCCCTTTCACAGCAAAGCGTTTCATCTGCTGTGAACATGTACAAATTAACCAAACTGACTCATGAACTCTTCCGTGTTAATGTTCAAGTATTGTTTGCTCATTGGTGTGATGTCAGCTAGCTTCATTACGAGAGCATAGTTAGCTACATTTGAACTATCAAGCGGCTGAGCTGCAGCAGAAAGCTTGCACATGCATGAAAGGAATTGGTGCTAAGCGCACATGAATGCTCTAGCTTAAGTTTTGAAATTCAGTAAAATGGCAGCAGATACATAGCTGCTTCAAGCTCTGGGCTGCTTGCTCTTATTACTCTCAAACCAGTCCTCAGCTGGCAGCTTGCATTCAACAGCATCACAGATATGCAGTGTGTCATTTGCTGCTCCTGCACACCAAACTTTGCCAGATTAGCTGACTGGCAACTCAATACTTATAAGGCTCAGCCATTCATGCACCACGCATCATATCATTCATGTTTGTATGCCCACAATGCCCAAAATAACACAAGAGCTGACTTGCACCACAGTCACACCTCTCACAGCCACCAGACTGACGAAAAGTGACTGGGGTTGGGAAGCTGCATGTCTGCAAGGCTGCACCAGCCTGTGCACATCAAAGCATGCTTGCCCTGTACTAGACAGCACCTCCAGACTGGCCTACCTGTCACTAGAGCAACCGCCCCTGTGCCCCTGCTTGACGCTGTCTCCCCAGCAGGCAGAGCCTGACGCTGCTTGGCCGGCCTGCCTTTCTGAGCAACTGCTTGTGGGGTGGGCGCTTCCAGCATGAGCAAGCCACCCTGCAGCTGACTCCTGTCACCCCATTTCAACAGCTTCTTCTGTTCCTGGCCTGTCTGATTCCATCTGAATGCTGCCGCATCTAGTGCCTGGCGCCGTGCATCGTTGACATAACCAGGAAAGAACTTCATTCCTGCGGCGTGAGGCGGTACACTTTGGACAAGCATGTACTGGGCCTTGGATTTTACAAGCCCATGACATTTGGGACGACTCGCCTGCTATGAGGCCTGTCTCAAGGCAGCCAACATGGAAGGCCTGACAGTGATCATGGTGAATGCATTCGCGGCTTGCACGCAGCTTGTACAACAGCTGTCAGATTGCAGGCTCTGGCAATTGCACATGCACATGTGCTGTGATGCAAAGAAGCAGCCATGAGTCTACACACTGCAACAAGACAGGCATGCACGCTGTGACAAGGAATTGGCAAACGCTTGCTGATCAAGAAACAGGCCAATGCCTTGCGGCAAGCACAGCAGGCAGAAGTGCTGCAACAAGCAGGGACAGGTGGTGAGCGAGGTAAACACAGCACCTGCCACATTCTCCAGCATCTCCAAAGGCACTGAGAAGGCTGTGAGAGGCATGTCAGGTTGGATCTGGTCATTGGGCATCACAAAAGCCCCAACTGACACCTTGGGGGCTCCAAAGGGCAGCCTGGATCGAGATTCAGCCAGCACTACCTTGTAGAAGTGGGTGGGTACTGACACCAAACAGGGAGGCTTGCCTGCACGCAGTTACACAATGACACCAAAACAGTGGGCTTTCCACTGATGCTTCATGAACTCTCCAACAAACAGACTGCATCAGCAAGTACATTTCCTGACTGGATCAGCAGTGACGTGAAATATGCAACACATCAGAGGAGAGACAATGGTGATTGGCAGGCATGCATGCCAGCGTAAAGCTTAGCAGACCAGACAGGAAGCATGGTGCTTAGTGTCAATGACAGTTCCTGTGGCGCTGCCACTCACAAAAGAATCCAGACAAACAGACCTGCATGGAGACGTGAGCTGCAGAAATGCTTGTGGCTATGAGACATACCTATCATAGGGTGGTGCATGACATAGCCCTGGGGCGTCCTCTGGGGCACGTACAAGGGCCCCGTCACAATGTACACATCATCACTGCTCCAGGCAAGTGTCTTCACAAAGCGCTCAAACCTTGCCCAGTAGTCCCTGCCTTGCAGCACACAAACAGCATCAGAACAGAAGTACAATGCACTGGTTGGCATGCTGTCAGTGTACACAACACAGCATAAATGCAACTGTTGCTGTGATGCACGCAGCATTGGTGACACGTGGTAGCATATACGCTTGATGATTAGTCTGCATGAAGAGGCTTCAGCTTGTATGAGGACACAGTTCTTTGCAGCAGCAACAGTACAGACAGCTCAGATCAACGTAAGGCAGCAGACAAGCAGCAGAAGCAGCTCACCTGTTAAAACCCTTTCCAACCTGGGGTGAGATGTTGCTCATGCTGAAGGTCTCTGACAAGCCCACCTGGTCTCCTTTATGGTTGGCTGCAGGTGCCTGGCAATGCAGTACTGGCATCAAAATGCGTTTAAACATGCTGCAGTACATGTTACAGCATCTGGCACACAAGCAGTCCTCATAGCATCACAATGGCAGATCTTCTGACAGTCCGTTCAGTGATCCTTCACGCTGGTCCTTAGGAACAAGCCGTGTTACTGTGCTTGTCTCAGTCAAGACATGCTGATATGCGGTATGAGCAGCGACAGGAAGTCAATGTTGATTTGTGCGCGGAGATAAAGTTGCCAGTTGTGTGCATACACGCTGGTCCGAGCACAAGTCAAAGATTTGCAGGCTTACCAGATGACCACGATCATAGCCAGAACTTCTGTAGTCATCTAGCCTGCTGCGAAATCGCGGCTCGAGCCCAGCATCCTCAAAGAATCGCACATCAGCTCTGCCAGAGAAAGTGTGCCGTCAGCAGACTAGCAGACAGCATCACAATCTGCTTCATAGCTTGTGACAGACAAATCGCATGTCACCTGCTACCCTTGCCAGATGAGGACTCTTTTGTGATGTGCTCCAGCACCCATTTTGCATTTCTTTTGGCACTGTCAAACGACAGTACAAAGTTTTGATGGAAACGTAGGTTGTCCGTGCTAGGTAGGCCTGCAGAAGTGCAAGCACCTGAGAAGTTTGCTGTGGGTGACAGAATAGGCATAGCAGCATCAGGTGACAACGTGTTATGACCTGGCGCAGAAACCTTACCGTATCTCAGGCAGTGATGCTCAACCACAGCAGTTTTGGGTATTGAAGCACTATCTGCAGTACAGCGCACCAGTCTTCCGTTACCAGAGCACAGGGCCAATCGGGAACCTGTTGCGCAGCTATTGAAGAAGTTGGTTACCTCTGACTATATTGCGCTTGACATACCAATAGCTGGCTGCACCACCCAGCCCAATTCCAAGGACGCCACTACCTGTTAGCCTGTATTGAGATAGTGGGTAAGCCTCCAGCTGATGCTGAAGTACAGCGTGTGATCAGTCCTATCATGCTTGCTGGCTTGCAGTGGTCAGACTTGCCTCAGCCAGTCTCGGCCCATGCTGGCGTCAGCTGTCCAGCCTCATGACATTGTCGCCCGTCACGCGAGTGGCTTGCTTGGTATGATGTTGATGGCGTTGCATTGCATTGCAGTTGTACACATGTGTGGGCTCTGCACTCAAGTTGTTGAGTCCAGTCAACTTATTTGTTGCCTTGTGATCATCAGCAGGCCCGCTAATGTATCCGTACTACCGTGATGCAAGGTTCTGTTGGTGATTTGTTGCGGTCTGCTTGCATCGACGGAGCGAAGTATCGCCAGACAGACAGTGTTGGGAAGGTGCTAGCGCATATCAGCTTGCTTCCATACTTGGGTTTGTTCTATCAGACTGCCGTGGTTTACAGTCGCAGGTAACGACTGAAACATGCACCTCTGTCTCTGCTTTTCAACAATTTAGAACAGGAGCTGGCGCCGTGCAGAGAGATCTCAGAGGGACTTTTCTTGCTAGGATCTTTGGTCAACATAGGTGAGTAACTCTAGAAAAGCTCTAGAATGACCAGCACTTGAATCAACTACTGCAATTGAGTGATCTTGCCAGACGTCTCTGCAGCTTGTGGGCGCTTTCTGAAAAAGGCAGTACACCAAGTCCGACCTGTGGGCACATGTGAGGCACTGGGCATATGTGACAAGCCTGGCATGCCATCTTCCCATTGTCAAGTCATGTTCTTTCTGTTGGGCCTGGAGCTCCTGCAAGTCTGCCGCAAACGCTACAAGTTCCGCCAGGACAGTTGGCAATGCCTTGGGCAACTCAGCACAACGTTTGTGTACTCAACTGCTTCCCTTCTGGTGGCGTACTCAAGAGTCTACTTGGGTTACCACGACTTGCCACAAGTGCTAGCAGGAGCTTCAGCTGGACTGTGTATGTCTGCTGTCTGCTTTGGATTGACAAGCCTCATTGCAGGGTACTTTTCAGCTTGGCAGCAGCTGCGATTGGGGAAACTGTTTAGGGTCAAAGACACTTGGCATATCAATGATGTGTTGCTGTTTGAGTACAACAACACTGTCAACAGCGGAACCAAAAAATCACTTTAAAGCAGATTAAATTAACTTGGTCATGATAAAAACGCTTTCCAGCTCATGATGAGCTAGGTGCATGCAGGACAAGTCTTGTCTCTCCAGATGGCCATGGAGCCCTGAATGGCATCTGATAACCATCTGAGCCATGGATGCACACGTGAGCAATGCCTGCATCCTGCACCTGTCTCAAGACAAGGAGCAACTCATAGCAGGCATAGGCAGCAGTTGCACCTCAAAGCGAAAATCATTGGAGGCATGTACATGTATCTCACGAATTCAGTGAGATGCATGTACAATCAGAAAGAGATGCTGGGACTCGTCAGTACTGTCACTTTGCTGCCCTGCCTAGGCAGCTTGAAGCTCAAGCTGAGCAGATACCGCTGGTGCGCAACATCAGCTTAATCGGAAATCTCACTATAAAGGTGTTTGTGTTTAGTTTAGTTTTCATGTTGTCTTGGGGACGCTGCACGGGATCGCAAACTTGGCTCATCAAAGTTTGACCTGCGCTGCTCCAGCAATCAGTGCAGCAATGTACAATCGCTACGATTGACCGACATGGCGATGCAACTATGCTGTTGCGTATGCTGGGATGTTTACGATCCTCAGGCCCCAGCGAGGCAGCCTCGGACTCTGCCTTGTGGCCATACTGCCTGCACGGGATGTCTGCGTACGAGCAGTCAACGAAACTATTAAACTTTTTGTACGACCTGAAATTCTAAAAGGATCGTGCGTGCTTTTTGCAGGTCTCGTGTCTCAGTCTCCATTGCAATCCAGGAGCTGCCCCACTTGCAGGTACCCAATGCCAGGGGATCAGACCACTTGCTTCCCTCGCAACTTTGCACTTGAGGATGCAATTGCGCATTTGAATGAGCAGGTGAGACCGCTCAGCCTCTTTTTCCAAGTGCTACACGCATGTTCTCCCAGTCTCATAGTCCACTACCAATATGGTATTACAGGTTTCAAGCAAGATCTTGTATGCTGAAACACACCAGCAAACAGCATAAACGTTTACGCTGTGTACACATACAAACCCCTGCTTTGCATGAGGTGGCACAGCATTTCATACTTGTCTGCCGCTTACGCCAGTCTTGTCATGATGCTAACTGCTTGTTGCTGCTTGTGCCACAGCAATGCAAAGCAAGGGCAGCTATCAAAGATGCACAGCAGGAGTCATGCCAAATGGCAGGAGCGCTAAAGGACAGTATGACTAAGGTTGCCACAGGCAAAGCCATCAAACTTGAGTTGGAACAGCTATACAATCAGGTCAGGCACATCATGTACGATCTGACCATGTGTTGCAAAATTTGATGAAATACACACGTGTATCACCTATGTCTCACCAGATAGTTGCGTGTCCCTGCACTGTGCTTGCTGCATCTTGCAATGACATTTACATGTATTGTATTGGTCGAGGCTGTGAAGCAAGCTGGCTTGTCAAAGCTCACATTGTCTGCAGCGTGGCTGAGTGTCCATTGTTATCAAGCATTTGCAAAGTTGAAAACCATGTCACTCGACTGCTTGCTACTTTGGCAACTCAGGCTGTGGTGTACGGCAGGCTCTGAAGAGGGAGGCAGACCTGAAAAAGCATTGGACTGAAGCAAAAGGCCAGGCAGAGGCAGCAGAGAAAAAACTGGCTTTAGCAGAAGCAAAAGTCAGGAACAAGGTTTCTCTCAGACAGCTGCAGATGCGCCATGTGAGTACTCTGACCTGGCCCCCTAGCTGCTTGTGTTTGTCAACCATACAGCTAGCATGGTTTATCAGGATTTGCTAGACATTCACAGTATGCATCACTTTGCTGTCACTTGCAGAGGGCATTCATCTCGGTTGTGTGTGTGAGCTTGGCCACAATCTTCCGGCTCAGATGTCAGGAATGCTGCCGAATATTATACCTTGAAGATTGCGAGAGTGCAACAAAACTGCACTAGTAGTGTGCTGATCACTATTTGTTGCATTCTGACTCTTTTGGCATTGAATGTGATCAGACCTAGGACTGAACCCTTGCCTGATTGTTTGATAAGGTGTGATGTCTACAGAGTCAAGTCAAGTTGAGCAAGTTTCCAGGAAGTCAGGGCATTGCTGGCCAGTTGAGACAGCTTGCAGAGAAGCCTGCACAAAGCAGCATTGGATCAGGGCAGCAGGGCAATACATCTGGGGCACATGCAAGTTTCCCAGACCTTCAGCAGCAGCTCTCTATAGCAGAAACAAGATGGCAGAAACACCATGCAGCAGCATGTCAACATGAATATGTGAGTACATGAAGGCAACTGAACAGCATGCAAGGTCTGTATTGAGAAAATCGGCTTCCTCATGACTGTTGCTTGTGCAGGAGATTACATGGCTGAAAATGATGCTGGGTAAAGCTGTAAGTCATGCACACATACACCAGGAGCTGCCTCTGCCCTCATGGGTAGGCAGTTATAGGCAGTGTCTGAGCTAGTCTTACCTGCATGTGGCAATACACATCCACACCTTGACCTTTGGGATGCACCATGATATACTTGACTTTGCATCCAACTCATGGACAAACCTTTGGGATGCACCATGACATATTGACTTTGCATCCAACTCATGGACAAACCAAATCCACCAAGCACAAAACAACTTTGTGAGCTGGCATGGCATGTTGCATGCGATAGCTGCAAACACTTTGAAGCCTACCAATTTGCAGTAACACGAGCGGGCCAGCCTAAGGTCTGTGAAAGCAAGGTGTCACAACATGGGAGCTTGACAGGACTGTTGATTACATGGGGTGTGACCATGCAGAGTTCTACTCAGAATCAAACGTCAATGAGTCACATTGCTGATAGCAGCTCAGCCTTGCTTCCCTCTACCAGCCACAGCTCTTTCGAGCCTCCTCTGCACTCCCCATTGCTTCGTGTAAAAACTATGTCAGGTATGCAACACAGTCTTCAAAAGCATGCTGCAGTTGAACATACAGCCGGCATGGATGTGTATGCCCATTGTGCAACTAGCAGGATCAAGATTTTGATGTGAGGCAGCCTTCAAGCATTTGTGTTACTCATGACGGTTAGCATCCAAATGTTGCACGTGCCCACGTGAGGAGCAACGTGCATTGCTGAATCTGCCACTATGCGTAAGACCTCTGCCATCTGACAAACGTGCCCGATGCAGGCCACAAGGACCTGACTAGTAAAGATAGCAGCCTGCTGCGCAAGGCCAGACACTCCAAGGCGGGCCAGCCGCAAGAGGGCATTCATTTCAAGGTTCTGCTGACGATGAGGCAGACGTTTCATTATCTGCAAGTGCTAATAAAGGGAATGGCTCAAAACTGGTTGTTAGAACGTCAGAGGACAGCTGAAGACCTATCAGGTGTTCTCAGCATCACGACTGCTGACAATTTTGTATATACACTTGTAAATGGCTACCTGCTCAACACACCTGAACACACTATCTGCCAGCTTCTGACAAGAACACAGTGAGCTTGTCAACCATGGTTAGAGCAGAAGACTGCAGATGTATGTGTGAATGCGCTGCAATTTTTGCATCTTCAGGCAATGCAGTCACAAACACTGTATGCAAGTGGTGTATGGATATTCTAGGTTAGCCTGTAAGAGATGCACTGACCTCATGTTGTCATCACATTGCTTGCAGGCAAAGACTACAGTGGTGAGGTGTAAGGCAGCGGCAATTGGTGGCAGCTTTGTCACTAGTGTCTCTGGCATGCATGTGTATGTCAACCATTGATTCACAATATTGTTTTAATACCATGCTCCATTGTAATGTTGCATCGTGCAAGCTCTTGCATTGATTCCTGCACACAGATCAGCAGTGCAGCATTGAGGCTACCTGCAGCTGCATTGTACAGCATGCTGTCCTTGTTTGTCAAACAGACTTGGCTTTCGAATTCGTCCCCACTTGACTGTTGGACATGGTAATTTCAAGACAGCAACAGCACAGTGGTTTGCTATGATATCTGGCCACTTGTGTGTACAGGCCAAAGCTGCAGGCACTAGTGCTAAGTCTGCTGTGACATGACACCACATTGATCAAGCGTACATATTTTGTGTGTCCCTATAGAGCCTTACACAACATGTCAACATGTGAAGTAACATGCTTCACTGTAAAGATATGCTGTGCGCAGTGAGCTGTATTGCTGTATGGACTTTCTTGATGTGTTACACTGGCATACAGCAGTAAACCTTTCTCAGAAGCTGCTGCGAAGGCCTCAGACAGCAACTTTGCAGCAGCTTGTGTGCTGGGCTGACTCAGCAGGACAGGCAAACGCTTTTGGTAAGCACTGCCTTCACATCTTTGCAGTGTGTCTGAATCATGGTGCAAACTTGGCCAGACATTGTGTTTTAAAGCTGATCAGAATTGAAGGCTCTGCTGCATTTGCCCTGTATAATACGTAATGGAGCCGAGGGCGGGTCTGCAATCGCCCTGTAGATCGTCGAAACCTCGCCATGTACAAGGCGACGACAATGCCAGCATCTATGCTCCGCGTCAAACGGAGCGGCCAATCACTTGGCGGCCGTGTTTCTTTTCATTCAAAGCCAGAAGCTGTGTAAGTTTGACGTTTTACGGCTGGTTACACGCTTACTCCACAGTGATCAGATCAAGTCAGAGAGAGAATTAGCCACAGATTGCGCGACTGCATCCTCCATTCCCTCGAAAACTGTTTGTCGCAGCATTCAGCCGCATATGTAGTGTTCCGACCTGAGGCGACCCGCCTGAGGACTCGTTTGCTTGTACGGATGTTCAAGCTTAGGTCAGGCACGCCTGCACTGGTTTGTTGTTCCCACCAACACCCCAGGCACGCACCTCGGCAAACAGCCAGAAGCCGCTGCTGTGCTGATATTGATCGACAGCTACGCCAGCCTGAGGACACACATTCTGTTCCTGCTTGGTGCAATGCCTTTATTGCCGTGGGGTCAGCTTTGGCTGTGACGTTATCTCCTGCCAATGCAAGCGAAGACCTTACCATAACTTTTCGAGCATCGCGAGATCCTTAAATACGACTAGTTCAGAAATCGCTTGTAGAAGCTTGGGGTAAGAAGTTCAGTGTTCAGGGCTACGTTGAAGCCCTGACGCGTTGTGTGTCTAGCTTTTTGAGAATATGTTGTGCTGCAGCTCAGGTTATGTCGAAACCCAATTCATCGAGCCAGATTTCGATCATCAGAAATGGAGCAACAAGTTGCAGGTCGTATTGCTACCAATGGTGCCCATGTTGTCCTGCCAAACTGCAGGACAATGCTGACACTCTCAATCTTCAGGACTTGAGTTGTTTCGCTGTCTGGCAGGAGTCCATCAATGAAACCTATACGACAAGCTCAGCAGATGATACATACAAAGTGACAGACCGCATGCTGGCGACGCTTGGTGGGGCTCTGGCCCTGCACATGCACCGCATGACAACTCATCTGCCCCCATCTGCATACGTTTTTGTGACAACATCTTGCGTGCCAGAGCTGTATGTCAAAGCATTGAAGGCTCAGCAGCATGTTGTATGCCAAACATGTAATACCGCTGGTATGCCATCTGCCCCTAGACAGTATGCTGCTTGTGGACTGGTTGATTGCCCACACTATGCTGCCCAATGCCAGTGCTCATGACTTGTCAGGAGACCCATTCACCAGGCTCTTGCGGCCAGGTCGTCAAGCAGCAGCCTTTCAAGATACCACAGAGGGTCAGATCAAGGCCATTGGGCTTCAATTGGCATCAGCCCCTGAGAACAGGCTTCAAGTGGGGCTTGTGCTGAATGACAGCCCTGCACAATCAGCAGGGGTGCAACCTGGGGATGAAATTCTGGAAATCAACGGGCTCAATGTTCAAAGCAAAAGCAAGGAGTAAGGTTCAGCTTCAGCCTGTTGCCAATGCCAAGCTGATTGTTATCACCATATTGCTTTCGTAATAGCACCCATTGTTGATTGCTTTATAGACTCAGTGCCCAGCAATGCTCTCTGACATTGGACATTCATGTTGCTTCTCCCACATTTCATGCAAGATTGCATTCACCTGCAGTACTGCTTTGCAGGGATTGGGCTGAAGAGCTGAAACAGGAGGCTGACTTGAAGCTGGCAAGGCAGTCTGACAGACAAGTATCGGGACTGCCAGGCTCACTACAGCCCGAGAGTTACCGTGTGCACCTGGTGCCAGGTCCAATTGAGGTCCATCCTGTCCAGTACTCAGCTTTAAGGTAGCTGCAACTTGTTTAAGCATGGCGCAAGGATGACAATGCCACTGAAATCTTGGTATAGGACTGAAGCTGTCTGTACGTACATATGAGGCTATTCAGTGCAGCTAGGAGTAAAGCTGTTGAACAAAAGGCGTTACCTTCAGCCTGGCCACAAGATGCACTACAAAGCGGGAGAAAATAATGCTGTCGTCACATGCACCTCACAGTAAACACTAATACCAGTGTGTCAAAATGTCCTACTGTCACAACTCATGCAACACAAGCTGTGCTTCTCGACGGCTGCTCCAATTTGTGCAAGTGTTGTACGTCCTTGTGCCTCCTGACTTGCAATGTGCGGCGTATAGCAGGTGCCAACATGTCATGTTGTCACAGCAGTCAACTGTGGGATGCTGTGTCACTGCCTGCAGGCAAAACGACAAGGTCACAGGGTATGTCAGAATAGTGGTCTTCAGTCAGAATGCTGCAGCTGATGTCCAGCATGCCGTACAGGAGCTTATGACACAGGTGATGTGCTTGCAGTAGCGCTGGGCACTTCTGTCCAGATTCACAGGTGCCTGCTGTATTGCAATTTCTGCTGTAGTGAAATTCCTGCTGTGTACCAATGACTTGTCACGGCTTGTTGCAAATGCACATAGCATGCTTGTCTGCTTTGTTTGCCACATCAAGTCATGTGGCCTATGCACATTGTCACTGCTATATTCTAGTCATGCAAAATGATGCAAACTGATGCAATGTAGGCTTTGTGATGCCTTCTGATCACAGATCGAATGGCATCAACATACATTATCACACCTTCAAAACTGGCTGTAGTAGACATAGTCACAATGCAAAGCATACAGTGTCTCCCTGATCTGAACAAAGTTGTGACTGGGCTTTACTGCTGATAGGATGATGCATCTGCGTTCATCCTGGATCTGCGAGACAACTCAGGTGGCATAGTGGGCTCAGGCTATAGCATTGCTCAGCTGCTGCTCAACGATGGTGATGGCTTCTGCATCGTGAGGTTTGGAACAGGCGAGGAAGAAGTTGTCAAAATGCAGGACACCACGCATCTGGTGTCACAGCCACTGGTGAGAGACTCTTGTCGGTATGCGGCGTGTATGCTCAGCGTGTCTGACTGCATGGTCAAACCATACAGCCAAAGCAGCAATATGTCAAGGACGTCACAGTCTTGTTGGACAGCAGGCGTCAACATGCAGATGACAGTAGTGTTACAAGCCGATGCCCCCTTCACAGGGAAGGGCCTTAGCCTTGGCAGGGATGCAGTTTATGCCGGCAACCATTGGGGTGTGCCATGTACAATAGGCCTATCACGACTAAGTAATAATAATGATGACAGAAGTGTGGTCGCAAATTGCAGGTTGTTCTGGTGAATGGTGGCACAGCCAGCACCAGCGAGCTGTTGGCAGGCGCCCTGCATGATGCAGCTGGGGTGCCTTTGATAGGGGAGAAGACCTTTGGCAAAGGGGTCACCCAACGTGTTGTGCCTCTCAGTGATGGCTCTGTACTGCTGGTCTCAACAGCAAGCTACATGACACCCAACCACATGCGTGTCCACAAGGTCAGCCAGAAAGGATTCATAGTCAGTCTTACTAGTCCTGCCCTCAAGATGTTCCTAGTGAAGACAGGAGGAAGCTGTGTTTTGAGTCAATGACAACTGAATTCGTTTCATGTACTGGCATGTCTGGCATGTATCAAGTACAATGTGGCTGCAAACACTTCTGTAGGGGGCATGTGCTCTGTGTGGACTGACAGGTCTGTTTGGGCAAGATTTTGGGACTGCAAATGCAGGTGGGCTTGCAACCTGATCTGGCTTGTGTGCCAGAAGTGACACAGGCTGAGTATTGGGTTGCTGGTAGTCGTGATTCTGAAGACTTGTCTCAGGACCCTTGTATACAGATGGCGCAGGACAAGCTGAGCAGTATGCAGCCAAAGGGTGAAGGGCAATAGCCTATGCTTCTGTGCTGCCTTGTGGCACGACGTTGAAGAGCTTCTGCAGGACTCAGAGATACATCGTGCACATTTCATCATCTGTGTTGCCTATACAGTGGTCGTCAAAAGTCTGTATCCAAAACCAGTCCTTGCTTGGCACAACAGTTCGTGTGCGACGACAGCTCAACCTGACTGGCGGTACGGTCAGGCAGGCCTAGTACACCATCGAACGCGTGTGTGCGTGGGACCGTTGCGGCAGATATCGTCCGTAGCGCTAGCTGCAGAGCTTTGACCCTGACTGTGCGTTGACCTAGGAAATCTGTTGTCAGCAGGGGGCCAAGTTTGCTGCTGTGCAGCAAGCAAAAGCC
>JAABUK010007403.1_pt1 | contig 15864 bp, 11 predicted proteins | sample 5559141 | NCBI WGS metagenome assembly JAABUK01 (sample SAMN10711869, study PRJNA513367) | rock metagenome | isolation source: Antarctica rocks | place: Antarctica: Victoria Land, Pudding Butte nord | collected 2016-01-03
GCGTGCATATCTTGCGCGTAGAGATATTCCGGCGGCGGGGCGCACGCTTGAAGGAGCCGTCGCGCGCGGACTCGATGCAGCGGTGATTTATGCGGAGTTGGCAGACGTTTATGAGGCCGTCGGGCGGCCTGAAAACTCTATCCCGGCGATGCGTCTGGCGATTGCGCGCGATCCTAAATCGGAAGCTTATCGTTTTCGTTACGCGATGCTTTTGACCGACACGAAGGCTCCTGCGGCAGCCGTCATTCGCCTTCAGGAAGCCTTGCAGGAATTTCCGCGCTCCTCGCGTTTGTGGTTCGCGCTCGGCGTGGCAGAGTCCGCTCAGAACAAAACGGATGAAGCGGCGAGAGCTTTTGACCATGCGCGGCAACTCGACCCGAAGTTTGCCCCCGCTTCTGCTTATCTGGGCGTTACTTATGCTGACCGTGGGCAATATAACGAAGCCATTGCGCTTTACGAACAAGCGCTTTCGATCGACGATACGATGGCCGTCGTGCATTACCTCGTCGCCGATGCGTTGCTCAAGCAAAGCACAACCGATGCGACGCGTGCGGAAAAACATTTAGCGCGCGCGCTGGCGATTGATCCATCTCTCGCTTCGGCGCGGCTGGCGCTCGCCAAACTTTATCTGCGCGCCGAGCGAGCGAGTGAAGCGGTAAATCAACTCGAGCGTGCCGTCGCTTCCGAACCTAATCTAGTCGAGGCGCATTACCAACTCGGGCGCGCTTACACGCGGCTCAAACGCACACCCGAAGCGCAAACCGAGTTCGCCACCTTCAAACGCTTGAGCGACGCGGAAAAAGAGCAGGCGCAGAGCGGACGCCGTGACATTGTGCGACGGCTCGCCAACGTTCGTTTTTAGTTACACAAAGGAGTTTTAATCATGCAGAATCTTTTACCCTTGACCGTTACCTTAATGCTTATTTGTGGCGGCAACGCTGTTTCACTTTTAGCGCAGCAAACGCCTGCCGCCACCTCCAAGACAACGCAAAAAGCAGCAACAGTACCCGCAGTACCCGCTGTTGATGAGTGGAAGGATGACTTTGACGGCAAAGTTCTGGATGCGACTAAATGGGAGCGCTTCACCTTTGAGGGCGGCAGCGGCGGCAAGCTAAAAGTAGAGGATGGACAATTGCGTATGCGCGGCGTGGCGGCCTCGCGCGCCGGAGTGCGCAGCAAGCAGACGTTTGTCGCAGACCACTTTATCCTCGAAGCTAAAATCGCCAAAGTGGGAGTGCCTTTACCTGAAATCGGCCAGAGCGTCACGCAGCCCGGCAACGCCGTTTTGACAGTGCTCTTCGACGGTTCCGGGCGCAATCGTATCGAATGGATATTGACGAGCGCAAAAACTTTCGAGGCATGGTTGATAACAGACGGACGCGGTGAGCGGCTCGATAATCACAATCTAGGCACGAAAGAAACAAGCCCGATTATCGCCATCGCGCGGCGCGGCAACGATCTCTTCTTTTTGCTTAACGGCGAAGTCGGTTTGCAAAAAAGCGTCTCTAATCTGCCACGCGCCTTTCACGTCATGCTTTATGGTTTCGGCTCATCAGAAAATAATTGGGATTCGGTGCGCGTTGTGACAGCGAAGCAACCTTAAGCGAACCCGAAGATTGATTACGGGGAATCGCACAATTTTCAATTATTGAACAGGCAATAAAGACTGTTACGCACGCAAGCCGCGAAAGATGAGTTCAAGCCAATAGGCTGCACATTAACGGGCGACATATTGAGATGATTAGAAAATTACAGTTTGTCCGCAGGCAAGCAATCTGTTCCGCCATTCGCACGGCAACCTTGCTGGCGTTGTTGCTCGCAGCCTTTTCCGCGAATGCACAAACACGCAAGCTTGATCGTGGCTGGCAGTTGCTAACCGATAAAGATGGCGCGCTCAAACTCGTTGATCTGAATGCGCAGCAGAATTGGCGCAACACGCGCGTCGGCGTGTCATGGAACGCGCAGTTTGCAGACTTGCGCGATTACATGGGCGCGGCGTGGTATCGCACGACTTTTGACGCACCGCAATTAAAGGACGGGCGACGCGCGCTCATAAACTTCGGCGCAGTTGATTATTATTCGGAAGTTTACGTGAACGGCAAACGCATCGGCGCGCACGAAGGCGGCTACACGCCCTTCGAGTTTGATGTCACGGACGCACTTAAGCCCGGCGCAAATCAACTCGTCGTGCGCGTCATTGATCCGCCGATGGACGAAAGGGAAGGCAAGGCGCGCTTTCCCGAAATGCTCTACAACGAGATACCGCACGGCAAGCAAAATTGGTATGTGCAAACCGGCGGCATCTGGCAAGATGTCACGCTGAAGATCAAACCTAAGCTATATACAAAAGATATTCACGTCGTTACGGAAATGGACGGAAGCGTCACCGCATATGTTTATACAAGTGAAGATATTGGTCCTCCTCCTCCTGCGCCCGCTCCGCGTAAAGGAATGTCGTTAATCAGCGATCAAGGTTCGCCCTATGTAATACCAGAAGTTCGAGTTGTTGATCCGACCGGCAAGGAGATAAAACTTCGCTCGACAGGCGGCGGAGATCATTACATATCGTACAGAGGCAAAGTAACCCACCCTCAACTTTGGGACACCGATCATCCGAACCTTTATATGATTCAAGCCAGACTAACTGATGATGTTTACACAGACCACTTCGGCTTTCGTTCGTTTGAGGCGCGCGATGGAAAGTTTTATTTGAATGGTGAGCCGTTCTACATGGTCGCGGCGCTCGATCAGGATTTTTACCCGGAAGGCATTTACACGCCGCCTTCGGAAGCGTTTGTGCGCGACGAAATGCTGAAGGGCAAGCGCATGGGTCTCAACGTGCTGCGTTGCCACATCAAAATTCCCGACCCAGTTTATTTGAAAGTCGCAGATGAAGTCGGAATGCTCGTCTGGTACGAGATTCCTTCTTGGAACGATGTTAATCATTTCACCGCGAAAGCGGCGTTGCGCGGCGAACAGACCTTTGCCGAACAGGTTGCGCGCGATTGGAATCATCCGTCAATCGTGATTCAAAGCATCATCAATGAATCGTGGGGTGCTGACCTTAAGCAAGCGGATCAAAGGCAATGGCTGCGCGCGGCATACGAACGCGCGAAGCAACTGACCGCGCCGCTCAATCGCCTTATCGTTGACAACAGCGCGTGCTGCGATAATTTTCATCTCAAAACGGACATCGCGGACTTTCATCAATACTTTTCGATTCCAGACAATCATGAGAATTGGGATAAATGGGTAAACGATTTTGCCGCGCGCCCGAAGTGGATTTTTAGTCCGCACAATGATGCTCAATTGACGGGACGCGAACCGCTTGTCGTTTCGGAATTCGGCAATTGGGGCTTGCCGAAATTGCCGAAAGATTTGCCTTGGTGGTTCGGGCGCGATTTCGCCGGACGTGAAGTAACGCGCCCCGCCGGAGTGCTCGAACGCTTCAAACAATACAAGCTCGATTCTCTCTTTTCTGATTTCAACTCGCTCGCCGAAGAAACCGAGCGGCATCAATTCATTTCGCTCAAACACGAGATCGAAGAAATGCGTCGCCACGAATCTATACAGGGCTACGTCATCACGGAGTTTACGGACATCAACTGGGAAGCGAACGGGTTGATAGACATGTACCGCAATCCGAAAATCTATGCCGCCGATTTAGCGAAGATACAGCAGCCGGACGTCATACTTGCGCGAACGCCGAAAACTAATTACACAAGCGGCGAACGCATTCAACTCGCCACACTGCTTTCACATTACAGCAATAAAGAATTGAGCGGCGCGCGAGTGTCTTGGAAAATAACATCAGGCACAAGCGGGCATTTTGAAATCGGCAAATCAATTGAGCGCGCGAGCGTTGAAGCGCTTACGCCTGTCTCATTCGTCGCGCCGAATGTGGACAAGCCGCGCCGCGAACAATTCTTCGTCGAAGTCCGCGCACGCGACGATGCCCTTATCGCCGAAAACAGTTACGATTTTTTCATCTTTCCCAAGCTTGCGCCCGCGCAAAAGACGGCGCTTATTCTTCACGACCCGACGGGCAGCAATGCTTTAGCGGGGAAGTTAGCTTCCGCCGGTTACAATGTTTCAGCCGACGCTGGCAGTAAGAAATTAATGATCGCGACAGTTTACGATGATGCGGTGGAGCGTCATCTGCGCGGCGGCGGGCGTGTGATTGTGCTGGCAAACTCGAAGGAAGCTTTGCCCGCGCGTCTTCCCCTAAAAGTGATGCCGCGCGCCGGGTCTGATTTGGACGGCAATTGGGTAACGAACTTTAATTGGATTAAGCGAGACGCCGCGCCGTTTCGCGACGTTGCCTTCGCTCCCATACTAGGTTTTGAATCCAGCACCACAGTGCCACGTTACGTTATTCAGAACGTGCGCGCTGAGGATTATGCGGACGTTATGTCAGGCATCTTCTACGGCTGGCTGAACAATAATGCCGCGCTCGCAATGCAAATGCGCGTTGGTGAGGGCAAGGCTTTCGTCACGACGTTTCGCTTTGACGCATACGGAAGCGATCCATACGCGACGCGTCTGCTTGACGCAATGATTCGCTATGCGGGCGGAAATGATTTCGCGCCGAAACTCGCTTTGCCCTTGCCGTAAGAATGAATTTGGAATGCGTCTCAATATTTGCTATGAAGGTTGAATCCATGTTGATGCAAAATACACCAAAAGCGATTCGCGCATTCGTTGCCGTCGCATTACTCGGCCTCTGCCTTCTGAACAGTTCGTCTGCGCAACAAACGCACCGAAGACGTGCGGCGCAAACAAACTCGAAACCGCAGGCCAGAGCTGTTTACAGCAATCCGGCCATCGCGGGCGATTATCCAGACCCATCCATTATTCGCGTCGGCGCTGACTACTGGGCGACCTCCACCACATCCGAATGGGCACCGGAGTTTCCCCTTCTGCATTCGCGCGATCTGGTTAATTGGCAGATTGTCGGCGCAGTGTTTCAAGAGCGTCCCGCATGGTCTACGGGCAACTACTGGGCGCCGGAAATAGCCGAGCATCGCGGACGCTTTTTCGTTTATTACGTGGGTCATAAAAAGGACGGCCCGCTGTGTGTCGCTGTCGCTACCGCCGCGCGTCCCGCTGGCCCATACACGGATCATGGCCCGCTCGTGTGTCAGGATGCAGGAGCAATTGATCCTGTCCCGGTGACGAATGAAAAAGGCGAGCGTTATCTTATCTGGAAGGAGGACGGCAACAGCCGCAATCAACCGACGCCGCTCTGGGCGCAGAAATTGTCGTTGGACGGCACAAAGCTCGTTGGCGAAAAGCAAGAGATACTGCGCAACGATGCCAAGTGGGAAGCGCAATTAATCGAAGGCCCGTATGTGCTGCGGCGCGGCGATTACTTTTATCTTTTTTATTCCGGCAATGCCTGTTGCGGACGCGAATGCAATTATGCGCTCGGCGTGGCGCGTTCGCGTAATCTGCTTGGGCCTTGGGAAAAGAATGCAGCGAATCCGATTCTGGCGGGCAACGAAACATGGAAATGTCCGGGTCACGGCAGCATCGTCACAGACCAAAAGGGACGCACGTTTTTGTTTTACCATGCTTACAACGCCCGCGATTCGATTTATCCCGGACGTCAGGCAATGCTCGATGAAGTGCGTTGGAGCGCGGATAATTGGCCGACGATCAATGACGGCAAGGGGCCGAGCGTGCGCGCCGCTTCGCCGCTCGGCGTGCCGGAACGCAACGCAGAGTATTCTTTCTTCGACGACTTCAAAGCTCCTCGCTTGCTGACGAGTTGGCAATGGCCGCAATCAAACGAACCCGTCTTTCATCTCCAAAAAACGAGAGGCGGCGGCTCACTGTTGCTGCAATCAACGAACGCAAATGCCAGCGATATGCTCGGCGCAGTGCTGGCGCACACGACGACGGTTGGTGACTACGTTGCAATAACTGTGATTGACGTGCGCGGCCTGAAACGGGGCGCACGCGCGGGGCTTGCGGCCTATGGAGACCGCGAAAATGCGCTCGGTGTCGCTGTCGGCGACGGCAAGGTTTTTGTCTATCGCCGCGAGAAGAATGAGCAAAAGACGATTAGCGAAATCAACGCTCCCGCATCGCCGCTTGTATATTTAAGAATGACGGCGGCGGGCGGTAAGCAATTTAGTTTTGCTGCAAGTTCCGACGGGCGTGCTTGGACAAACATCGGTGAGGCAACAGAGGGCGCTTATTTGCCGCCTTGGGATCGCGCCGTGCGTGTTGCGCTGACCGCAGGCGGAGCGGCGGATGCAATTGCGAAGTTCGAGTGGATGCGTATCACACCGTCGCTAAAGTAAAGCGTATGGAAAGTTTTAATCTTAAAATTTACCGGAGAACATAAAACATGAAATCTCTTTTTAGCAAACGAACTTCGTATGTTGCGGCAATGCTGGTTGCTCTTGTCGCTTTGTCTTTGGTTCTTGCGGGCTGCGCAAGAAAGCCTGCCGGACAAAGCGAGGGCAGCGCGAGCAGCGGGAGAAAAACAATCGGCTTTTCGCAAATGGAAAATGACGGCCCGTGGCGCATCGCTGAAACCAACAGCATGAAAGCAGAGGCGGGCAAGCGCGCCGCCAACTTTAATCTTGTAGTGACGGATGCACAGAAACAGACTTCAAAACAGGTCTCCGATGTTGAAGATTTAATTGCCCGCCACGTTGACGCGATTTTTCTCGCGCCGAAAGAATTTGAAGGACTCGCTCCGGCGCTCCAAGCCGCAAAGGAAGCGAAGATTCCCGTCTTCTTGATTGACCGCGAAGCGGCGGGCAAAGCGGGCGAAGACTATGTCGCATTTATCGGCTCGAACTTTATTGAACAGGGACGCCGCGCCGGTGAATGGCTCGCGCAGAAATCGAATGGCAAAGCGAACATTGTCGAGTTGACGGGAACCGCCGGTGCTTCTGTCGCGCGTGATCGCAAGCAAGGCTTCATGGACGAGATCGGCAAGCACACGGAGATGCACGTTATCGCTTCGCAGGACGGCGACTTTTCGCGCGCTAAAGCGCAGAGCGTAATGCAGAACATTATTCAAGCGAAAGGCAAAAACATCACAGCCGTCTATGCGCACAACGACGAAATGGCGATTGGCGCGATTCAGGCTTTGAAGGCTGCCGGAATGAAGCCGGGCACAGACGTTTTGATCGTCTCGGTTGATGGCGAAAAAGATGCGCTCAAGGCAATCATCGCGGGTGATATGAACGTCACCGTCGAATCCAACCCGCGCTTTGGCCCGCTCGCCTTCGACACGCTGGAGAAATATCTGCGCGGCGAAAAGCCGCCAACCAAAATCATGCTTGAGGATCGCTTGTTCGATGCCAGCAACGCGCAGCAATTCTTGAACGAGGCATATTAGATAGCAGCGCGGCGTGCAAATAAGCGCCGCCGCTTTTACTTACTCATTTTTGTCCGGCAGCCTGCGGACGAACCCGTGTAACTCTTATGAGCACATCCGATCCGATTCTCCGCATGGAGAAGATTACGAAAACGTTTTCGGGCGTCGTCGCGCTTGCCGGAGTTGACTTCTCTCTGGCGCGCGGCGAAGTCCATGCGCTCGTCGGCGAAAACGGCGCGGGCAAATCCACCCTCATTAAAATAATGACGGGCGCGTACACACTCGATAGCGGAACGATTGAATTGGAAGGGCGTGCCGTCAACTTTCGCACGCCTGAGGCGGCGCAGTTGGCGGGCGTCGTCGCCGTTTATCAGGAAGTCAACCTGCTTGCGTTTCGCACTGTGGCTGAAAATATATTTCTCGGACGCGAGCCGCGCCGCATGGGGTTGATTGATTGGCAGCGCATGAACCGTGACGCGGGCGCGTTGCTCGAACGGTTGGGTCTCGATATTGATCCGCGCGCTACGCTCGGCGACTTAAATATCGCGCTTCGGCAGATGGTTGCCATCGCGCGCGGAGTCTCGTTCAATGCAAAAGTCGTTGTCCTCGATGAACCGACGAGTTCTCTGACCGAACGCGAAGTTGGGATTCTATACGACGTAATTAGCCGCCTTAAAGCAGAAGGCGTCGGCGTCGTTTATATCAGCCATCGCTTCGAGGAACTCTACACGATCTGCGACCGCGCGACAGTCTTGCGCGACGGCAAGTTAGTCGGCACATACGAGCTTGCAAAGTTAGAAAGGCTCGATCTTGTTTGCTTGATGCTCGGCAAGCAACGCGATGAGTTGCAGCGCAAAGGCGCGACAGCCTTCAAACATCACGGGACTGCGCCGGAGTTTGCACCTCTCCTGCGCGCTGAAAAATTAAAGCGCGGGCGCAAGTTAAACGGCGTGACGGTGGAAGCCGGGCGCGGCGAGATAGTCGGAATCGCCGGACTGCTCGGCTCTGGTCGCACGGAAACAGCGCGCGCTATCTTCGGTGCAGACCGCATTGAGACAGGCACAGTTTATCTGGAAGATATGCAACTCAATTTGCGAGAGCCGAATGATGCTATTAACGCAGGACTCGCGTTCATCTCCGAAGACCGCAAAGCGGAAGGCATTATCCCTGAACTCTCCGTGCGCGAGAATTTAACTTTGGCCGCGCTGCCTGCGCTTTCAAAGTTGGGTATCGTTTCGCGCGCGCGCCAGAATGAGATCGTCACGCGCTTTATGCAGCGCCTGCGTATCAAAGCGGCGAGTGCCGACCAAAAGATTCGCGAGCTTTCAGGAGGCAATCAACAAAAGGTATTGCTCGCGCGCTGGCTCTGCAAAAATCCGAAGTTCTTAATTTTAGATGAGCCGACGCGCGGCATAGACATCGGCGCGAAGGGCGAGATTCAGTCGCTCATTAACGAACTCGCCGAAGGTGGCTTGGGCGTGCTGATGATCTCATCGGAGTTGGAAGAATTAGTCGAAGGCTGTTCGCGCGTCATCGTGATGCGCGACGGCCAGCGCGTCGCGGAACTGCGCGGCAGTGAAATTTCGCAGCAGTCAATTATTCACGCGATGGCCGAAGGCTCGGCGAATGACGCAAGCATCATTGAAACAACTCCCGCCATGCAGACGGGCGCACCGCAGGGTTCAGGAGATTGAGCGTATGCAAAACGCGGCCACAGATGTTCCTTCGTCGTCTGGTTCGAGTGTTAGCACGCTATCGCGCCTTGCCTCTCTTGGCCCTACTTACGGCGCGCTGCTCGCACTCATACTGCTCATTGTCGGCAATGCTTTGTTCACGCCGAACTTTGCGACGGCAAGCAATCTCTGGAACATACTGTTGCAAGTTTCGACAACCGTGCTTGTCGCCGTCGGCATGACACTGGTGATCGCAACGCGCGGCATCGATCTTTCAGTCGGCTCTGTGATGGCGATTGCTTCTGCGCTCGCTGCCACACAGCTCGAGCGCGGCGTCGGCTTTGCGGTTTTAATCGCGCTCATTGTCGCGCTCATGGTCGGGGCGCTTAACGGCGCGCTTATCTCCGGCTTCAAGATTCAGCCGATCATTGCGACTCTCGCGCTGCTTATCACAGGGCGCGGCGTGGCGCAGGTGATCGCGGGCGGGCAATTGATTCCGTTCAGCAATCCATCGTTCGAGTATCTGGGCAAAGGCTACGTCGGCCCAGTGCCGATTCAGGTTGTGATAATGGCGCTCGTCGTCGCCCTCGCAATCTTCGTGATGCGTGCGACGAGCTTCGGGCGTTATGTGGTTGCTACGGGCGGCAACGAAGCGGCGGCGCGTCTTGCAGGCATCAAGACTCATCGCACAAAGATCGCGGTATATGCCGTTAGCGGCTTACTCGCGGGTCTTGCCGGGTTAATTGAAACAGCACGGCTCGGCGCAAGCGACGGGGCGAAGATCGGAGTCAATATTGAACTCGATGCCATCGCTGCCGTCGTCGTCGGCGGAACGCCGCTGACGGGCGGACGCGCAACCATCATCGGAACCTTGATCGGCGCGCTTATCATGCAAGTGATTACGACGAGCTTTAATATGTTGCTGATTCCTTTCTCATGGTCGCTTGTGTTGAAGGCGGCGATTATTCTCATCGCGGTTTATGTGCAGCGTCCGAAGGCGGCTTGAAGCGGGAGGAAGTGATGAGTCAGGCGACAACAACGATTGACGAAATCGAATCAACGCGCGGGCGCACTGCTCGCGCGAAATTTACTTCCTTTTTACAGCGACAGGGAGCGCTCGTCGCGCTCTTGATCGTTGCCGCGTTTGCGACGGCGCGCTACGAAGCTTTTCTGACGCAGGAAAATCTGCTGAACGTCTTACGGCAAAACAGTATGCTGGGGCTTGTCGCGCTCGGCATGACGTTTGTTATTATAACCGGCGGCATTGATCTTTCAGTCGGTTCGTTGCTTGCCGTCGCTGGCGTTGTGGCGGCGAATCTTGCGGGACGCGGAATGCCCGTTGCGGTGCTTGCGGCTGTCGGACTGACGGCGTTGCTTGGTATGGTAAACGGTGTCGTTATCGTCAAGGCGCGCATTCAACCTTTTATCGTCACGCTGGCGATGATGATTGCGGCGCGCGGGCTTGCGCTCGCATCGACGGGCGAAGAATCCGTGCGCGTTGATAAGCTTTCACAAAGCTTTACATGGCTTGGGCGCGGGCATGTCGGCTTCATTCCCGTGCCTGTTTTAATCGCTGCGATAGCTTTTGTCGCAGGGTGGGTGATGCTCAATCACACGCGCTTCGGGCGACACATTTATGCGCTCGGCGATAACGAAGAAGCGGCGCGCTTGATGGGACTCAACGTTGCACGGACGACGCTCGGCGTTTATGCGCTTTCAGGCGCGCTGGCCGGTCTGGCGGGCGTCATTCTCGCTTCGAGGCTCGGCGCAGGCCAGCCCGTTGCCGGAACAGGTTGGGAACTCGATGCGATTGCGGCGGTGGTTGTCGGCGGCACGCTTTTGACGGGCGGGCAGGGCGGCGTCGGCTCGACCGTGATCGGCGTGCTGCTGCTCGGAGTAATCTTTAATCTCTTCAACCTCGAAGGCACGATCAGTTCATGGTGGCAGTGGGTCTTACGCGGTATCTTTCTGCTCGCAGTCGTCGTCGTGCAAAATCGTTTGAGCGCGCGTAAATAAACAAACGAAGCAACCGCTTTGGCGAGGGAAGAAGTTTTTGATTAGGAATTAATTGAAATGAAGGGAAACAAATATAACGACAAAGAACTGGAATCGTTTGCGCAGACGGCGCTGGCGGACGGCTACTGCGTGTTGAGAAATCATTTTTCAAAAACAACATTAGAAATTTGGCGCGAGGCTTTCACACCATTGCTGCGCGCACATATCGAGCGTGAAGGCCATCTGCTCAATCGCGGAAGCGAGCGTTACTATGTGACGTTGCCGTTTGCGGAGCCTTTCAATGATCCGACGATTTACGAAGACGATGACGTGCTGGCGATTGTCGAGAAGTTAGTCGGCGAAGATGCTGTGATGCCGCAACTCGCAACCGACACGCCTCTTCTAGGTTCCGATTACCAAGACATACACAGAGACGCGCCGCCACTCTTCCCGGAGATTGCGCAGGAGACGCCGCCCTTTCAACTCGCCGTCAACTTCCCGCTTGTTGATGTGACGAATGAGAACGGCCCTTTTGAGGTAGCACGTGGCACACACATGCTGACGAAGGCGGAAGGAATACGCCGTCTTGAAACGGGCGAGGTGAAGTTGGAAGCCATCACGTTGAAACTCGGTGATGTGATGATACGCGACGTGCGCGGGCTACATCGCGGCACGCCGAACCGCACAAACGTGCCGCGCCCGATGTGCGTCATTGGCTATAGCCGCCGCTGGCTTTTTCGTCCTGAAGTCTCCATTCGCCTTCCGCGAGCCGCCTTCGACACGCTTTCGCCGCGCGCGCGCCAACTATTGCGCTTTAACCCGATTGTCGATGATCTTAACAGCACGGAACAAACGGAAGTCTATCAAGCGTTCGCTTACTAAGATAATTATTACAGCACTATAAAGTGAATTCTGTTTATGAAGTGCTACGCCGGGCTTCAATGTGCCTGCTTGCGAAAGAAGACTGAAAAATGAAGGAAAGTAATCGAATGAAAAGTCGCTCCGTGTGGATGAAAGCGGCTTCGCCGTTGCTAATAATCTGCGTATTGTTGATGAGCGTTCATGGGCAGGACAAGCCCAATGCCGCCAGCAGCAATAGCTCCACAGCGAAAGGCGTTTTCACAAACCCGCTGCTCTCGTCTGGAGCCGATCCGTGGTCTATTTATAAGGACGGCTTTTATTATTACATGAATACGACGGGAGCTGATCTGGTGATCTGGAAAACGCGCAGCCTCGCTAAGTTGAAAAACGCAGAGAAGAAAGTCGTCTGGACGCCGCCTGCCACCGGCGCTTACTCGAAGGACATCTGGGCACCCGAACTTCATTACTTGCGCGGGAAATGGTACATATACTTTGCCGCCGATGCCAGCACCAATCAAACTCACCGCTTATGGGTACTCGAAAACGATGCGCCAGACCCTTTGCAGGGAACATGGATAATGAAAGGCAAACTCGCCGACGCGACGGACAAGTGGGCGATTGATGGCTCCGTGTTCGAGCATAAAGGGCAACTTTATTTGATCTGGTCAGGATGGGAGGGCGACACCAACGGCACGCAAAGCATCTATATCGCGCGCATGAAAAATCCATGGACAATTGAAAGCGAGCGTGTAAGGCTGTCAACTCCAGAACTTCCATGGGAAAAGGTTGGCGATCTTGATAACAGAAAGAATCCAGCCGAGCCGCCGCACGTTGACGTGAACGAAGGGCCTGAAATTTTGACGCACGGAGACAAGATGTTTCTGGTTTACTCTGCGAGCGGTTGCTGGACGGAGTATTACTCGCTTGGAATGCTGACGACTTCAATTGACAGCAATCTGCTCGACGCGGCTTCATGGAAGAAATCGCCGCAGCCCGTTTTTCAGTCATCGCCTGCCGCACACGCTTATGGAACGGGGCATAATTCGTTCTTCAAATCGCCGGATGGCAAAGAGGATTGGATTCTCTATCACGCCAATGCCGAAGCACATCAGGGATGCGGCAGGTTTCGCTCGCCGCGTGCGCAGCGATTCACATGGAAAGCAGACGGCACACCGGACTTTGGCGCGCCCGTGTCAATCAATACTCCCATACCGAAACCTTCCGGCGAAGATAAGCGAACAGGAAAAATCAAATGAAGTTAATCGTTCTGGCAGCAGGCTACGCCACGCGTTTGTATCCGCTCACGCTCAACCAACCGAAGCCGCTGCTTACGGTGGCGGGAAAGCCTATGCTTGAGCATGTGCTGGACAACCTAACCACCATTGATAACATTGACCACATCTACATCGTTACTAACAACAAATTCGCCGGTCACTTTCAGCGTTGGTCGGAAGCGTATCGTGTTGGTGAAATTAAATCCGATATTACAATCGTCAACGACAACTCAACCGACGATACGAACAAGCTGGGCGCGATTGGTGATTTGCGCCTCGTGTTGGCGAAAGAGAAAATCAACGATGATCTGATAGTAGTTGCGGGCGACAATCTTTTCAGCCACAGTCTGAAGGAGTTTGCTACTGTCTGCCGCGAGAAGAACGCGCCCGTGCTGGCTGTTTATGACGTAGGGAATCTAGACGAAATCAAAAAGTATAATGCGATTGAAACCGATGCTGACGGGCGCATTACATTCTTTGAGGAGAAGCCGCAGCATCCCAGAAGCACTTTGACTGGGATTGCGCTTTACTATTACCCGAAGTCCGCGCTGTCGTTGATTGAGCAGTATGTCGCGGAGGGGAACAACCCGGATCAACCGGGCCGTCTTGTCGAGTGGATGTACAAACGCACGCCGTTTTATACTTGGCGCGTGCCGGGCATCTGGTACGATGTGGGGTCTAAAGAAACGTTGGAAGAAGCAAATCGGATTTTCGCGTCGAAGCAGTAGAAGCTTTGCCGAAGAGTTCACATCTCAATTAACTTTCAGACATACATACCGGATAAAACTTTCGGCGCAAAATAAGTTGAATAATCAAATCGTGAAACGTATTTACAGAGCACTGCTGATTTTCTTCGTGCTTGTTAACAGCACGCCGCTTGCTAATAACAGTTTTCTTTTCGCCCAACAGCCTGCGCAAACCAATCAACGTACAGGCAAAGCTTACGGTAGCGCGGACGCGGTGAAAAAACCGCCGCCGCCAGCCCCGCAAGGCCAATCTCCCGTCACCTTCACAGACATCACAGCGCAGTCCGGCATCGACTTTCATCACGAAGCTTCGCCTACCTCGCAGAAGTATTTGATGGAAACGATGGGCGGCGGCGTGGCCGCGATTGACTACGACAATGACGGGCGCATGGACTTATTCTTTACTAACGGTGCGCGCCTCGATGATCCGATGCCGAAAGGCGCGATGCCTGATAAGCGCGAACCGAAATTCTGGAATCGCTTATATCATCAGAAACCCGACGGCACATTTGAAGATGTAACGATGCGCGCGGGAATTAAAGGCGAAGGCTACAGCATGGGCGTCGCCATCGCCGATTACGATGCTGACGGCTTCCCGGACATATACGTTACAGGTTACGGCGGCAATACTCTCTACCATAACAACGGCGACGGAACCTTTACTGATGTGACCCGGAAATTAAATGTCGCGGGCGGTGGTTGGTCAACGAGCGCGGGCTGGCTCGATTACGATCATGACGGGCGGCTCGATCTTTTCGTCGCGCGCTACATGGAATGGGATTTCGATAAAGGATCGCTGTACTGCGGCGAAAAACGTGCTGGCTATCGCGCCTATTGCCACCCGGACAATTTCAAAGGCGCGACGAATATTCTTTATCATCAAAAGCCGGATGGCACATTTGAAGACGCGAGCGCCAAAGCAGGCATGGGCGATCCGACGGGCAAAGGTCTCGGCGTGGCCTTCGCTGATTTTGACAACGATGGCTGGGTTGATATTTTCGTCGCCAACGACAGCGTGCGGCAAACGCTCTACCGCAACAAAGGCGACGGCACGTTTGAAGACATCGCGCTCGTTTCCGGCGCGGGCTACGACGAAAACGGCAAGACGTTTGCGGGCATGGGCGTGGACTGCGCGGACTATGACAACGATGGATTCCCGGACGTTCTTATCACGAGTTTGTCGAACGAAACTTACCCGCTCTATCACAACAACGGCGACGCGACCTTTACATACGCGACAACTACTACCGGTGTCGGGCAAATCAGTTTACTTAATACGGGCTGGGGCGCGCACTTTGTTGACGTTGATAATAACGGATGGCGCGACATCTTCGTCGCCCAAGGACACGTCCTCGACACGATTGAAAAAACTTCAAGCTACCTCAAATACAAACAGTCTCCACTGCTAATGCTCAATACGGGCAAAGGCTTTATTAATGTTTCGGCTTCGGCTGGCAGCGCTTTTACGACGCCCGTTGCGGCGCGCGGAGCCGCTTTCGTTGATTTGAATAATGACGGGCAGTTGGACGTAGTAATCGCTACTGTCAACGGCGCTCCTTTGATTCTGCGCAACAACGGCACAAAGAATCACTGGCTCGGATTGGTGTTGGCTGGCGCGAAGCAAAATCGCGCGGGTCTTGGAGCGCGGATCACCGTTACCGATTCGGTTGGGCGCAAACAAGTCTTCGATGTCTCAGGCGCAGGCAGCTATTTGTCTTCAAACGATTCGCGCACACTTGTCGGACTCGGCGCGGCAAACGGCGTCGCTTCCATCGAAATCCGCTGGCCCGGCGGTCGCACGCAAACACTCACGAGTCCGGTCATTGATAAGTATTTGACGATCAGTGAACCCGGAGCAGAGCAATACTAATTCGGCTGTAATAGTGTATCCAAAACTTGTTCGCCAAGTATGTTTCCCTTAACATGCCAGCGCGCAAGTAGTGTCCTAGTTTGAAAATCTTAGCCCGATAACCATT
>JAABUK010007405.1_pt1 | contig 15857 bp, 7 predicted proteins | sample 5559141 | NCBI WGS metagenome assembly JAABUK01 (sample SAMN10711869, study PRJNA513367) | rock metagenome | isolation source: Antarctica rocks | place: Antarctica: Victoria Land, Pudding Butte nord | collected 2016-01-03
AGCTAGATATATAAATTATAAGTTTTTAAGGTCTTAATTATATTATTAAGCTATCTTCCTTATATTCTTCCTAGACTAGCCTAACTATTATAAATATTATTAAATTATTAACTTATTAATAATAACCTTAAACTTATTATATAAGAACTAGGCTATCTTATTTAAATAAGCTATTAAGTACTAATTTAAGTAAATAAGAAGCTTCTCTTATAATAAGTTATTAATAAGATAGTTCTATCCTAGCTAAGGTATTATAAATAGTATATAAATTATATCTTACTCCTTCTAATTATATCTTATATAATTTAGCGTGTTAATATTAATCTTATATATAATAATAATCTAGTTATTATTATAATTAAGCTTAAACTTATATCTAATATACTTCCTAACTACTAGTATAATAGGTAGAGGTATAGTAATAGTATAGTTATAATATATTAATAATAATAGTATAATTAATTAGATCTAAAATATTAAAAATAAGATATATAGAACTATTTATAAGATCTATTAAGAGGTATATAAGTTATAAATATAATTATATTTTATTAAGGCCTTACTACCTATTTTTAGTAGGGGAACTTCTACGACGTATAGCCTACTAGCGCTAGATCAACGGATTTATAAACTACTATACAAGGGAATTATTCGCATGCTAATAGAGAAAAAGAGAAAAGGTCGAGTAATCTAATAATTATCGCATGCTACCTAAAGCAAGGCTTAGTCATTATTCTTCTACCTAGAAGAGATAGATTTGAAATAACCGTAAAAACTACCTATTATAAAGACCGTCCTCGCCTTCTAGGCGATCCTCCTTGAAATAACCAATAGCTCTTAGGTCTTAACACGATACTAGACTATCCTATAATAAGACTACTCGCATATAAAAACTACCTATCACAAAGACTATCCGCGCCTCTCAGGCGATCCGCCTTTAAGTTACTTACCCGCCGTTCGCCTAAGTCTTTGAAGACAGTTCAGTAGTAGTTATAGTAGTAGCCGCCTCCTTTTTATCTGCTAAGCGTATGCCTCTAACTTTCTTATCTCCATCCTTGATATATATCTGACACCACTGTCCCACCTCGAGTTCCGGTAGTATTTCAGCTTCATCAGATACTATATCAGTAGCTGAGAATGTTAGTCTATCCTCGAAGTGTTCGAAATTATACTTCCTCTAAATCCAGTCATAAAGTGGATCTAGGTCTTAGTAGATTCTAATGCATTTAACTTGAAGCTAACCTGTAGGGTGTAAGGCGGCTTGGGTAGGCATGATAGTATAGAAAGGTTTTCCTATTACGGTTAGATGATTCTTAAGCTGCCGGAGCCATGTTTAAGAGGAAGAAATAGTAAGACGTACTAATGGATTTACGTAAGGCGAATCGAACGGGGTGGATACCGAGGTAGTTTTTATTGTATTAGCGTCTGCTGTCACCTGCTTACGTCACGTTATAGGTAAGCAAAGTCTGGGAATGCTAATGGATAGGCCACTTACGACGTACTTTTGCTAGGTCGTGGAGGTGGTAGCCCACGTTCGTTAGGTACACGGGATACCTTTGCAAGATGTACTACACGGCACTGCTTCAGGATTAATGCGAATTACTTGAGTGTAAATGACACTGAAGATGAAGTTGCTAGGAAAGCCGGGAATAGTTGTCAGTGAAGGAAGATAATTCCTAGTACTAGGTAAGGGGCTCTTTATATCCCTCCAGCGTGGCGGAGCATCTAAGAAAGGATGGAGGGAGAGTAGTATAGGGGACGGGCTGAAACCGTACGTACCCTAATTATCTAAGAAAAGAAATGCTAGAGCTGTATAGGATATAGTGTATACTAGCTCTTCGTCTTAGTTCTAAAGATAACCGACGACTAGCTATAATAATAAGTAGTTAGTATCTTGCTTTCAAATTCCTTATACTTTCTACCCTTGAAGTTACATTCTATACTTAATCTCTTAGTTGAAATCACGCTCTAATTATTATTGAAACTATATTCTAACTGATTTACAGAAGAACATATACTCAATATTTATGAAAATTATTATAGGCCGCTACCAAGTACTCGAAGACCCTAACCCACCTCGCAGAAAAAGACCGCATGCTACTATCGTGAAGCTCCCTCCAATCAAACAATCGTCGTAACAAGAATCCCATCGCATGCTCATATCATTCCATAGAAAGACCGTCCGCGCCTCTCAGGCGATCCACCTTGTATCTCCAAGTATACCCGCCGACTCCTTAAGTTTGTTGTCCTCTCGCCTCCCCTATACTTGGACGCCTTGGATCTAATTACCCCTATCGCGGTGCACGGCCTCTACCTTTACGACGGTATTATTGCGCTTGATAAGTGTTAATATAAGGCTGTTATCTACCTCCGATGGCCCGTGATAAGTTGCTGCGATCTCGCGGGGAATAGTGACCACGACACGTGCGTTAACGAGCTCGACGATAATATCGCGATCCCTATTTACCTCCTTCATTATTACTCCTGAAAGCACCCTATCTCTAGTTACTAAGTCTTCTAGTTCATAGTCTTAAACGCCGTAACTCCCATCGACTTCCACGGCTATCACCTCCGCTCGCTCATCTGGGCCCACGGTGAAGGTCATTATAACGCCTAAGAACTGACGGGCTCGCTCGGCTCGAGTGAGATTGGTCGCCATTGTAGTGGGAATGGGTACTATATCATTTTCAAGCTCTAAGCTATTTTCGTTGACGAGCCTATTAACGAGCCTGACTGTGTGGATACGGCCGTCTCCTCCCATGCTTTCGATGACCCCTGCTGCATACACCGTCACTGGACTGGATTCTTAGTTTCCTGGTGCTGAGATCTGATGGTCAGAGGTACCGTTGCCGTTGGAGATGCCGTTGGAGATGCCATTGGAGGTGCCATTGAAGATGCCGTTGGAGGTGCCGTTGGAGATGCCGTTGGAGTTATGCGTTGTCCTGGATTGTTACTAAGACATTGAAGGGTGTAGTTGGAGTAGTATAGGAGCTAGCGGCTTAACGGTAGTGTTATTATGGTGGTTATAATTGTTATAAGTAAGTAGTTTAATGGAGCAGACGCTTCTGGATTGTACTAGTCCTGTTCTGAAAAATTATTGTGGAGTAAGGGGTAATTCTGAAAGGGTTTCTGTTGAAGTATAGCTTTCCAGCCGAATCGAGGGTTTGCTATACCTTTGTATAGCTAAGAAAGATTACATCGGTAGTATTAAGATAGATTCGAGTAATCGTTAAGTGTAGGAAGGTATATTTTGGTAGTAGGAGCTAAGGTCTCTTATAGACGTTGCAGGTCTACTATGTAACCGTTAAACGCTTTAGACGGTGTATAGAAGTACCTTATAACTACTTGCCTTTTTTTCTATCTTTGGCCCATGAATCGAACCATCGTTGCAGAATATGCATTACCCCTGACACTATGTTTGATAGAAGAAGCTGTGATCCAATTACTAAGGGTTTAAAGAGATGCCGGTATCCTTAAGGCCGCGGTCACGGCTATAATATCGTGATTTATAATTCGATTACTCTATTCTAAGACTTCCGCTACTATTCCTGTCTCTTATAATACTTGTGGTTAGAGTAAGAAGGCCGGTCGAGTGGCTTATAGATGGAGGTGATTTCCTAGCTAAGATTTCCAATATACCGGTAGCCGGCTACGCAAATACCAATGAATATAATTTAACTTGATATTAATATTTATATCGCTGTCTATAGGTGTACTACGCACCTTGCGCGAGAAACCAAAATATTAATTCGGAGATTTTTGACCTAGGATATAGGAATAAGAATGACGATATAACTAAAAGATATAATAATACTCCTCGTATAACGCAGAAGTTATACCTAAATCAATTACGTCCGTACGTAATTCTAGAATTAGGGTAGAATTTGGCCGTAATAGCCGTAGCCAACTGATATATATCTTGAAATAGAACAAGTTTAATATAATGATAGAGAACGTAGTTAGATTTACTTAGTAGTAAATATTTAAGCTGGATATAGTAGAGTAGACTCTATTCAAGTTATAAGTATAAAATAAACTCGCTAATTATATAGATTTATTAAAACGAAGTCTTTAATCTTTATATAGTATAGTCCTAGCTATATTATAGTACTTTAGGACTATATCCTTACTATCTTACTAGGTATTACGTTAACTAGCTATAATCCTTATAAATCTACCTCTTTTAAAGTAACTTTTATATAATATTATAAGTATTTAAGGTTTTACTACTAAGTATATTATATTATATAATCTACTTTCTTAAAGATTTTTCCTTTCTATTTAATTTTATTAAATAGAAGCTATTTACTAATTAGTCTATCTACTAATAGATAAGTACTTATGATAAGTACTCTACCTACTTCTATTCTATAGTATAAATATAGGCTAGTTACTATAAACTAGGTAATCTAAGGATGCAACGCGTACGTATAAGGCACGCTTGTAATAGGCTATAAGTCATGAATGCCACTCTCCCGGAGAGGCCATTCCAGAAGCTCTCTCCACTTTGCCTTGCCCGCTGTCGGGTTACTCGCCTCGTCCGGATACCACTTCAACAGGCCATGTGTTTGTGCCTAGTCTCCTGCCTGTATACGCTCATCTCTTACTTCTTCATTCCTCTCGTCTAACAGCGTAAGAAACTCAGCGATATGTCTCAGGATCGTGATACCCAGCCCGCCTACCCACTATCTATGCCGGTACGACCTAAACATGACCGCCGAGTATGTAAGCAGTATTAGGGCCATTGGCTCTCTCCTCTTTATAAGTGGAAAGAATTGCACGTCTAGCAGGTTACTCCAGACCAGCACGACACCCTCATTATTAGGGTTCACCGCGACGATAGCAAACGACGCTCTAAGCAGCCTCAGAGCGTCGTGAAGTTGCCACTTGTCGGCCTCAGTGGACGTACAATGGTCAATCACTGGTAGTAGGGCATTCAATGCGGACAAGACGTGCGGTGAGACCAAGCGCTTGACTTGGGTTTCGACGTCGTCTCCGCTACCATCGCTGGAAGCCTCAACGCGACGCATACGGAGTAAGGGCTGTAACATGCCATCTATAATGCTAGTACCGGCGTTCTGGATTATAGCATTAAAACCGCGGACCAGGACAGAAATCTCTAGCCAGTCATCGATTGGAGTTATATATTAGGGCTGAAGGACTGGTAGGCAGTAGCGGTTTTGTCTCGAAGCTAGGCCATTGATTACCAAGAGAGCTAAGGCGGCGCAAAGTGCTTCTTAGTTATAACTAGTCAGGGCGCAGAGACTAGGGATATAGGTTTAGTAGGCGAGACGCTGCTACTCTAAGGCAAAGCGTTCGTAGCGATTGCTCTGCTATATATGCTATTCGGTTTAACTAGACGAAACACGTTTGAACGGGGGCTCGAGGATAGGTTCTCCGTCGATAGGTGATACGGCTTGTGATAGCTCCTGCTACCACTGCAAGGGGCTAGCATATGAATAGTAAAGATGATAGGCACTTGTTAATAGGATGCTGTACATGAGGAAGGAGTAAGTCTTAGCTTGGTAAGGAATGTTATATTGCCACATTCGCCGTAGATGGTTATAAGGTAAGATCATTGGCGCTACGAAGTTGTAATAGTAGTCGAGGAGGCGTAATTCGGGGTACGAGATTCCAAGTAAATTGATTCTAATTTCGGCTAATGACAGACGTTTAACTTCCGATAATAAAGCAGGAGATGAAGATATAATTGAAGGTAGAGAGGAAGAAATAGCCGAAGGTAGAGAGGAAGTAGTAGATACCTCTTCAGACTAGTTACTATAGTACTCTTATCGACGTACGTAGTACTAGCATAGCGCTTCAACATTACACTACTCTCTCATTTAATATGATAGTTTATAGTAAGGGTGTCTGCGTATAAGCCTCACCTTCACCTGTCTAGCCTTATATTACTTGCACCCCTGCCTCCTCTTAGTATAAGGGCGTCGGGAGGGCATGGCTTCTGATCGCGAAGAGCTCTACCAGTTATACCAAGTTAACACAGGTACCCGGTTATTAGATCGTGCATATTCAAGTATCGTAAATAGGGGTTTAATTCTCTATAACAAGAGACCGGATGATTATTAATCCGTGAAGATCAAGCGTTAACAAGGAGTGGAAGCGCTAGGCTAGGTTAAGCAAGGTATACAAAGCGTTTCTATCAGGGGCCGCCAGATAGGGCTAATCATTGGCATGATTAGCTGAAGCTGATCGCCTAATTATAGCTGATACTGAAACACAGGGGATAAGCTGAAGCTGAATATAGCTTAAGTCTAGAGCTCATTAGCTACTTAGGGGCCTTGAGACAGAGTTACACTTCGCATTGATTGGCGGCTATGCTGCTAAGACATCGAACAGTTAGCCAATCATAGCTAGTTCTATTCCGGTAGGTAAATCAGCTACCAAGTTTTTAATTCTATCCTCTATCAGCTAATTATCAGGATCATGCTCAGCTACCTAGTTTCTATCTACTGCGAGAGACGCTTAAGACTTTTTGAATTTATAGTGTTCGCTAATGTTCTCCGCACCTTATAAGCATATCATCACTCAACGGAATAAGTAGAAAGCCCCGTCTAACTCGAGCTTAAAGTATAATAGACACCTCCTTCTACCCCGATTTTAAATTAATACTCTACCTCTCCGTCTTAAGGCTACTGGGAGCATGAAAGAATTAGCCTTTATTGCTAAGGGAATAGTCTATAACATGATATAGCAGGTCATAGAAGAGAGTATCTAACATATACCTTCAAGTCAGGTTACTCATGCAGCATTACCTGCAACCATTGATGAAGTTCTACAGCGATAGTATGTTGACATTCGGGTTCTCCACAAAGCGTTATAGTAGTCGCTAGGTAGTAGCGTCGAAGTCTTTCATACTATCGCGGACTGACGTAACGATTACATCAGCGGCGGATTAGACGTAACGCAGCTCCGTATAAAGAATAGGTATAAGGCTTTCGGTCGCGCCTGCAGCCTATGCATATATATGTTAGTACTCGGTTACTTAATAGTTATAAGACCCTGGGATACTAATTCTTTCTTGATAGAGAGGAGATCGTTAACGCTATATAGTAGTTAGTAAGGGTATAATCATCGCCGCTTTTAAATAATATATAGATCTCTCGCTACGATCTTTTTGAATAGAAGGCTTCGGTAAAGGCTACTCGAGAGTTTGGACGTACTTATAAATATTAATATTCGTTAGAACCTATAGCTTAGCCATCTCGTCGTCTAGGAATACGTATTCTGGAAGCTTGATGTTATAACAGTACCTGCTTGGATAAGCTATATATCTCTTGAAGCTGTCATGAAAAGACTTACTCATTAAGACTTAACATTAATAGAACGTCGCTAGTACCGAGCTAATACTACTAGTACTCTTCAACGCTATGGATGTAACTATAGCCTCGCAGCTTTAACCGCTACTCAGTCTCTGATTTCTCTAGACATGTTCCCGCTCCTTCAAGGAAACGTTCTCGTTGTTCTAGTACATAACTTAGACCATTAAAACACATATTACCTATCTTACTATTACTTACCTACGTTATAATCTTCTCGGAGCGCGTCTCTAATAGTGTTAAAGTATACTACGAACGGATTGTTTAATATTATAATCTCCTCCGGATAACTAAGCCTAAGACGGTTCTAGATGAACTTTAAGGTCTCCGACCTATATTCTTGAGTAATATCAAATTCCGTCGCAAGGCTACCGCTAGCGGAATCGATCTCTGGGGTAGGTTAGCGGATGCTATAACAAAGATAAGTGCCTTAAACCGTCGTCCTAGACGAAGAGCTAAGTTTTTAGTAAGTATTATCAAGAGAATCAGGGTTACTCTTACCTAGAGGACAAAGTAAGTTGCTAGACGAAGGCGCTCCTTACTTGCATAAGGCTAAAAACTTACCCTGAGAAGTCTAAAATCTCTAGCTTTCAGCTTCGCTAATTTAGGATATTATCCAAAACGACTGCTTCGTATCAATATAGATTTTCTATTCTTAACATTTTAGGGGGGAGGAAGCACCTGCTTAACCAAGTATCTACGTCTTTACGTATATTATCCATAGCAGGGTTAGTATTAAAAGGCTATCCGGTAAAGCATGATTATAAGTTATCGATCCTGATAGTTTAATTACGAAGCTCTGAGAGCACCCTACTATAAGTAAGGCGCTCCATGGCGTATAAGCACTAGTTGTAGCTGGTACTTGAGACTGTAATACAGCCGAATTCTATGTGGATCCTTTAATAACGAGTTGATGTTATGGACGAGGGGAAAGTTTCGATGCGTCAATTTTTATATGATTTCTAATTGGGGTCTGACGAAGTCCGTACTCTTCATTTCGCGCTCTCTAGGGCGAGTACCTTATGACGTGTTTATACGCCTAATCTAAAGAGATTAGCTTAGGATAGTCCTAGTAGTAATCTTTTTAGGATATATTTTCTGGCTTTGGCTTACCACTTTCTTGTACTCGGTTCTAAGACCGAGAGCCTCCGCTGTCGTGCCGCCTTAATCTTCTCGATAATCGGCATCGGGCGTTGATATAGCATCCAGTCTCTAAGGATCTAGGGGCTCCATCTACACTTTCAAAGCAGTTTAAAGTGATGGTACCGTTTGCCTTACACCTATTAATGCTTCTATTCCATAAATCTCACGTTGCCTAGGTAAAAGCGCTTACTATCTACGGACTAGCATATCACTTTTTAAAACTTGTAAAGACTTTACTATTAGATGACTATAGTCTACTTAGATCACGTCATAGAGTAGGACATGATTAGAGTCGCCGAATCGAGTTATTATTTTGCTAGTAAAGAAACTGTTGAAGGACACTAAGAAAAAATATTATAGCGCGATCCGCTATACTTAACGCCTCTTAGTAGGGCTTTCGCTCTAGTATTAAGGGATAGTATCTCGTATAACGATCGCTACTCATAATGCAGCGTTGTACCCAGTTAAGGAATCTCTATAAATGCTCTAGATTACTTCGTGTAAAGAGCTTAGAATAGCTCTCATGAATCTTAATAAGGATATAGGTAGCAAGATAGTTAAACTTATTAAATGTTGGTATAAGGACGTTAGCATCTGTTGTTAAGGGGAATATAGTTCTTGCTTTCTCATTGCTTAGTGACTCTAAATCCGGCTTCCACGTCGAGCGGAGATAACGGTTCCTCGCCTCTCTAACAGCTTCGATACCATATGACGAGATGCCGTTATACGATATACAGCGCAACTGCTTTATATCTATGAGGCTCTCGTCGGAGGTTCCGTACAATCGAGTTTATGCGTAAGCTCCTCTAAGCCCTCGCAATTCGCTAGTAGCCTATCTATAACTAAACGAGCAGGCTTTATTTATATCGTTAGGGATCTATAATAACGTTTCGTCGGCAATAACGGGTATAAAGGCGTGATGTACGTTCTCCGGTTAGCCGGCGTGGCATGTAATAATGTTAAAGATACAGGCGGATTAGCCTACTTATTACTAATAAGTATATTAATTAATTAATTCTAAGAGATAGGAGGTCTACGTATCTAGACTATTTATATACTAAGTATACTAAGTATACTAAGTATATTAAGTATAAGGCTAATTTCTAATACTCCTACTTAATTATTATTTATATATTATATAAGTATTAGACATAACTTATACTAAGTATATATATAAAGCCTATATATATATCCTTACTAAGGGCCTTTATTAGGCTATTAGTAGCTATCCTAATAATTAATATCTATCATAATATAACTACACTAGACTCTACTTAATTATATATATAATACTATTAAATATTAATATATTTAATATATAAATAGTAGTATAGATCTTTAATTAAGGTAATTATATCCTAATTATTAGTATAAATTTATATTATAGTATTAAGTATATTAAAGTTAAGGTTTAACTCCTTAAATAGTTTTATAAGCTATATTACTTCTTTAAATATTTATATTTAAGTTATATATTCAGTCTTATATAATAATAGGATAATAGTAGATTATAATTTAGATAACTAACTAATAGCTTTATTATATAGTAGGAAGAGATATTCTTATCTTATAATTAATTATAAGTCTTATTATCCTATTAAAGCTTCTTTACCTATATAGTTATAATAACTATTAATTAATTAAATTAATCCTATTTATATAAATACTCCTCCTTATATAATATCTTAATAATATTATTAAAGATAGGCTTAATTATTTTTAAGGTTATTATAACTTAATATATAAAGTCTTTAAATCTATTATCTAAGTTATTAAATAGTAATAATATCCTTTATTATATAAAGAATCCTCCTTTTAAGTTATTAACGTCTTTACTTTTAATCTTAATTATAATAATAAATATATTAATTAAACCTTTATATAAGGTAAGAGTTATACTTATAAGTTTATATATTAATATATAATATATTATAAAACCTAACTCTTAGTAGACTTCTTTAAATATTACCTCTATCTTATAAGTATATAATAGGTTAAGTATATACTCTATTATCCTAATATTATACTTATATAATATAAGGCCTTTAACCTTCTTATTTTCCTTCTTTTATATATACTATCCCTTACGGACTTTAGCTAATTAATCTATTATAAGTCCTTTTTTAATAATCTTATTATTCTTATCTTATACCTCCTCTTATAAGATAAAGTATAAGAGTATTCTATTAACTATATCTAAGTAATTATTATAAGATAGTATATTATTTATCTTAATTAATTAGGGATAGTAATTCTTAATACTCTTAAGGTTAATAAAGTCTAATATTATACTATTATTTAATATTATTTTTAATATATTTAGGAATAAATATATAACTATATATATATATAATTAATAAGTTTAGGAGACTTCTAGAAAGGATTAGGATTTTAATAGATTATTTATATATTAATAGTGTAAGCGTCTTTATAAAAATCTTTATAAGCTAAGACCTTATTACTTTCTTAATAAGTTTAATATCTATTAAAAGGAATAAATTAATGTAGCCATGGTATTATACTAGGCTTATAACCTATTAAAGATATAGGTAGATTAGCCTACTTATTATTAATGAATATATTAATTAATTAATTCTAAAAGATAGGAGGTCTACGTATCTAGACTATTTACATGCTAAGCATGTCAAGTATACTAAGTATAAGGCTGATTTCTAATAAATAAGAGCTAGTTGGAGGTAGAAATCGACCGTAGATAGATGTATAAGGTAGCTTGACTCTCTACCTTTAACGTTACTATTAGTTACCTGAAGCGCGACGGCTACAGTTTCCCTATTAACATCGGGACGGGCTCTAATATAGGTTAGTCCTTGAAAGGTTAGTCTATACCCTAGACTAACTTCTGCAAATTTCTTATACTAGCTGGCTGATTCAATAGCTCTAGATGTAGGATCAATTAAGAAACCGTTTGCCTTGTTGTTCTAGCGCATAGGGCGCTAAGTCTCTGCATATATCGATCTATTATAATGTTCAGTCCATCGATTATTTTGCGAGGAACTTATCTTGAAATAATGCTACTTCTCGGAAGTCTTAGAGATAGTAAGATTAGCCGCCTGGAGATTAAGAATCGTTTCGACCCCAAATTCTTTATTAGGGACTTGCATGGTTGAATGTATAGCTACGTTACAGAAGGAGAATCCTTTAAGCTCTTCGGCATTATCAGCCTGATAATAATACTGATTTAAGGAATCGATAGCTATCGCTAGGTAGCTAGCTACGGGGAAGATCGGTACAAGTAAAAGCTTGTAATCGTTTAGCCAAGGGACGTCCTTTAATCTTAACATACTACGCTATGGAGGGCTCCCCTTGGCATAACCGGGCTACTTAGCTCCAAGAATATCGTGACGAAGGTGCTTACGAAGGCGCCATTCTTCGTTGTAGCGAATAATAACTTAGTATTCCATAGTAGAATTAATGATTTGGAAGATCACTAATAATTAAGGCGCTAGACATGACTAGTTTCCCCTCCTTGATAATACACTCGATGGAGTTTATAGCTACGAGGTTAAAAGCTGCATTTCGAATGAAAAAACTGCTAGCAAGAGAAAGCATATTCTTTAGACCGTCCTCGCCACGAGAAATGCTATCAAGGCACGGTGGAAATTTAACCCCGTCCAATATTTCGAGCGTAGCCCGAATCTAGCGAAGTGGTCCTCCTAACGCCGGGTGTAGTCCAATCTCAATTAGATAATTAACTCTTACGCTTAGGTCTTTTACTAGCTTCTCGATTACTGAACAGAAGAGTACAAGTAGCTCTAAATTCTTACGCCAATACGCAGGGCTAAGGTCCTCGCCAGGTTACGTCTTAGAGGGGAATATAGATGATACCCAGCGATTAGAGAAGTGTAAGCCAGGAACCCCGCTACTTATTAACGATACCGTACTACCTAAATTAGATGATAAGACGAGATTTAAGGAGAGAGGATTACGTCAACTAGATATTAGGATGATAGTAGTGTTAAATATAAAATAGAGGACTGAGAAGGAGTTTAGGCGGTTATTAAAGGACGTAGATAAGAGATTTAAGGTTATTAAGGTATATAGTAACGGATCTATAGACTTAGTTAAGATCCAGCTTAAGTAGTAATACGTAAGACCTAATAGCTTTGGCGCTTTTCTCGGCGTTCCTTGCTACTACCTAGAACGAAGAGACGAGAATGGAAAATATAACGTTCGTGGCCTCTATTTAACCTGAATATAACGAAGTTAGGAGATTGAAATCATAGTATTCTCTAGCGTTCTCTAGATTATAAGCCTTATTTAACTTCAAGCGTTGTTATCCTCTACTTATACATAAACTTACCTCTTAGATGGATAGCATTCTAAGATTGGACTAGTAATGATTTAGCTTCCGAAATTTAATTAAAGTGATCTCTTTCCCGTGGATTTGCACATGTTATTACGAAAACGATCAAAAGACTATGAATATATAAGCTCTAGCCAACCAAGTAATAAGCCCCTCAATCGTAGATATCATTTGGAAAACAAGCCTAAAGGCTAGGACGGACTAATAGACTTATTAGCCGCTATATATAGATATTTCCTTATCGAGTAACATTCTCATACTTTGTTTTCCATAAGCTTAGAGTCTGCCTACGGACCACCTTATACGATGTACTAGGCTGAGCGCCGTTCACACTAGGTTAGCTGGTCCTTCAGTCAGTTAGTCCTCTCAATCGAGAAATAAACAGCTAAACTCATAATATCGGAGTGTTTATTAAAGTCATTATGGTCGCCATGCTCTATAGGCCACGAGATGCTCTGGTTACCAGCAATGACGGTGTGTATACCTGTCAGAGTAGTTCTAGGCACACTGAGTTCTATGTAGCGTTCATCCTGCAGCTTCTTGGATGACGACCAAAGACGCTTGCGAGAGGAGTAGCTTATCTTATTCTTTTGTTATCCTGGAGAAGTTTTCGCCGCAACGTAGAGGGCTCTGAAAGCCGTCAATGAAAGCATTAATACGGCGATGCACGCTTCGATTTATTGCTAAAATGTGGCCTAAATTATGAAGTCGCTTGTATAGACCTTTGATATACGGATGATAGCTATTATAATCATGATGAGACTAAGGTAGAGAAATGATCCTATACCTACTTTTTGGCGGAGCCTGATTTTCACCTTCTATAAGAGCCAAGGGGGAATGGTAAGGATATAAAAGTGTTAGCGCAAATACTAGAATAAAGAGGATCTCTTTACTTATAAGGTCTATAATAATGTTAAATGAAATCGTTATAGCCTTAACTACTAGTATCCTCTTTCTATAATATAGCTCCTTATATTTCACTACGGATAAATTAGGTTAATAGAAATACAGGTAATATAGTTATAGTAGAGTGACTTATAATTCTAACCTCCAAATTTCGGGCAAGCTTTGAACGAAGCGCAAATGTTAAATATAGTAGTAATTAAGGTAGTGATTATTACGGCCTTCCAGTAATTTACCAGTATTTACTGTCGGTTAATCAAGAGTCTAAAAAAGTGGAGATAGCAGGATTTAACAGCAAATACAACAGCCTAAATAAGCGTACCGAATACATAAGAATATCTTTCTATTTTCGAGACCATTTCGATGACAGAGTCGTTTGGAATCTCCTATTTTAAGCCAGGAATGGCTTTCTCCGCAGCTGCCCCCATCATTAATTAATATAGTAGCGAGGCTGTTTTATAAAGTAAAGCTGTGGCTGCCACAAGACACAAGCAGGCAAACAGAAGGAGACTCTCATCGACGATATGTTAGTAACCTTTGTGGACACAGATTGCTATCCCTGCCGTAGCACTAATAATGGCAATTATACAGAAAAGGATAGTTACATCCTATAATCCATTACACTCAGGAACAGAACAAATCTTGTGCCTATACCTTGAACGCGGTCTCTGAGATGACCATTTCGGCTGGGCGCCGAGCTACGGACATGGTACCTTATTATGCTGAAGGGGGACTTAATCTTAGGGGAATATAGGTTTAATAATAATTAATCTACCTTGCATTAATATAGAGGGTGACAGAGCTTAAAGATAATAATAACGCAAGAAGGAATAATAACTTTCGTGTTACAGGCCTTAGGACGATGTCCGTATAAAGTTACGAGACTTTGCCGTATACTATCATCATTTAAGTGGTAATAACATCCTGCGTTACATTAATTCACCGAGCCCCTCACTACATGAATGAGGTAATGCGGCGGTTTAAGTCAGGCCATTCGACTCTTTTATATCCTATTAAAAAAGGGTTAGGACAAAGATTAAGATAATTATTAGGAGCCTTCCTAGGAGTATACCTTAGGATTTTAGGTAAGGCCTTATTTATTAGTAAGCGGGCGGGTAGCTACTATTACCTAGAGCGGGTACCCCTCTTAATAGGATTATCTACCCTACTCTACCCCGTTCTATAACGTATATATTTTTAGGCTGTAGTATATATACGCCTTATATACTACTATATAACCTACTTAATAGACCTTCCTTATAAATATAGGGTAATATCAATATAATATTCAGCTATATCTTAGTAGATATATAATTTAAGTACTTCCTTATATTTTCCTAAGTTCCTTAGAGATTAGTTCTAATATATATATTACCTAAGATATTAATATATTATATATTATATTAAGTTATTTTACTTATCCTTATATCTTTTATATTTCTAAGCTACTAGCTTAAAGCTAATAGTACTTAACCTTATAATCTTAATCTCTTTACCTTTCTTAAAGAAAATGCCTAGAGTTATTATAATATTAAACTCTTCTTATAATTTATATAATAACTTTAATAATAATATAAAAGAAGTCCTTAAGAATAATATCCTTAATAGATATTATTAGAGTAATATATTAAAATTAATATAGTTATTACTAGTTGGAAAGATATAGGATAGTATAGGTTTAAGGGTTTTAGTCCTATCCTATTATAGGATAGTATAGGTTTTCGTAGGATAATCCTATAGGATAGGATATTCGTAGAACCAGTTTATAGGATAGGATATTTTAGGGATATCCTATGATAACTAAGTATATAATGTAATTTTCTAAAAAAAAAAAATTTAAGAAATCTTTACTATAGGGGAAGTTATAACTAGAAAGGTAACTAGAAAGATAAAAATCAAGGTAGTTCTTAAGATATCTTACTAGTTTATATAGGTATTAGGTTATAATAAATGGATATTATTAATAAGAGTCTAGAATACTTTATATTTTATAAATTTTATACCTAGGGATTTATTTAGGACTAGAGGAATAGTAACTAGAAAGATGACTAGAAAGGTAAATAAAGGTATTTCTTAAGATAAAGATGAATATTATTAATTTATTATATTTTAATCTTAAAAATTAATTAATTTAAAATAAAATTATAAGA
>JAABUK010007406.1_pt1 | contig 15856 bp, 20 predicted proteins | sample 5559141 | NCBI WGS metagenome assembly JAABUK01 (sample SAMN10711869, study PRJNA513367) | rock metagenome | isolation source: Antarctica rocks | place: Antarctica: Victoria Land, Pudding Butte nord | collected 2016-01-03
ATTAGACAGCATTTGAAGACATCTCACAGCAACACGGATTTTTGGATCAGGATAGGGTGCAACTCATGATCAAGACCTCTGGCTACGATGGCACCACCAGACATCAAATAGATACAGTGCATGTGAAGCTGGTGTTAATTATTAATTCATTATACAGGCTTCCTCTTCTTAGGTGAGGCACTATCTGTCATGTTGTTCAGGCATGGTTCTGGGAGGAGGGTTGGGGATTGGTGGAAGCTTGTATGGCGCTTCAGCTGACAGCGTCCTGGGCATTGATGTTGTCAGCTCCTGGCAAAACAACACAAGTGACTGGGACATTGTGCGTGTCAATCCTTCAAGCTATCCTGACCTCTTCTGGGGACTGCTGGTAAGGCAGATGTGATGAATGTGACACGACGCCTCTCCATTGTATTAGGATGATATGCTTCTTGTGCAGTTGCTTTGTACATGGCTGTGCAGCCAATTGCAGACCAGGACAATGCTTTTGGTACACTCACAAAGCCAATGAGGTGGTGCTGCATTTCCTGTTGCACACATCCTAATCTGGTATCCCTTCCCTGTCAAAAAATAGTCCTTTTTTTATAATCTGTAGCTGCTCGCTCACTCGCTCACTCACTCACTCACTCACTCACTCACCCACCCACCCAAAGTGGCTGTGATATCTGTAAACCATGCTGCAGGGCGGAGGGGCAATGCTAGCAACTGCAGTGGGTTTTGAGCTACAGCTGCATCCAATTCCTGCAGATGGCCTAGTGTCAGGGGTGACTGCCATTTGGCCGCTGCAGTCAGCAGTGCAAGCTTTTCAGTGGTACAATGATTGGCTGGAAACTGCGCCCCCAGAGTTGGACACTGACTTTGCCATGATAACTGTACCCTCCCTGGGGCAGGTTGTAGCCGTGGGGGTCACCAATTGGGACTCCAACAATTCAACTGATATAAATCAGGCTGTGCAGGTAGTCTGATCACTGTCTCTTGACATAACTCAGCTTTTTGAGCCTGAGCAGTGTTGCAGATATGCATGTGATGTGCAATGGTCGCTGACAGTGCATGATCACTGCTGCAACATGATTGTTGTTGTGATGCTTGCCTATGCTGAAGACAGCATGAAGGCAGCTTTTCTGCAGCAGCATGCTCATGTGCTAGCTTGATTGTGTGTTAGCATGCATGTTGATATAGGAGCTCGACAGCATGATTGCAGGTTTTTGGCGCCTAAGTGTAAGAATGTATGAGCAGCTTTGCATCATGACCTCAGAGTCACAGGAAAAGTGGCTGCACATCAGTTGTTTATAGCCGTATGTTGACTCTTCATTTCATGCAGGGCTTCATTGCTGGTGCTCTGGAGGCAGAGGCAATTGAAGCAGCTCCAGCGGCCCTCACCCTGACCGGCATTCTTGAGTCATATGATGCCGATGTGCTCAGCGGCTCTGCTGCCAACTACATCAGTGACCGATTTCTGCAGTCAATTCCTGAAGATTTGGTTGCAAGCTTGGTGGCCCTGTACAGCAATGCGACGAGCCCATACTCCACAATCCTGATTGAAGCTCCTGTGAGGGATTTGGGGGGGTCCAACAACAGTGATACGGCGTTTGGGTACCGAGGCGAGTGGTATGTTGAGGTGTGGCCTTTCTGGGTGAGGACTGCCGAAGGAGCTGCTGTTGATGGTGAGTGCAGAAAACACTTTCTGAAAATTTTTGTAAGCACCACTCATGCTGTATGCTCAGAGCAACAAACACATGCACAGAAAAGACAAAAAAAGCCGCACGAAAAGCAGAACGGAAAACAACCCAGAAAAACACAGAGCAAAGCCTGCATGTGTCATCCTGATAGCTTTTGGCAAGCCATCACAACAGGCTGTCATATCTGCACAGCAGAAAGGCTTGGCAGAGGAGTGGCAGCAGGCAGACATGCTTTTTTGTGGTGGCAATGAAACAGAACAAGAGAAGCAATCATGGTCGTTATTATACACTTCCACAATGATAGGTGTGTGTGGCATAGATCTTGTCGTGTTGTACAGTAACGCTCATGTTATTATTGATATCAATATTGATTTTAATGTTAACATTAACATCAATACGATTAAACAATATTGTTCTGTACATATATTGCCCTGTACAAATTGCAGGTGATGCTGAGCACGTAGAGTGGGCAAACCAGGGTGGAGACATTTTGGACCAGTACAGCCAAGCCCACTACATCAACAACAACAGATTCGACAGTGCAGATTCTAGTGAAACATGCTTTCCAGCTCCAAACTGGGCTAGGCTGCAGCAGTTGAAGGCAATGTATGACCCCCATGGCCTTTTCAGGCCACTTGATTATTTCAGGACAGATAATGGGTTCAGTGGAATAGCGGGAGACTCTGACTACTACTAGTAGGTGTACTACCTAGTAGGTGTCTGATGAGGTTTGATTGAAATTGCATGTGGCTTGGTGATTATGTCACCTGTTGGTGCACTTCACAGCCCTCAGCCCAAATTGCCCTCTGCTTGCCTTCAGCCCCAAGCCTTGCCCTCAAGTTTCTTTACAGCCCACAACGCATGCGCAATACACTGCGTGCAGTTTCTCACAAAACTAACAAATGAAACAAAGAATTGCCAAGCAATGAGGCTACACAGAAGTGAACGACCGGTACCGGACTGGTACCAGCTCATGGATGATGACTTTACATCTGGCCAGCAAAAGGCTGCAGCCGCAGAATGCCCCTGTCAACATGCTGTTATATGATGCATATTTTGCTACTGCTGGTGCCTCAGGTGCCTGTTGCTGCTGCTGCTGCTGCCTTTACGCCTGCTGATTATGTGGCTGGCGCAGGCTGTATTAGAAAATTGTATCTTGTATGAAATCAGTGTATGGGTCTATGCAGCAAACAAACGTCCCAGTATCGAAGCTGTTACACAGTGCACAAGCACTCAGCAGAAGGATACAATCATGCTAAATGGGCTGGAGCATCTGCTGTTAACTGCCCTCTTGTAGCACAGTGCCTAAACACCAAGCCATTATATCAACCATGCCAAAACCATCTTTGACCATCTGTTATGAGCTGCTGATCACTACAGTCATGACATGCTGCAGTGTAGTCATGACATGCTGCAACTGTACTGGCTCTATTGTCACAAATGTTTTGCCTCTCTCTAGGTGAAAGACCATGGTTCGAGAAGCTGCTCTCTCCTTAGTAGCCAGTTGCACCCTGATTACTGATTACTGCAGCGGGCACCTGCAGGTGACGGATTTGCAATGGGGCTAGCCATTGTGCATGTACTGTGCTGTGCTGTGAGTCACTGCAATATCTAGTTGATGACGCATGAAAAACGCCAACCCCCGTGTAACACGGCGTCCGTCCTGAACGAGAATTGTCGTCAGGTTCTGCTTGGCAAAGCACAAGTAAATGATTTTGGCGCAGGCCTTATCAGCGCCGTCTGCGGATGCCTGATGTTGGCCCCCCATTGCTTCAAGATATCTGTCTACAACGCCTGTCAGATCATATTAGCGAAGCCACCTCCTTAGCAGGACTCTCAGAAGATCTGGTTTGCGTCTTGTTTGAGCTGGTGATATACAAACGCCGGCTGACACCCGAAGTATTGCAGCTTTTTGTAGACACTGAGCACGACCTGCTGCTGGCAAAGATCAAGAGCCTCAACTTACAGACACTTCCTCCACGCTTACCTATGACCCGCAATCGCTGGCTGGGCCAAAATCCAAGTTGGTACTGAAAAAAGACAGCGGCGTCTGCTGCTTGAGTTGATGCGATTGTGAGATGCGGCGTCGTGCTTCGGCTGGGAGTTCAATTTAGTCATGTTGGACTAAGTATATACACAGTGTGGAGGGCAAGATACGCAATATGCTTTAAGCTGAGAAGACACTGTGCTAAGGATACTGACTAGATTGGAAGAACTGTGAAGGCAACTATGCCTTTCCCAAGGGTTGCCCACCCCAGTTCAGATCAAACTGTTGCCTGCAGTGTTTGAGGTCAGCTAATCAAGTGCTGCAGTATCTTGGGTGCCACATCCTGTCCTTCCAGTCATGTGAACCGCAAACTCACCCTGTACATTTGTTGTTTCCCAACAGCATGCAACCTTGATGTTCAATGAAGTATGTTAGCAACCATACAGCCTGATTTGCTTGATGAAACAGCATGATCAATCACATAGTGAGTAGCTAGGTCAGCAGGTCAAGAATTAGGGCAGCAGACATGGCACATGTACAATATTACACTCCTTGGTGTTGGATGCAAGCTCAGTCCACTAAGAATTAGATGCAAATTCAGCCTGAGTTTTCAGGCACTTGCTCTGCCGTATTTGTTTCTGATGTTGGTCTCATTGTTTGTATCACTACCTCTGGGTATCTTGGTACCTTATCATCACAGCTCATATGTTTCTTTATGTTGAAGAGCAGCATGAGAGCTTCATGTAGTGATAAACACATGAAATCATCACGATGGCAGGCACTGTATTGACTGCGTAATGTATCTGACACAATATCTGTATGATCCAGACATTTTACCTAGCTGTGCAAGTGAGTGTATCCTTGGGATTCCTCGTCTTATCGGAAGCACCACGATAGCACGAAATCACTCATTTGCGAAGGCCGACAGGTGCAAGGTGGGTGCTATGACAAAATGCCAAACCGGCATGACAGATCTCAGAAACGGCTGTACTTTAAACCACACACGCCAACAGAACAAGGGCAGCCTGTACCTCTTTTGCAATATACGAGATTGACCTTTTGACCGAGAGACATGCCAGGTATTCACGAACAAATGTATCTCATGTGAAAAGCTGCATTACAGTGACAGCCAGCACAAACAACATAGTGCTGAGCAGCCATGAACACTGCCACACCAGACAAGATCAACGGTATGACTTTTGGAACCTGGCACGAGCTCCTGGACCACCAAACCTGCAAGCAGAACGTGCAGCGTCAGCACACCAGTTGTCTTACACTTCCCAATCAATCCAGGCTGGGTTGCATGCAGATTGTGCTGACACATGATTGCTCTGACAAGTGATGGTCTGCAGCTGAGCCTGCTACAATGCCTTCCATTGTCTGGACAAGGAGTCTGACTCTGGGTGCTGCAGAAGTGATTGAGGATGAGGAAATGGATGTGCTGCTGGTGTTGCTGCCACGCTGCCATGGCCGCTGAATGCTGCTACAGGTCACAGTGAGATGAGGAATGCTGCGTGCCCTTTGCTATGACAGTCACCAAGCCAGCTGCTGTGGTAGAGAAGGTGCATGTCCACCACACAAGCTGCCGAAGCAGCAGTAATGAAGAGCTCCGGGCTAAACATGACACAACTGCTGCTGCTGCTGCCTATGGAAGTTGAATCAAAGTCTGCTGTTCCTTGGGCCTACTAGTGAGTGATCCTGCTAACTTTCTGTTGGCCTGCTGATTGCTGGTGCTGCTGAGCTGATCATGTGCCGTGAAAATGCCACCACCCTCTACTTGCTCTAAACTGGCACTTGCCAGCGTACAAACAATGTGACAGAGAGCAGGCTTGCACAGCCAATCAGATTATGTTGCATGCAGACATCTGCAAGCAAGGGCAGCGACTGTACGCATGCAAGACAGGCTAGAGCAGCTTGTGAAAGGGCATACTTCTTGGGCTCGCAGCGCCTTGGGTCTGCCACCAACAGGGTGCGGTCATACTGCATCAAGATGTCCTTGATTTCCCTCTTGCTCTGCTCATCCACATCTGCAATGCAGTGTGGAGCAAATTCATGACCTCAGCACTGGCATGCAGGCACGTTAGAGTTGTCAGTCACAGGTAAAAGCGTTCAGGTAAGGCTCATAATGCTTGCAAGATGAGTCACGGCGACTGAGGCAGAACGCCATGGAGCTGTCACAGACATGTGTGCATATTGAGTGTATGCACCTGACCCTGGAGATGACACGTTTTTCACATGGCAATGTGCACCACGGGATACTGTGACAGTCTAAGGTCAAACGACATGCATGTTGTACAGTGATCTGTGATGTCTGGCTTGACCTTTGCTACCACTGAGACATGCATCAGCAACAGCCAGCCCTTGCATTTGACTGAAGTGCAACTGATACATGCACACATGCGCAGAGCAGCTGGACCTATGTCCCTAAGGCAAAGCTTCCTGTGAAGAAGAGACTCACATTTCTGGTAGAAAGCCACTAGACCCTTGGCAATGGCTTGTCTGATAGCTGCAACACCATAGGAGATGTCAGCAACAGTATGTAGTGAAACATGCATGGGCTAATTCGGTGACACGCTTCATGAAATGCACTCACAGACATGCATGGAAAAGATGAAGCACTGTGCCAAGACCCGCACCATAGATCTGTGAGACGTGTCCTCCACCCTGAGCACGAATGCGGATATCAACATTTGCAAATCTTTGCTTGCCCAGCAGCAGTACTGGCTCCTGGCACTTCCATCTTAGAGTTTCACTGGCAATGAGGTCCAAGGGTGTGCCTACAGAGAGTAGGCAATGTGTCACAAACTATGCAGCGTACAAATGATATACATTCATTTGCAAGGCTGCAGCTGACATCACACCGTTCAGCTTGATCATTCCACTGCCCCTCTTGACATGTGCAACTGCCACTGCTGTTTTCTGCAAGGTCCATACACAGTCAGTGCTGCCTTTGTTGACTAACATGATCAGACATCTTGAGGCAGTGTCGTGCACTGCAAAACCAGGGACTCGTGAGGAAGGCAGCAAGCATTGCTGAGCTACGCCTATAGAATTCGACATACCTTTCTGCCGAAGGTCTGCACAGACTGCAATAACAAAGCGAATCAGGTTAGGTCCTATTCGTAGCTTTGCATACACATAGTCAAGTCACTGTCGATGAATGCGCTTACCTCCACCGCCATGGTGCCGAGTCGCTGTGCAAGGGTCCTGGGTCAAACGCTGATCGCAGCAGCAAAAAGAAAGGCACTTGCTGCAGTTGCAACCTAACACAGCCCTCACGGCGGCGTATCTCGCTGTCTATAATAATGCCTCTGCTTTCAGTAAAGTTCCGACGGACTGCGTGCCGAAACGTCCGTGCGTTCGTGCGTCCGTGCAACGAAACACGCGCCATGAGGGTGTGAGACAGATGCCAATGGTTCCGACAGGTTGAAGATGTCGAAAAGCAGCCCTTAAATAGCGCTGCTTGACAAGATGTTCATTTTTTGACATGCAGTCCAATAGCGCTGCAGTTCTCGTTCGCGGATTCGTAAATCTTGTAGGTATGTCCGGGTTATGGCGGTCTTACGGCGCGCCTATGGCCATAGTGCAAACATCTCTACATGCATATCTAAGCTGCCTCGATCTGTGATCCAACGTGACAGTTGGCTGCAGTCAGCCAACTCAGCGTGCGTCTGATCAACTTTGCTCTGAACTTGGTAACCGCGAGGTTGCTCACGCCAGAAGCCTACGGGGTACGTGAGATGATTGTGAATCGTGGATCGGTTGGCTCTTTGGCCCTCGCTCTAATCAGCTGCTGCTGTCTTGTAGCTTGCTTCGGTCCAGTTCCACTTATTGAACACTGGCATTGTCTTCTTGAGCAGAGAGGGACTAAAGAGGGCTTGCCAGAGAATACAGCAGGTACCCCTTTGCGCCTGCACTTATAGTTGCTGGCAAGCTTCACATCCAAGTGTCTGTGCAGGATGAGCGTGTCCACACACAGAAAGTCCTTGCACTGGGCTGCTTATGCATTCCCTTGGGGGCATGTATCACTGCCTCTGTCTGCTCAACAACACTGTCGAGGATGGATATGAAGGATCCAGATGCTCAAGTTCATGCCACAGCTGTGGCCATGCAAGGCAAGGTCTGTCAAAGCTGCTGTCTGGGCATAATCTTGCAGCTGGTCTCTGTCATGCTTAAAGCCATTGAGCATTGACAAGCCTGTAGGCGTCATCTGCATTGCGCCAGCTTGCAGAATTGTCAGGCCGCTGTGCGTGGCTGGCAAGCACTGACATACAAAAGCAGACTTGTTGTTGCGAACAATGAAAAGATGCCTGCATAATTGCACTCAGTTTGCAAGCAGAATGTCTGGTTACCAGGCAGGATCTAGTTGCCAGTGAACGCTGAGCCAAGTCACTGCTAAGCAATTCAAAACTGCAAATCATTTCACAGGAACCTGCAGAAAAGCCGAAATTGTCCTCATTGCTTGGCACTCTATGTGCATGAAATATGCACCACTGCTTGTGGTCTGTTTATTCATTCATTTGCTCATTGAACATATGTCTTCCCTGAGGGTCAGGTTCATACAGTCCTCAGTAGCTCTCTGCCTGAGGTCTTGTTTTGGTCGTCATACCACTGTCATGTGTGCACTTCATGACATGCACAAGGTACACTGGACGCAGGCTTCGCAGCCTTTGTGGAGCTATGCTGTGGGCCACTGTACATTCTGGCCAAGGTACAGCTGGCAGATGCTGTTGTAGCAGTGGCAGAAGGTGGTGCCACCATTGCCAAAGGGGCTCTCACCCTGCTTCTGCTGAAGAAGAGCAGCATGCCAGTCCCCATTGCTCTCTCATGGGCACAGGTGAGCTTCACACACATGTCTTGTTGCAGGCCGCTGCACGTGTTACACAAGACTCTTCTATCAACACTGGCTGTGCTACAGACATGGTGTTGTGTGCCATGACAAAGACCTGAGCACAACTTTGTGGGTAGCTAGCAAGAATCAGGACACGAAGGCTGATGGAAATGCTTTGGTAATCATGTGCCTGCAACATCTTGAACCATTTGAACCACTTGGCGTACTCTGGGCAACTTTCTTGGGCAATATAGTCTGACAATTCATAATGGCCCTGTCAGTCTGCTCAGGACGTCAAGGTCGCTCGTTGTGCCCGCGTGCAAACACCTGAGAGGCATGCTTGGTGCAGGTGGCATATGGTGGAGTCACCATGGCCGTCTACTTGGCTTACTACACACCAGGCTTTTGCAAATGGATGCTTTCCATGCCCTCTGACAGCTTCTGCCTCTCCAAGCAAGTGGTGCTGGGTCCTCACCAACCCCCTGCAAGTGCAAGTCAAGATTCTGAATCAGAGCTCAGAAGAAGGCGGCTGCAAGGCAAGCAATCTGTCAAATGTTGATATGCTGCAGCTGCTGTTGACAGTGCGTCTCATGTCCATGTTTCTGTCCAATCTGTCCCTTGCACGTTGAGACCCCAGTCTGGGCACCTCCCATGCGCGGCTACCAACAGGAAGCGCTCATCTTGCGTCTGCCACACTCACATGCACATTGACAAAGTAGTTCAACCATGCTATATTGAGCATCATACATGCCTAGGCTACAGACTGTCTGCTGAGAGCTTGATGAATTTTATGATGTAATGCATGGCTGTCAATCAGACCAAACTTGGGCTTTCTGTCTCAGGGAGCGAGCATGCAGCAGGCAGTGCTGCACCTCAGCGCCAGCAGAGAGCAGCTGCAGCTGATGACTTCCTGTTAGATTCCAAGAGCCTGGCTCTGTGCTGGAGGTTCTTACTCCAGGTGCTTGCCAGCTCATTCTTTTCTGTGTCAGCTAATCTGGCTGAAATGCTGTCACGGGTTTGTGGATAGTCAAGCTATATCCAATAAAAGTTTGCATCACACTCAAAACAGTCAGAAGTGTGCCCTCCCTAGGTGTTGTTGGCAATATTTTAATCTGTACCCTGCTAGCTCAGCCCTTTGCTGCGCCAGGACCTCTTGGGCATGACAGCAAACCTCCCACAGCGCCATGCAATGCCAAGACGATGCATCAAGCTCTAGACACATGTCCCGCTTGCTGCACCACCTGACCCTCTATCATCTGGCACGTCATTGTGGTACGTAACTGATGCACCACACACAGGCACGACAAACAACCCAAGGCACAGACAACAACTTTGTTGCAGGCTATTGTGCACCTTGCACAAACAGAGGGGTCCAGGATGGTAATGGCACTGTGCCAAAGCAGCTACAACCAGGGAGTGTATGGCCTGGTCACCAACCTGGGCTCACTGGTGGTACGCACCATCTTCTTCCCAGTGGAGGAGGCAGCCTTCAGAGCTTTCAGCAGACCTTCAGGTAGGTTTCCAAGAAGTACAAACACAGGGGAGGGGTGGGGGGGGGGTGATGTTTGCCAGTTACGGGTTTTGACTTTTCAGCATGCAAGGATGCAATGGAAGGGTCTTTATACAGCTCTGCTTGTACTGCCTTCCCACAACTACATGACAGAACTCGTCAAAATCTCAGCAGACAGTATGAAGCTCCGGCATTTGTGACGCTCAATATGGCATGGCATTGGACCAGCGCTGAATGCAAGTTGAGACTGCACAGAACTGCTTCATCAGTACTACTCTGTTTGCATAATGCCTGAAATGTCTGCCTGACAAAAGAGCATGCATGACAGTCTTTCCAGGGTACAGGGAGTCAGGTCACATTTTGGACTGGACATCGTCCTGAATGTAGCGACAGCTCAGCATTCCCAAGAGCTTCTAACAACAGACTCAGTGTGCCTCTGTATGATGTTTGACAGCGACATGAGCTGTGTGGCCCCTTGTTGCTGCAAAACCACATTAGATCTGCAAATACAGTGTGTCATGCACAGCAACAGCCCAGGAAGCATGCATGCAATGCAGGCAAAGATGTTGAGGCAGACAAGAAGCAGAAGATTCAGATCCTGGCTATCCTGGTGCGCATCTCTGGTTTGACAGGTAATGCCTCTGTCCTGAGTTCATTGTCTATGAGTCCAATACAGCGCATGTCTCCCATATGCCTTGCCTGTAACATCAGCAAGCAAGCTCTTTCTCACATGTGGCGCATATGACGTCGGCAACAAAGCTTACTGTCAGATGCTGGCAGCAACATCAGTCTTGCTGTGACATCATACGCTTGTGGGCCCAGCCGTTGTCTCACTACAGCAGCTGAAGCAACGCTCCCGACTACCTGCTTTGCTTTCCTGACGTCCTTTCTCTTACCAGCCGCTTGAGGCATCAGGCATTCAGCCTATTCCGGGCTCTACATCTGGACCTGAGTTGGTTTCTGCAAAGTCATGGTATACTGTGAGCACAGCACAGACGCAGCAACACACAGACATTGCTGGCGTCTTGCACAGGGCTGCTGGCAGCAGCCTTTGGTCCCAGCTACACCTACGTGCTGCTGAGGCTCGTGTATGGCCAGAAGTGGAGCAGCACAGAAGCGCCTGCAGCCCTGGCTTGCTACTGTGGCTACATCACTCTGCTTGCTCTCAATGGCTGCACAGAGGCCTATGTCAATGCTGTTGCTGATGCCAGGTCAGAGCATCATCTATGGCATGTATGCGCAGCTATCAATTGCATGCATTGATATCTGCTGGGGATCCTCCAAATCCCTGGGATTGGCCTGCTGGGATATTTCGTCTTCATCTGTAGCTTCATCCCCAAAGCTAGGGATACCCCCTACGTGTTGCTGCTGCAAATGAGTTGCACTGTACCAATCACAAAGTTTTCCAGGCTTTGCGGCTCAACTAGCTTGTTGTGCTGATGCGTTGCCCTGTTGTCCCCATACCTGAGCAGCCATAAGAGTAGTCCCAGTTCAGTCAGTCGGCATTGTGTTCTTGCCATGTGTATGCACACAACTGCAACACCATGCGTACAGGCAGCCTGCCAATGAGGCACCAGATGTGATGGTATATCTTACAAGTGCAATCGCACATAGAGATCAGTCGTATTCATGCTGGTAGCAGGTTTTGGTCAACCCTTTTCTAGTATGTAGAGGGCAAAAGGGCTTGAACATGAAAGCATGATCTACCTGCAGGCAATTGAGTAGATCCATCAGGTGGCAGACAGTGTTCTCAGCAGCTCAGATCCTTCTCAGCTTTGCGCTTGTCTGGAGACTTGGCGCCATTGGTGAGTCCACTCTGCTGCAACAAGTTGAGTTGTGATTGACCTAGTGTACAAGGCCAATGGTCGCAGCATGAACATACATTCTGGCCAGGGCTAAGGCCCTACCCAGAGGGGGGGGGCAGGCACCGGCTCCTATGCAATGCATGCTATATGGATGCTCAATGTATGTGTCACAAACCAGAAGCTGCTGTCTCAATGGCATCGTTCTCTTTGGTTCAGTGCTGAGCTTAACACAATGTGCATGTCCTCTATGGTGTATCCCACAGCTGTGTCCTTATGCCCATTTCAGTTGGCGTTCAGCAGCAGGATCAATGCACCTGCGCAGCACCTTTGTCCTTTGCAGCCACAGTATCAAACTTTGGAAGCCAACATGCACTGATGGTGATGTGGCGAGACCTGCAGGCTTGATTCTTGCAGACAGCGCAAACATGGTCATGCGCATCAGCTACTCCTGGCACTTCATCAAGTCCGCTGTGCCTGGCTTGCGCTTGACTGCCTGGGCGCCCAGCTTCATCAGCTGCTGTGCTGCAACTGCTGCAGCAATTGCCCTACGTAAGCGCTAAGTTCCCTGTGACATGGTGTCTCATCACACCGCATGCGCTGCAGTATCTTGACAGTGTATGATTCACAGCAATGCAGCAGCAACTAATCGCAAGTGACAACAAAGGGCCCTTGCTGCTCTGGCAGCATTACTATTACTCATGTGTTGAAGGTAGACTGTTGTATGGGTGTTTGTGTAAAATAGATGCAACCTAGCTGCTAGACCCTGGTGCTGTCTTGTTGCATGTCTCAATATGGGCATTGCCGGTTGCGTGTTCTGATGCTGGTGTTGCCAGTAGACAGAGAGTGTGCTGAGTTTCTGTCACTTTGCCAGCCAAACTGTGCATCTTATGCAGAGCATCATGCTCATAATCATTCATGCAACAAATAGCATATAAGATCGATTTTTGCTTGCAGGACTTTCCAAGGCAAGATTTGTAGACCAGTACCTGTCTCAGAAAGCAGGACAAGGTGCCTTCAGCCAGGATGTTGCATGCCATGTCAGCATTGGGGTGGCTGCGTTGGTGGGCATGTTGATCACCATACTTCTAGCTGAGCAAAGTCTTAGACTTGATACAAAGCAACTAATGTGTCACAGCAGGCAAAAGCTAGATTGAGTTTGAACAGTATGATCTGTGTTGTCATGCCACGATGCACCATCAGATAATCACTGGAAAACGGGGCGACTTTGCTGATAACCCCTGTGCCTTCTCTACCAGCAGGTACTTGCTGTGAGGTTCAACCCCTTGTCACATACAATCACAGTCAGAGGTCGTACTACAGGTACATGTGACACGCACTGTGGTACGCTGCGCAGACTAGTATGCAGGCAAAACCAGGTAAATCTTTGAGAGTGGGTGATAGTTACAAGGTGGTTGACAGCAGCAACAGCAGTGCTACGTCCGAGAGGTGATGTCTGAGTTATCTTCTTGTTTTTTTATTGTCAAGAACGGTCTAGCCAAGCCTACTTCTAGCAAAGCTCACACAGCCAGCTACTCCCAATTGAAGCGGTTGCGATTACCAATCTAATAAGTCATTACTTGTAATTATCAATTGCATTACTTATAGTTACCAACAGGCAAAGACTGTACGACATCAGCCTGATGGCTGCTGTGTATGCTGATTATACTACTAAGCTAACTGCAGCCTAATACATACTTGACGGCACATCTATTGCTTCGTCACACACATCTGCAATCACAGCTTTGACACTTCACCAGCAGATTGGTTCACGTTTTATACTATTGACATGTACCGGTAAGCTTGAAAAATGTTTGAAGCGGCAACAGAAGACCCTTGAGTGTCAAAGTCTATGGCACTGTGCAGTGCAAATCACTTTATAGTGACCTTCAGCTCAGCTACATCACTTGCCGGCTTTCTGCAGCCTGTTCAGTACTACTAGGACACTATATAAAACACAATATACATGAACTCTTGAATGCTGTCTGATTGCAGAACACATACTTAACGATCAAGACCGCCTGCAAGCTAGACAAACTCACTCTGGCATCAGTCTCTACATCCTGCATACAATGAGCCAATTGATCACTCCGATACAAATCAAATGCTGTGGCATGAAATTTTGATTGATTCCTGAAGTAGTCTAGTACAACAAAAATTGGCTTATGAGCTCAATTTATGATCACGTTTGCAGCACTGCTTTGCAGATCAACACCATGCACAGCAATGCAATCAGAGTTTGCTATAATACTAGCTACAGGTTACAATTGCAGCAGTGCTCTGCACATGAACATCCAAGCAAAACAGTTGTAACAGATGGGCTCTACATATGCTTCTAAGGCAGACATGCGCACTGCACAGCCTGACAAAGCCACAGAGTGTCTTGCAAAAGACATTGCATGTTGCGCATGTGCTTGACGTGATACATGCAATATGCGGGTCCTCTACATACTCTACCTGGTTGGAAATGTGATGCTTCCTCCCATTGGCATGTGTACTGTGCTTGTGAGCATCAAGCACACCTGGCACCCATGTGTGAGCTGCGCACTACACAAAATCATGCTACCTTCCCTGTGTTTGACTAGAGCGTGGACTGAAACATTGGTTGCAATGCACAGCATCTAAGACAACCCTTTTTCCCTTCAAAGCATTGAACCAAGTCAAAACATTTGAACGCTTGACTACAATGGCGCCACCAGCGGTGTCCATGCGGACAACGAACAGCTTCTCCAGAAAATGCCACGCCGCATCCTTCACAATCCTTCTCTCAGTTAAAGAAGTGGAGCCTTTTCCCACCAATACCTATGACACAGACAACAATCTCAAACTTGCAGATAGATGAGACGACTGATTTCGTGACACTCTGATGGCCTGTGCAACTTGCAACAAAAGCCGGTTTGTGGACTTGCCTTCAAGTCTTCTGACTTTGGCCACCGCCATGTGGTGTGGAGGAATCGATCATACATCATAGACAGTCCTGCCACTAGAGCCAACTGGCAGCTCCAATGGTCATACCTATGCAAGTCCAATTCTGTGCTATTGTACACCCTGCACCAATGAGCAATAGTCAGCACAATCCTTTCACTTTCAGAGTGGCACTCTGTCTAGAAAAGCCAGGTGTGGTCTAGCTAAAGTTTCCCAAATCAAGTACCTACCCTTTTTGGCCTTTGGCGTATCTAAAAACAGGGTAAAGCTTCAGAACTGACAATTGCATGAAGTTTTGCTCAGCCGTGATGAGCACTGATTTCTGACACCCGTCAAGCCACCATGCCCCCATGCTTGCCTCTATCACACACAGGGTAGCCTCCCTTGTGTCACTGATTCCAGATTCCACAGCTGCTGCTTGCCATTCCTGCAATCAAGCTTGGCATATGGTGCATGTGGCAAGCAATACGTGTGCAAGATCAAACGAGGTAGGAGCCTTTCTTTTCTATGCAAGCGCATGAGCTTTCTGATGCATTTCAGTGTTTTGGCTTATATCAAAGGATCCACCGTATGTCATTGATTGTAGAAAGGGCGCCACTGACACTGCAAGTCGATTGCCATATGCAACGTCAGGGTGACAAGTTGAGAACTACAACAAGATAACTAGTAGCAACTTGCAGCCATACACTGACTCAGATACTGCAAGACAAATGTCAACACCCTTCCTAGTGCAATGTGCAAACAAGCATGAATAAAATGTCCTGCTCAAGTGCCCAGCACTGACTCAAATTGGTTTCACACAGGTCAGATGTGGATGTGCAATCGCTCACCTTTACAGCCTCAACATTCCCTTTTGAGCTATAGTAATGCATAAAGTTTGTGAAGTCATATAGCTGGGGTTGCACACCACTCTCTTTCATATTCTGCCAATAATACAGAGCACCTGCCTCATCATTGCGCTTGAGGTGAGCATTGATGATCACATTGTAGTCGTAACAATCGGGTGCTACGCCGCTGCTTTGCAAGCCTGACATGACCTCAAGCGCCCTGAAAGCCACGAGCAGACTGACAAATCCAAATGCAAGCCATGGCCAAGCAGCTGCGCTAACAGTGTCAAAACAGGAA
>JAABUK010007407.1_pt1 | contig 15856 bp, 17 predicted proteins | sample 5559141 | NCBI WGS metagenome assembly JAABUK01 (sample SAMN10711869, study PRJNA513367) | rock metagenome | isolation source: Antarctica rocks | place: Antarctica: Victoria Land, Pudding Butte nord | collected 2016-01-03
TCGCACCAACTAACAACCCGCTCCCCCCTCCAGCCGCAACCGCAAGCTCTTCCTCTTCACCCTGGCCCTGACCCCCATAGGCGCATACGTCTACCTCAAGACCCGCCAGTCCGAAGGCAAGAACCATATCTTGAGGATGGAGGAGGAGGGGAGAAAGGCTTGGTTGGAGAGGAGTGGCGGTGCGGGTGCGGGTGCGGGTGCGGGTGAGAAGGAGGGTGGGGCGGGTGTGGGTGTGGGTATGGGAGCTGATGGGAGGAACTATGGGGTGCAGGTTGGGAGGAGTGGTGGAGGTGTATGATATGGGGTAAGAATAGGAAATATATAGTATAGATCATAGATATAGGGGAGAGGCATAGCCGCGGAGCCGGGGAGAGTAAGAAGGAAAGGTGATGACGATGCTTCCATTGGCTCGGCTGGGGTGAAGGCTCCGCACGGAGCGAGGAAGCGGTGTACAGTTTCATCAGGGTGAACCATTACATGTCATCTTGAAAGGTGTCGGATGGTGGCTTAGTCGTCTATGCATATGTTTTGGATTGAGATGGATGGCTTCAAGAGATTTTTCCATTTGTGCAAAGCACACGAAGAGAAATTCCTCATGTACAGACAGACCTTCTCCTAGCCACGGCGTGATGTATTGCTACCGGTGGCTGCGTCAAGAACTTCGAATCGGAAATCAGATTGACATGGGAAATCTAGCCGAGACTCCGCTCCCTCCCTGATCCTCACGCCAGGGTGCATTCTATTGTCTCACCGCTTCGTTCGCCGCCCTCAATGCAGAGCTTCTCTTCTCTGCATTTTGCAAGAATTCTCGTTCCCGTCTTTGATCCCGTCTGAAGACATCCACAATCTGTACCGGTGGCAACTCAACTCAACGTCTCCCGCTTCCTGCGTGTGATTGTCTCTGATCCTTGGCCCGTCCAGAAACATCCACACTCTGCGCTGGCGGCATCTCAACGCTAGCGTCCGAGTCAATAATCTTAGGCTGGATGTTTTCCGGGTAACCCCAGAAGAAGATCGCCATAGTGCTTGCCATGAGCAGCATGTCGAAGACGTAGACTGGCCACTCCACCCTCAGCAATACACCATCATGACCTCCGATGTAATCCGCCACGCGGAAGATGTTTCGAGTCATAATGAGAGCGCTGACAGCGTAGAGGACGAAAAGCACCCTCTCCCACCTCAATTCCGGATTGTACGACTGTTGAGTAGGCTGTTTCAGCATGCGAATATGGAAAATGACCGAAGCCAAGATGAAGACACCGAACATAATGATCTGGAGGAAGAGACCACCCAATATGATATTCTCGCCCATTTTCAGATTGGTGCCATTTCCACTAGCCATGATGCCACCGCCACCGCCCTGGATGAAAAAGGATAGAACATCGCCGACGACGAAGATCTTGGTCATCCAGGTCACTCGGATGATGGAGTAGCTTGTAGCGTGAGTTGATCGCATCAGCCGTCCGAGGGTCATGTAAATTGTGGCGGCGAACAGAGCTGGAGCGACGAGAATCAATATTGATTGCACGATGTATGGGCTCATGGCTTTCTTGTCCGAGTGGCCTAGTGCGCGGCCCACGTAGCCAACCGTTTCGACTATTAAAGGAAAAGGCAGTGATTAGCTGGGGCATTACTAGATGCAGCCTTGTGGGCTTAAAGCCGAGTACACTCACATAAGCCGCCAAAAGCAAATGCGATGCAGAACCATGTTCTTCGCTTGATCAAGCGGTAGCAGTGTGCAATGGTGAGAATGGCAAAGATGATAATCGCGATGGTTGCTGCGGGAAGCGAGGGAATGTAGTTATAGAGCTCGTAGTGGGGGCTATCTTTGCCATTGCTCGAGGTCTTGGATGACATGATTGGTCTTGAGGTGATGTAAAAGTGGCCCAGAAGATGCAGAATTGATCAGAACAAAATAGTCTCGACTGTTGAAATTCTTCGTTGTGGTGGAAGAATAGGGAACGAGTGTTTGCAGAAGGAAGAGAAGAGACGTTTCAGAAACATGCACACAGTGTTCTTGTATTTCCCAATCCGTGGGACCATAATGCATAGTCCAGCCAACAAATAATACGAAACCTTTCAACAGTATCAGGCAGTGCTGTCCCAGCTGTAAGAAATTGCACGAGTATAATACGCGTATTTGCAGCAGAATGTCGTTTATATTGGATGATTAACGCCGAATACGCGTATAAATTTGACCTCGGAGCAGATTCCCGGGACAGTTGTAGCGAATCCCCGAATAGAACACGCAGGTGTCTGCGTTCGCGCGCCCTGACAACATCAAACGCGACCACAATCCGGATCCATTCAATGCAACCTGGCATAGGCAGTCCAAGGATCTGTTGCCAAAGTGCCCGCTGACGCGTTCACAGGGTTGATATCTTCGCACTGCCGTAGGAGCTTTACAGACTCCTGGTATCGCACGACTGCGTATTCTTTGAGCCGCCGTACCGGTCGATTAAGGTTCGAATAATATGATGTTTTGCCGGGAGTTGACAGTCTTCGGATGCTGCAGTCAGTTTTCAGGGCACATGGCGCGGAGCAAACATATTGCTGTGCTGGTTGTCTTAGAGCACACGACCATGTCTCTATATTGCTGGAGCACGATGCCATGTGGTTAGTTTGCCTTCCCCATGGCTTCCATATTTTCCATGATTTGGCTCACTCCTCGGTGGGTCCGCGCTAGGTCTGCGGTGAGTGTAGCCCGACGGTCAACCAAATACTCATAAACTTGGGATCTCACTGCTGGTGGCATTGCTCATGATGTTTCGCTTGTCGATTCAATTATTCGGTTCGGCCAAGCCATCCATCGGCCCCAGTAAGGTCCAGTATGCGCGTTGACAGCTCTGATCAGGAAGGCACCACAATCACCCGCAGCCCATGATCCTCGATAAAAATGCAGCAACGCACCATAGTACGCTAGAATAATCAGAGCTTCAGGTCGTCGCTCATTCAATAGCTCCAGATAGTCATCCTTCAGCTGTGCGGGCCACGCCAAGAGCCAGCGGATTGTTGAATGTGTCTGTGACGGCACTTCTGATACTGCAAAGTTCCATTGTAAGCGATCAATGGCGTCATCATATGCTTTGATTGATGCAGCTCCAAGGTCAGGGTTTCTGGTGAGCTCAGCGAGCTCACGACACTCGTCCGGTATAAGGTAAGGCTTCTTGGGGTCCCCCACAGTGAGCAAAGGCTTGAGTTCAGACTCTGAGAGATATGGCCACCAATCCTGAATCACTACCTGGCGCACGCCACGCATGAGGTTGATGCAGCCCAGAAAATGGTCAAGATACTCGCTGAAGTTGAGGCCTCGACTACGCGACGGATCTGCAAGAACGTGAAGTGCGAGCAGAGAAGTGAAGAGCATAATAGCACCACAGTTTGAGACTCCGACGTTCTTTTCGATGGCGTTGAATCCATTAAGTGCGTGGCTTTGAAGTTCCGTAGCCTTGGTGCAATAGTGGCTTTGTCGTTCAGGTTTGCAGTGCGCCAAATGCAATGCGGCAATCGCCAGAATTTCATGCAGAAGAAAGGGAAAAGAAAGTCCAAACTTGATCGCAATTGACTGCCAGATGCGTTGTTGAGCAGGTTCGGGGGTCAGGGTTTCAAAGGTCACCGTGCAAAAATGGTGCAATAGCTCCATATGATCCAGGTTGAGATGAGGATCCGTGGCTTTCAACGATGAGGAAGGTTGTGGTAGTGGTGGTGAGCAAGGACGAGGCGCAGCAGCGACAGCGGTAGGAGAGAGTGGGCTTCGTCCTTCGTCAACGTGGTGGCCACTGGTGTGCGGTGAGATTTCTGATCCGCTCAACGCAGGAGAGTCACGACCTCTGCCTTCAGCACTTGATATTCTAGCTTGCTCTTCGACCAGAAAGGCGCATGGCAGACCGGCTGTTACGCAGTTGACACATACTGGCCGATTCTCGTCACACTGGCGCACTAACCTTAGCACTGCCCAAGAGTTGCCCGTCTAACACGCACTCCATTCGTACCTTGATATGGCGTCTCTTGCAGTCCCTGCAGCCGGTCCTAGACTTTCTGTGCGATTTGCGCGGCATTTAAACAATGGACGGAGCACTCATCTCCAGTGGATGCAAACCTGGGGGTGATAGTCAAGCAGCGGTAGCAAAACTCGGGGCCGCTCGCCTCTCCCCAAACCACGCCGACCTTGGCCGCCACTTTTGCTCTCCACTTCTTGTCCTCCTTGGAGTCTTAGCGTCATGGCAGGTTGAAGTTTCTGTTGTCACATTGTGTTGTCGGAATCGTTGTGGCGAGGTACATAATTGTCGTAGTAGCACTGGCTACTGCGATTTCGCTTTTAGCCCAGCAGATTAGCTCCATCACATTGCACATGCGGCAAGAAGTCTCCCGCCTCCCAGACCAACATCTCGCCAACTCACCACCCACTTCTTATCATGGAAGGGCAGTGCTCAAGAGATGGTCTGAGGCCTGTGTCTCCGTCTCCATCAATCTCCTTGCATTGCTCTCGCAGTGTCGGCAATGTCTGGCCCTGCTCATACCTTCGGTCTAACATGCATCTTCCACGATGACGAAGCCAGACACGCCCCAAGCAACCACCCGGATCCTCCGCCGATCAAAGCACAGTTTTTCTATGCCTCTGCAATTCCCATAGACGATCCCCTGTCCCCATTGCCGCCAGTCTCATCTGACACAAAGTCATCGCAAGCTCATCAACCTCAGCCCTTCTCTGCACGAGACAATGCAGCTTTGAGAGATGCATGGCAAGGCATCGAGCATCTGCCTGCATCTACGTCGAGCAGAGATGTCGGCAGCCCTTCGAGACCTCAGCTTGGAGAAAGAGGAAGAACATTGGGAGAACTCGTCAGATTTCCTCGTTTCAAAGGCGATGGCAAATCACCCTCCGCAGCGAAAGACACGGCTGATCGTGCTTCGGTGAAATCGCTTGAGCTTACGCCCAGTGCCAGTGCAGCTCTTTCCTCATATCAAAAAATGAAGAAGCCACCTGCAAGCGACGGAGGAGAAGCTACTATGGATGACTCTGCCGAGCGCAGTAACCAGAAGAAGCGTCGACATTTTTCACCGTTTAGAAAATTGATAGCGCCAGAGGGAGGTCTCGCTTCTCTGGTGTCGCCATCGCCCGTCGTGCAAAGCGACGGAGAGGCAGACACAGACATCAGTGGACGACCCTTTGCAAGAGCACCAACTTTGAGACCGATCGACGGTCAAGATGACCAGCATGCTGCAGCAACAGGAGCAAAGCCTGAGTCCCACAGAAAAGACGCAAACAACGAATCCCGGAGCCCGCGTGCACACTCAAAACTTCACAATGTCTTTCATGCCCACATGGAAGAGGAAGAGGAGGAGGAAGAGGAGGAGGAGGAGGAGGAGGAGGAAGAGAAAGTCTTCATTCCTGTTGGGATATCTCGTCTCCACCTGGTCGAAATGCCGGATCTTCTCATGAAACCTATCTACTGGCATCCTGTCAATGATGTATCGGCCGTTCTTCGTGGGACGTGGTTTTACGTCACTGGCATGCTACCTGTAGATCCGGACTTGGCGAATTGGCTGGAAACGGGGTACCAGGAGCTGAAACCTTGGACTGATACTTGGCAAGACGAATTGAACAGTTGTGTTGAAATAGGTGCTGAGGCCGAGATGAAGGTGGTCTATCAGCTCTTTCCTGAAAAAAAGTCGAGCAGGCCAGGGAGTGGTGCAGAAACCAAACCAGATGGCACGGAAGCCCCGTCAAGTCATGCATTGCTGGCTGAAGGACCTAAAGTTCCGCATGAGAATCTTGCCGCTGGTCCACCGAGCGACAAGCTCCGTACCTTGGCACCAGATTCTTCACACCGCTACAAAAATCATCGCGTTATATACGTCAACGCGAATCAGGCACAAATACTGCGTCCAAGTCTGGCTCCCTCTGTCAGCCGCAATCGACGACCCCTTGCTGCTGTCCGAAAAGGTAGAGAAATCGGGGTCCCCGTTGTCCGAGGGTTCGATCGACGAGCATGGGAAAAGTGCAATCCCCCCAACAAAATCAACGCCAGAGCTGCGCATGCTAAGGTGGGCGCTTATATGTCCCAGTCTGGCAATGTCGGCACGCAGAACCAGCAAGTATCATGTCCTGCTTGCAAACTCGAAGAGCAAAAGTGGGCACCGCAGGTCACTGATCTCGTTCTTGTCATTCATGGGATCGGCCAAAAACTGTCGGAGAAGATGGACAGTTATCACTTTACTCATGCCATTGACTCCTTTCGGCGGGAGGTCAACGTGGAGCTTTCAAGTGAAGTGGTTCAGGGTAATATTCGCAAAGAGCAGGGGGGAATCATGGTTCTCCCGATCAACTGGCGCTTGACTGTGTCTTTCAATGACGGAGCAGAGTCCAAGAATGACAGTGGACAGAAGAGGTTCCAACTGGAGGACATCACTCCAGATACCCTTCCTGCTATTCGGTCACTTATCAGCGATGTTATGCTAGACATCCCGTATTACCTCTCACATCACAAACAAAAGATGATCTCAGCAGTAATCAGAGAGGCCAACAGAGTTTACAGACTTTGGTGTCGCAACAACCCTGGCTTCCACCAAAATGGCAGGGTTCACCTGATAGCTCACTCCCTTGGCTCTGCTATGGCTATGGATATCCTGAGCCAGCAACCCACCAAACCTCCGAAACGAATAGACCTTTCTTCAACCAGTGTCAACGAAAAGATCTTTGAGTTTGATACCAAGTCCCTTTTCTGCTGTGGAAGTCCGGCTGGTTTCTTTCTGCTCTTGAACAAGGCTGATCTCCTTCCTAGGGGAGGGCGGCAGAAACCTGGCACTGATGGCGACGATGAACGAGGGATTACCGGAGAAGGTGGCGAATATGGATGCTTAGCTGTTGACAATGTTTACAACGTGATGGCTCCTTACGATCCGATCAGTTATCGCATGAATGCAGCTGTTGATAGCGAGTACGCCGCATCCTTGAAACCTGCCATCATCCCAAGCATGCGACAAGGACTTCTAGCAAGTATCGGGTTGAGATGGGGGAATTCAAATTCTAACAGACCTTTTGGCATGACTTCGAGCGCTGCGGCTGCTTCCGCTCAGCGCCCGTCCATGAACGAGATGCCTTCCACGATCGAGATGGATACTCATAATTTTACTCGAGAGGAGCTTGCAGAAAAGCGGATGTTGCTGCTCAACGACAACGGGCAGATTGATTTCACCTTGAGCACTGATGGAGGCCCACTAGATTTTCAGTACTGGAACATGCTAAGTGCCCACAGCAGCTATTGGTTACGACAAGATTTTGTCAGATTTTTGGTTGTTGAGATTGGGCGGGAGCAAGGACGGGAGGGTACATTGACAGCATTGACGGCGCAGAAGAAACGAGTCTTTACGGCTGGAAGAATCGCATAATGTTGTCTCGCTGGAAAGAGGCAGACACACACGGTTGCATTTCATCGGGACGGGGGCCATAGCGTTGGAGTTGCTGGAAATTGCCCCATGCGGTATTTGTAGATGACCATCAAATAGCACAGGACTAAATCTCTCACTCCGAAAATGCTCCGTGGTCGTGTTGAACTCGTCGAATTCAATACCGCCCATCGATGTGAAGAGGCTTTACTGAAATTGGACTGAACACCTCCGACAATTTGAACGGCCAGGTGCCTGGTCTGACCCACCACTTCCTGTCCCAATGATGATTTTGATGCCCACGGAAGATGGCTTCAGAAACTCCTCGACTCAGACCCGCCATACTCATCATTTCAGAAACGGCATTTAAAGAACCAGCAACTGACAAGTCTGGGGTCATCCTTCGCGAGGTCCTTGATTTAGAGGGTGGTGGTAGATGGACAGAGCCCTTGGTTGAGATTGTTCCCGACGATGCGAAGAAAATTGAACAGGCAGTCCGGAAGTGGACCGACGATGAGAAAAGTTATGTCAATCTAGTGATTACAACTGGAGGGACGGGCTTTGCGATCAAAGACATTACCCCTGAGGTTGGTTGCTTCCTGTTCGATGGACTTCGAGAGTGCTTCCTACTACAGCCTAGGATATGGGATATGACTGACAATCATCATACATAGGTCATTGCACCTCTCATCAAACGCCCGGCTCCTGGTTTGATGTGAGTCAGTCATCATGGGTCAATGGTATCATGCTGAAAAATGCTTATCAGACACGCCATGCTGGCAGCCTCTCTCGAAATTACACCGTGTACGCACATCAGCCTGGCGATAAAAACTTGTTCTCTAATGCATGTACAGTTGGCGCAATGTCAAGACCTGTTGCTGGCGTCAGGGGCAAGTCCCTGATACTGACACTGCCAGGATCGCCGAAAGGGGCAAAGGAGAATCTCCAAGCAGTCCTTAAGCTCTTGCCTCATGCTTGCCTACAAGCCGCATGTGGAGACTCACGAGCCATGCATGCTGGTGGTGTCAAGAAGCTTGAACAGGACGCTGGAGTCTCTGCGGTGGACGAGAGTTCTTCTCAAGCTCATCCTCCTCATCACCGTGACCATGACCACCATCATGATCACGGTCACAAGATTCCCAAAGCTCACACCAAGCCTGGGGACAGGCCTCCGAGGTCGAATAATCCAATGCTCGGACCGTCTCAGCGGTATCGATCATCTCCCTATCCTATGTTGTCCGTGTCAGATGCTGTATCGATGATATTAGAGCATGCTCCGTCGCCAATTCCCACGAGTCTACCCCTATCGCCAGCTCTAGTCGGTTATGTCATTGCGTCTGATATCCATGCCGTCGAAGCCGTCCCAGCCTACCGAGCTTCTATTGTCGACGGCTATGCAGTCATGGTAGCAGCCAAAGGCTCGCACGGCCCGAATGGAACCAAGGGCACTTTCCTAGTAGCGTCCGTATCACACGCTCAAGCATCAAGCATGCCTCCCCCACTAGCTGAAGGTACAATTGCTCGCATCACAACTGGAGCCCCTCTCCCACCAAATGCCAACGCCGTCGTAATGGTCGAAGACACCACCATCGTCAGCACTACCGCCAACGGCTCGGAAGAAGCCACCGTCGAAATCCTCACCGATGCCATCCAACCCGGCGAGAACATCCGCGACCCAGGCTCAGATATCAAACTCAACTCCCTAATCTTCCCCAAAGGCACATCCATCACCAGTCTCGGCGGCGAGATCGGCCTCCTAGCCGCTGCCGGAATCCACACCGTCCCCGTCTTCACCAAACCCCGCATCGGCGTCCTAAGCACTGGTGACGAAGTCACCGACATCTCACAGCAGCAGCACGACAGACCCCTCTCAGGCGGCCAAATCCGCGACTCCAATCGTCCCTCTCTCTCCTCCATCCTTCAAGGGTGGAATCTCTGCTCCGCCGTCATCGATCTCGGCATAGCCAGAGACACTCCCCCCGGCTCCTTGGAAACAGCCCTCCGCTCCGCCTTTCGCGACCACGATCTCGATATCGTGGTGACGACGGGAGGCGTCTCGATGGGCGAGCTCGATCTCCTCAAACCGACGGTCGAACGCAGTATGGGCGGGACGGTGCATTTCGGTAGAGTGAGCATGAAGCCAGGGAAACCTACGACGTTTGCTAGTGTGCCTGTTAAGGGGACCGTTGATGGGGAGAGGAAGGAGAGGTTGATCTTTGGGCTGCCGGGGAATCCGGCTAGTGCGATTGTGACGGCGAATTTGTTTGTGTTGCCGGCGTTGCAGAGGATGGCTGGGATGGGGGAGGGGAAGAAGCGCTTGGGGCTGGAGAGGGTGATGGTGAAGCTGGAGGGGGAGGTGAAGTGTGATAAGGCGAGGGTGGAGTATCATAGGGTGCTGGTTAGATGCGGTAGGGAGGGGGTGCTGTTGGCTACGAGTACCGGTATGCAGAGGAGTTCTAGGGTGGGGAGTCTGGCGAGTGCCAATGCGTTGTTGGTGCTGCCGCAGAGGGAGGCGGTGCTGGAGAAGGGCGAGATGTGTGAGGCGTTGATGATGGGCCTGATACCTGGATTTGAGTGAGAAAGTACATGTCGAAGATTCAGCAACCTCTATAGATACATTTGTACAGCACCTTGAAAGCTATCTTGGAGACGAGGGTCTGAGAGCTCAAATCAAACCAGAATTCCCTCGAACGCCATGCGCAAATGCTTTCTTCCCATCGACTGACTCCGCTCTTCGACCACTTGCTTTTGTGGCATCTTTATTCGGGACTCAAACGCAAGGCCCTCTGCATCAAACTTCCACTTCATTGAAACTCTTGCGCCTTCCCCGCAACCAGCAGTCCGATGATGAGTCCAAATAACCCCAGTACGGAGCTGAAGATCTCAATAACCAGAACCTTGACGAATAAGCTCGGATCCGCCGCATCCGCTAGCGCGGCGCTCGAACCGTTGATCCCCACACTCACACCGCATATCAAATTGCACATTCCAACGGTCAAGCCTGCCCAGAACAAGGCATAGCCAGTGTAGTAGTTGCTGCCTGTGTAGAGCTGATCTTCAGGCACATTGGTGAGTTTAGCGGAAAAGACGATGGCCATGATGACACCGTAGATGGCGACTACTTCGCAGAAGATGATGGAGATAAGGTTCTTGGTTCGGATTCGTGGTGCTTTGACTCCACCACCGAGGATTGAGGAGCCGGTTATGAAGATGCCCCTATGCAAAGCAATAGCTAGTCAGCGATGCATGTTCAATGAGGAGAGCACAAGCTATACCAAGCAGCCCCCACCACTGAGAGGCCAATACACAGACCGATGCCGAGATCTGCCCATACAAACGGGGAGACTGTTTCGAGGAATCGGCCAACCTGGAGAGCCACGTCAGCGCCTTACAAGGTTGCAGACTATATGGAGCATACATTGAATGCTTCACCTTCCCCATTGAACAGCATATCTACACCATATGTTAGCTATCCGCCTGGGACACATTCCATAGGTGCACGGACACAGTCCAACGACGCCCAGCGCAGCAGTCGCTCCGCCGGCAGGGTAGTAAAGCGACATGTTGCAACTCCTTCCACCCCTCCAGTGGATCTTGTGAAAGTGCTGTTTGGCAGGACAATGGGTGATAAGCTTGAAGCTGGCAACGTTGGTCTTTCTGGAGCAAGATGATCCGTGCTGTGATAAGTCTTGGCTGACGGCTGGAAAAGGAATAGCGCCCTCTCGGCGGGATCGATGGTCCGGGGAGCGGAGGCTTCCTTATTCGGCGGCTTTCCTCTCCGTTTGCAGGCATCACTACTTTTGGCGAGACAGTTGGGATACTCATTGAACGCTCTCCTGAACCACTCCTTTGCTTGAATCATGTGCAAATCGCTGAACAGATGACCTTGCGTACATTTCTGTCGAGTTGAAACTGCGGAGAGTCAATTACTATCCGCATCTAAAGTTCTTCCTCGACATTCCTTTTCACTATGGCTCAATCAGGCGTTGGGTCGTATTCGAACCCATTAAAGAAGTTCAAGTATGTACTGGAAGTGCGTGTTCAAACGATGCAAGCTAACAGTCTCAGACTTGTGTTTCTCGGCGAACAGAGTGGTATGCACCGACCATATCCCCTATATCACCACCAAGCCCATTGCAGACTGATAGCAAATAGTTGGAAAGACCTCGCTGATAACACGCTTCATGTACGACTCCTTCGACACGACCTACCAAGCCACAATCGGCATTGATTTTCTCTCAAAGACAATGTACCTTGAAGACCGGACAGTGCGCCTCCAGTTATGGGATACAGCTGGTCAAGAAAGATTTCGGTCTCTGATACCTTCCTATATCCGAGACAGTTCTGTTGCCGTTGTGGTATTCGATGTCACATCTATAAAGACGTTTCAGCAAACGAAGAAGTGGATCGACGATGTAAGAGGAGAGAGAGGCAACGATGTGATTGTGGTTTTGGTGGGCAACAAAATTGATTTGGGTGATTCGAAGCGAGAGGTCACTACTGCGCAAGGTGAAGAGGAGGCGAAGAAAGCAGGCGCCATATTCGTGGAGACAAGCGCGAAAGTGGGACGCAATGTCAAGGAGCTGTTCAGGCGCATCGCTCAAGCATTACCTGGAATGGAGGGGGAGGGAGAAGGTGCAGGACCCGGACAACAGGCGAACAGTGAGCATCAACAACTCTATCGCATAAGGGGAGGAGGTGCTAACATAAGTGTGCTCAACAGTGATTGATGTTGCCATTAATCCGTCGCAATCGTCGAGCAATGACGGTTGTGCGTGTTAATTTCTCTGGGCTGTATTTGGAACTCTTATGGCACTCAGCATTGCTTGTATAGATCGTCACCCTACATTGCTGCTTGTACATGACGGCGCTGGTTTTCTTCCGCTGATTCCTTTTTTCCCCTGCATCTTGGGAAAATTCTGTTTCACAAGCATTCCATGGTGTTGGGCGGAAATACCATCGAGCTCCATTGTTTGCCTCGGGAAAGTGGAATTCGAGTGCTCGGACGAATCAATGTATAGTTGTTTTGACATTCTGTGATTTTAGCGCGGTCATGGGCCATGTTCCACATCTCTTTTGTGACCATGGATCCGTTATACATACAGACTCAGCAGTCTGGCCGGAGGGAAACTGCGGCTGGAATGGACGCAGAACTCGCATACTGAACCCGAAAAACTGGCCATGTGGATACCCGAATCTGTATCAAAACCTGCAAAAGTCACTCGGGATAGACAAACATATATCAACATTTTCATCGGGGATTTAATTTGCAGACACGATGCAAGGCATCGGAGCAACCCCGGCAGGAGAATTCACGATCAAGACTTGGACCATGCGCCTCTTGTTGTTTGTCCATGGTCACCCATGCAATCATTTGTGGCACATCGCGAGATCAGCCAAACAATGATCAAGTCTTTCATCATCAGTTTGCTCTACTTTTATGGGGTGAACGATATCACAGAACTCTATCGCAGGTGCCGCTGCCCACTTCAGTTTGGTCGTCATGGGCTATATATTCTCGACTATCGGAGGCGAAAGCGAAGAAGGACGATTGTTATTAACCCTTCTTCCTACACCGACAACACCCAATATCCCAAATCTTTGTCACAATGCCGCGGCCCAATATGTTCAAGACTATTGCTATCAGCCTTCTCCTCGATTTTTCTCTATCCTTCCCAACTTCACCTCAGAAACATTCCGTTGCGTTACTGCCTCGCGCTGAAAATGACTCTTGCTTCGCCGCAACCTTTGGCATCACAGATTTCAGGGCATTCAGCGGAAGCAACATCCAGCCAGCCTCTGTCTCGTTCAAAACTAGCAGTGACAACTCTAACGGAATGGTGCTGTGCGCGAGGAGCGGTGGAACTGGCTCGACCTCTCCATATTTTCAAAATCCCGTGCCTTGCAACAGAACTACATCGGCCGAAATTTTCTTCTCTTACCCGGAAGATCGCCTATTGAGAGTCTATGAGGTTGCACCCTGTGGAACACCCGAGTGAGCAATAGCACAGCCAGCACGTGATCCTGATGCTGACCAATGCTGGCCAGTCAGTATTACCAGTCCTATGCTGAAGGCAGCCTACCTTTGTTCTGCTACACGATTTTTGGAGGACAAAATTGCATGACACCAACGGGGTACGCTTCGTTGCAGGTCATTCAGAGGCAAATTCTGTCCTGAGAGCGTGACGTTTGCAGCCGGTATTGCAGAGACGAGTCGTGGTATCCCCATCTCTTCAGTCTTCGACATATTTCGCAATGTTCTTCAGCCGTCAATTACATGGCAAGCATGACCAATCCTTCGGTGTTGCTGTGGAAGCGTTTGATGGTATTCAGCAATACTTCTGTATGGCCTGTTTCCGCAATACTCGTCATTCTACAGAGATAATTATCTTAGTATCAATGCACCACTACTGTAACCAGCAAGCACCAGAGGACCGAGAGCCATGCGAATACGATTGACTGAGACAGCTTCACTACTTTCATCATAATCATAATTCTTTGGCCCCCACTGTCTTCTGATATTTAGTCCAGCTCGGTAATTGATTCGAGGGGTCTTGGCGCTGACCTCTATTTGCTGCCGCCTCGAAATTCTTCCCTACAACATCCTACCTTTGTCGCCGACGACGACAAGAACGACACTCGCTACACCTCTGTTTCGCCTACTAATCAACCCCTAATCGTGCCTGCTAATCCCGTACCTCATCGCCCAGGATGGGCCTCACCCCTCGACTTATCCGCCTCCCGAGGCCAAAGACCTTTCTGTACACCATGTCTCTCACCACTGGCGCAAGCCTAATCACGCTCTCCCTCCTTCTCAACAAAGTCTCCGGCTTGTACGGTCTCCTGGCGCTACTCACCGGTTTCGAACTCAACTCCCTCCAACTCTCCATGTACATCTACTCTCTCCTCGCCCTAGCCCTAACAGCCTACCTCGCACCTCACATCCGAACCCAATCCCCTCTCCACTGCCTAGCTCTAGCATGGTTCTACACAATAGACAGCATCATCAACGCTGCTTACACCGCCGCCTTTGGCGTAACCTGGTTCCTCGTCCTGGCCCAACACAACGCCGGCAAGAATCCCAGTGACAAAGGCCCTGGCGCAGGAACCATCGACGACACCTCCGGCTTCACCAACCCGAAACACAACGTCAGCAGCGTCGATGTCACACCCGGCGCCGCACCCGGAGACAGCGTCATAGCCTCCCCAGCCTCCTCTCCCGCCGGCTCCGGTAGCGGCTCTGCCAAACTTTCCCACTCTGTCCTCCACCCCGAAAGCATGAACAGCCTCGGCGTCATCATAGCCCTCTGGACCATCCGCCTCTACTTCTGCGTCGTCATGCTCTCCTACGCCCGCATGGTCCTGAGACAGCATATCGCGCTCTCCTCAATGAAGAACAACACATACACTACCGCATCGGTGGACAGCGGGATGGCGGAGAACCCCTTCGCGGAATCCAAACAACCAGAAGGTCAAGGATGGCAAGGCAAATTAGGCAGGTTGATGATCGCATTCCCCAGCCAGTACTGGCTCGGTAGTACTGAAGACGAAGAAGGAGGAGCAGGAGCAGGAGCAGGCCCCCAAGACGTAAGCTGGATGGCGGGCATGGGTGGAAAATTCAGGAAAGGCGGCGCTGCCGCTGCAGCTGCAGAAGGAGGAGGTGGTAGTACTGCTTCGGGAAACGCGCTGGAATCGGGCCCCTTGGAACGCGAGAGGAGGAGACGCAGTGGGACGGGGCCGCCGCCGCCGAGTGTGCAGCTGAGTACCCCGGGCCAGAAAGGGTTGAGTGTGCCGTTGCAGGATCTATCATAAGATGAGCAGCTTGTCAATGGTGAATGATGCAGACGACATGTGCATATAGCATGGCTTGCGCATCCGGCCCTTGAACCTGCTATTCCATTGCTGGATAAATGGAAAGACATGATCGGTTCTTTGTACATGGGAAGGAGTTCTTCCTTCTAAAAGGACAGCGACACTGGATACATAGACGAACTACACCTCTGTCCATTCACGTTGCGAAGAATATATATACCTCCGTGCTGGCAGCTCGGTCATATGAACCCATCTTCTTTGGCCGTCCAGAGGCGAGATGAGCCTGCTACGGTGACGTGGAATCAGCATTCATAGAGAGCGGAGAGTTGGGAAGGACGCAGAAGAGAGGTGAAGGAGCGGTTGAGGGATGAAGAGGCATGTACGGAAACAATTGGAGTAATTGGCATGCTCTAATTAACCGTTTGTCTGGTTTCATTCCAGTACCAGTACATCCATCGACGTCGGGTCCCTGCTAAACTAAATCTCGCTTTCCTCCACCTCTGTGAATTCAGCTCCGATATGTATGGTTTACAGTTGTGTAGAGTACATCTCCCCCCCCCCCCCAATCTTGAGCTCCCCTGACTCGTTTAACCCGAATATCTCTTCCAGCGCCTTCCAACCCAGAACGCAGCGATATATATACACACATCTAAGA
>JAABUK010007410.1_pt1 | contig 15852 bp, 19 predicted proteins | sample 5559141 | NCBI WGS metagenome assembly JAABUK01 (sample SAMN10711869, study PRJNA513367) | rock metagenome | isolation source: Antarctica rocks | place: Antarctica: Victoria Land, Pudding Butte nord | collected 2016-01-03
ATCATAACCGAGTGCGGTGGAGCGACGCAAGCCAGCATGTGTCCAGAGTGTGGTGCCCCAATTGGTGGCACTCAGCATCGACTGCAAGCTGGCAATAGGGAGAGTGCAGCTCTGAGAGCACTTGCGGCACAAGTTGCAGGGCAAAGATTGTGATCATTGGCAGATGACACATGCCATGGTGGTGAATTGCAAGGTTGCAATTTGCCTGGTGCAGTTGCAAGCCCATGTAAATGTTTGCTTTTAGGTATCAAGCTGCTACTGTTGTCAAGTATCTTGTAGACTGTAGGTGTGCAGGGTGTGTTCTCGGAAGAAAACGTCAGCCGATATATTGATCTCTTGTGCGCTGTATCTAGACACTCTCATGATGATGGGGTCTCTGCACTACTCTGTAAATAGTCAGTAGTGAACCAAACTGAGCCTCCTAAGGCGGCAGCCCGGAGCTGCTTCGGATGCAATATCACAAGTGACTGTACCAGTCAAGTAATTTTCTTGATTTCTTACTACCTACATTGCTTATCAGGAACTTTGTCTGTCAGTACCTACATCTTCGCACAAAGAAACCCTTAAGTAGCTATCATTGAATTCACCCAGAGTTGACACAGACATAGCTGGCTACTCGCCAATTTAAGGGCCTGTGAAGGAGGCTGTGATGGAGGTGTGTGACATGAAAAGCTGCAATGTTCTCAACGTGACCAAGAGGTTGTGGCCAGATGGTGGGGCAGCGCTGCTAGCTTGCAAGGAGCTCTTCTCCACTGTAATCTGCGCGAGATGGCATGGTGCACGCGTACCGTTTAGGCGGAATGCTCCGTGTGGATAGCGTCCAATTACACCATCCGGCTGGCGAGAAAGTTGCAATATTGGGGGGGGGAGCGATGGGGCCGGGGGCGGATGGGGGGGCTGACAGCAGGAATCAATATCGACTGTTTTGCAAAGACTGGGCATCTTGACCGTGCTGCGCGCTGCAAGGAGCATGACCATGACAAACCGTTCTCCGGTCTAATTCTGCGGGAGCCACACGCAAGTTCGCACCCGCAAGATGACAGAGCACGTTTATGACAACTTTCATTTCGCCGCCGTAAGCTGTTGATCCTTGACTGACCACACGAGGCTGCGCACAGTCGCTGAGCTTGATGTCATTGCGCAGGATTATCCTCTTGCTCCATTGGAGGACGACTGCAAGTTGCTTGGATCACTTCTGGACGACTGCCTGAAAATAGAGGTTGGGGACGAGCTGTTTCAGAAGGTCAGGCCAAACATGCCTTCTCCTACTACGCTCGCTTCACTGCCATTGCACCGTCCTTGACTGACCTCTGTACGCTTTGGTCAATCCCGAAACCTTGCTCGTCCGCCGACCGCTCTGCAACCGACTTTTAGCGCGCTGACGGGCTCTGTTGCTAATTAGGTCGAGAGGATTCGGTCCCTGGCACACTGCGCTTCAGACTTGTCCAAGAAGCATGATGTGGTGAGCTAGCAGATGGCGTCGAACATACTCACATCCTGTCAAGGCGTGGTTCTGATGTTGTACGTCTGCAGGACGCTGCCAAGTTTTTGGCGCAGAAGATGGCTGACGAGCTAACAGCTATGCCTATTGAGGAGGCTATGCCTATTTGCAGAGCATGTGGACACTACCTCAACCTCACAAGCATAGCTGAAACTCACCACAGGTTTTCCTTCCCACCTTGAATAGCACTGCATGAAGCCTTCTATAAGCAAAGACAGCTCACCCAGAATGGCGTGTTATGCAGTGTGCGCACCACCAGAATGGAAGGCATGAATGCCAAGAACTTTGACGAAGTCTTTGCAACCCTGATTGCCCAAGGAATCTCTCCAGACGAGCTCTTTGATTCTGTCTGCAAGCAGGTAATGTCAGCTCAGTCTTGTCAAAACAGGTTGCTGTTTCCCCTAGCCAAGGTATGTGTACAGAGATGCACTGTGCACCACAAAATGTGCTTTTCATTGCAGAGAGTGGAGATCGTGCTGACCGCACATCCAACCCAAGTCAACCGAAGGACATTGCAGTACAAGCACACTCGCATTGCAACTCTGCTGGCGCAAAATGACAGGCATGTTTCGTGCTCCTTAAACTGCAAGCAATGTCAGGATCAGGATACGCTATGCATCTGAGGTTCCTTGTCAATGCTACTCTGCTTTGCTACTCGCTGATGCCACATGACAGTAAGGTCTGCTCTTGCGCGGTCTGGCTGCCATGCTCAATGCCCAGTCACAGCAAACATGTACAAAGGTATCTTCGCGCACTGAGGTCTGACTGTATGCCTGCAAAAACTGTCAAGGCAGGCGTCTCATACCCATCACTGAGCAGCAACTGAGCATTGAGGCAAAAGCCTGGCAACTGCCTCAGCTCAAGTTGTGATTTGATATGTTCATAAAAACATCACCTGTATGCAGGTCTGATCATACCCACGAGGAAAAAGAGAGCACCATTGAGGAGCTGGTGAGAGAGATCACAGCCCTGTGGCAGACTGATGAGCTGCGACGCAAGAAGCCTTCTGCCCTTGACGGTGGGTCAACTCTTCATGTGCTGATGTGTGCACAGGTTTCTCATCAACTCAAGCTTGGGGTGAAACGAAATGCGCTTCACACCACCCCACACTAGAGCTTGAACAAGCCCTCCGACGTTCTAGCCAGCTTTCTCAGATACAAGCACTTTTTGAATATGCATATCCAGCACTGTGATTGTTAGCCTGTTTCTTGGTAGTCAGGCTAGGTACAGGGACAGCACAGCCTCTGCAGAGGCACTGCTGTTATGCCCCATGCTCTGTCTGTGCCTTGGTGGTTTGTGGGGCTGCTTGCCTTGTCACTGCTTTAGAGAACACGCTGCAGAGGCCTGCACTCGTGAGTATCTTTGCCATGTCATCATGTGCACACTTTTGACTGTTAGCAGTTCAGAGCGTACAGCCATGTGCAGGTGCAAAGTCCATCGTACGCATGCCAAGTATCAACACCCACATATAGCAGACCTTCCTAGCAGTAATTCAAAGGTCTGCAGTGTTCAGCACAGTGTAGATCAATGTCCATGCACAGCGCATGCTTGTGTTCTAAATGGTCGAGACGTCAGGCGCTTTGTCTGGAAGTTGACAGCACACCGTGAGTGCAGAGGCTCGTGGTGGTCTACACATTGTGGAGCAGTCTCTATGGGCAGCAGTGCCCGCCTACATGCGTAAGCTCAATGCCGCGTTGAAGAAGCACACAGGCAAGGAGCTGCCCATAGGGACTACCCCCCTCACCTTTGGGTCTTGGATGGGGGGTGATAGGGATGGCAACCCCAATGTCACAGCACAGGTATAGGCCAGTTGTGTGCTACCACCAATTTTGCATGCCTCTAAAGCACACTTGTCATCCCAAATGGTCGCTAGTGTCTCTACTTGTTCCTCATGCTTTGAGTGATTACGCTACCGTGTGGATGTGATGCACTTGAGCTACTCAGAACTCACGGTGGCATGGCATGGTACTGCAGGCTGGCATGGCACAATGGTTCCAGCATAATCCAACGTACCATCCAGAGCCGGCCTTTACGTGTGTACACTGCCGGCCCTTGCATGTGTACACACTGCCTGCAGCCCACTGCCTTGGGCTTCTGCCAAGCATCTGTGTTATGCAGGTGACACACAATGTGGCATGCCTGGCAAGATGGATGGCAGCTGACTTGTACCTCAGAGAGGTGGACGTCCTCAGATTTGAGGTGATTATGTTCCACAATTCTGCATGGCACATCCTCAGTGATAAGAAAAGAAAAGAAAGGAAAAGACGACGCCTTTCGGAGTCAATCTAATGAGAAGCCAAGTATTATACTGGGCTGCCCAGGACCCTCACTTATCTCATGCTTGATACCATGTCAGTCATGTGTCATTGTTCCACAAGCCATTCTTTCTCTTGAGCACTCATTCTGTGCAGCATACTTGGCACATAGATCTTATCCCTTTTGTACCTTGCCTACCAATGGCCTTCATCTGCTGACTGCAATCACGATACATTGCATTCACCTCTTCTTTCAGTGACATCCAACCATGCTGTGGTGACAATAGCATGGTGAGTGCAGCTGTCCATGAGCCATGCCAGTGACCAACTGTGGACTCTGGCACATGCCATCAGTCATCAGGCACAGAGCGCAGAGCCAAAGAGAGCTGTGCCAGCTTCCTTGGACAGTGCTGCTCCTGGCCGGATTCCCAGGAACCCCTCTGCTGGGGGCAATTCTGGCAAGGGCTCAAGCCCTACTGGCCCTGAGGCAAGGGCCATGCGATGCACTGCTTCTTGCATCTTGCTAGGCTGAGCTGCTGCTACTGCAAAAACCATGCTGCTGCTGGGCTGTTGATACTGTAACATTCACTCTGCTGTTGCTGCTGCTGCTGCTTCAGCTACTGCAGAATGTTGCCGTGCTCAGGAGAAGCTGGCTATTCCTGCTGTGCCTTCAGTGGTGTTATAACAATGATTCAGAAGCTTTGTGCTTGATGGACTCAAATGTTGATGTCTCAAGGTTTATAAGTCCTGATATGCTGTGAGCATAGACACTGCAACTGTTCCTTGTTGCAGACAGCGTATGGCATCACCCGTCATTCTGACATTGCATCACAGCATTTGCTTGCACTGCATTCTTGCAAATTCATGTCACAGCTTAGCTTCACGCTGTCCAGCATACCATGCACGCCGACAGCAGCCCAACCGTCAAGCTGTGACACGTTCTGCATGCCTTTTGCAGGCCCTCAAGATGCTGGCAGACTACCAGCAGACCACACGCCGGCCAATGCAGAGCACCATGCAGAGCACAAGGTCTGGCGTCCTGTCTCAGAGAATTGTGGCCTTCAAGTCGGACAAAACCAGCCCCAATCCTTCAGGTGTCAGTCATGGCGTGGAGGGCCTGGCCATTCCTTCCATTGGCCCCTTTGTCAGTGGCAGCGATGGCAATCTTCAAGAGGCAAGCACCATTGGCATATGAAACTCACGTGCATGTTGTCACTGCATGACTTTTGCAGTTCAGGTGAGTTGCTGAGCCATTTATTGAATGTGGGGTCCAAGTGGTCTGTTTAGCCTGATTCAGAGCACCTCAAAGCACATTGTGGCTGATTTGCTGACTGTTTTGGACCAAAACCTTGTGTGCAGGGATCTACTAGGGACTGTACTTACCTGATAATATGGGAAGACACATATGGGATGGGTGAATGAATGAATGTGCTACAAACTGGCTATCACTTGTTCAACTCAAGCAAGGGCTTTGCACATGAATTGACGTCCCTTGAGTGCATCATGCATCTATGCCACCTTGTTGCCTGCTTCTGTTATCAAATCACTACACAGGCTGCACTGCCTGAGGTAAGTTGGCAAACTATGATCTGTGCCTGCAGGTGGGGTCACCCCCCAGCGACATGAGCTGGACCCCCCCTGGGAACAGGCAGCATGCTGGCAGTCCCTTCTCTACTATCAAGGAGGACACCATGTCAAGGGTGAGTCCTGCTGACATTTCCTTCATACTCCAAGATGTTTTGTATACATTTAAGGCTGCAGTTGCTGGCATGAGGCAGTGCATTGCAAAAACCAGGATGTGATATGCATGCTGATGCATGCCAACAGCTGGTCTGTGTCAGGGGCTGGTCTCTTTTATGGGCTGGTTCAAACACACCCAAGGGATGTTGAGGAACTCTGCTGAGTCTTATGAAAATGGTGGTCATTTCTTATCAGCCTCTCTTTGCCTCCACGCTGTGCAAAAGAGCCAGACACGCTGTTTGAAAATGCTCTGTCTGGACGTACAATGCATGCAACATGTTTTGCATTGGAGCATGACTGGCCTTGCCCGCATCGTACCCACAACTTGAATCATATAACTGCATGAAGGATGTCAGTCATTTGCTGTCAGTCATCAGCGACTGACAAGAATGAGCAGCAGGATCCCCTGCAGAATCAGTCAGCATCGCATGTAGAACAGCAGCGTTGCTAGCATCAAGCAGGGCCAAATATGGTTCTAACAGACACATTAAACACGTCAGGCATAGCCTAAGATTGTGGTTGTCTTCCTTGAGGGATTTGTCTGCTGGACAACCACAAGAAAGGTATGTCATTGGTCAAGGCCACAACTTGCACTACAAGCAGCCGTTCCCGCTCCAGACAAAACAAATGTTACATTGGTGTGAACAGCTGCTGTTGCAATCGTTTGACAAATATGAGTGCTATGTGCAGGATAGCAGCCAGAGTAGCATGGCCAAGGAAACAGAGGGGTCAGTGGGGATGAATGTATCCCAGCTGGCGCGAGCAGCCTCACACGCACAGCCCTACCCTCGGGTGGACAGCCAGGGCCAGATCCTGTCTGCAGATGCCCTGAAGCTGCGAGGCATGCATGCAGCCCAGTACCACAAGACCAGCATTGAGGCTATGCTGCACTCCACACACGCTGGGGCTACCCCCTACAGGACTGTCCTTGGTGATGTACGTCTTCATTTGTGCACTCAGTTATGCCCTGTTATGTCTGGCTGTTGTCTGTTCGTCCATCCATCCATCTGTCTGTCTGTCTATGCATGCATCCTTTCACCCATCCGTCCACCCATCCATCCATCCATCCATCCATCCATCCATCCATCCATCCATCCATCCATCCATCCATCCATCCATGTCCTCTGCTATTATGTTGCTTCAGCTCCATGCTCTGCTGTTTCTCTGTGTTCTGCCTCATTTCTCAAATCAGTACATCTTGCCCCATCAAAGCCGGGCATGCATGATTCACAACTCACACAGGCAATAGGCAAACCCACACAGCACTACATTGATACACGCGCGCAGCAGGATGCAATTCCTCTGCATGAGTACCCACATGTGATGCTGTGATGCTGCTGCTCAACCTAGCACCCAGGGGAGAGACCTTGTCTGGAAGGGGATGTGTTGCATGTGAGCAGGTGAGACAGAAGCTGCTGAACACCAGGAAGCGTATGGAGGACACCTTGGCGGGGGTGACCCCGGATGATGATGAAGAATGGTACGACACGGCTGAGGCCCTGGCGCAGCCCCTGCTGGCCTGCTACTGGAGCCTCTGGGAATGCGGTCAGCCCCCTTGCTCTTCTTCTTTCCAATCTCTCTTTCCCCTTCTCGGCCCTGATCTCTGCCCTTCTTGGCTGTGATCTCTGCCCTTCTTTGTCCCAATTTCAGCGCTTTTCTGATCCCAGTTTCTTCCCTTCTCATCTCAATCTTCTACCTTCTCGATCCCGAGTTTATGCCCTTCTTTGTGCTGACATTTGCCCTATTTCATCCTAGTTTCTGCTCCACACCTTCCACAGTGGCAGCAAGTGTTGCTTCTACATGTGTCATGATGCTATGATAACACTGACCCTGACTTGACCCTGCTTGCTTGCTACTACATCCTTTGGATGTGCAGCTATTCCTCCTAGTATATCTGTTCATGGAGGTCTGATCTGCTTCTTCTCTCATCAAAGCAAACAGGCTCAACAGCAACATCTCTTGGTCATTGAGGCCCATCTGCTTCGGCTACCCTGCACCTGCTGCATAATTCCACAAAAGGCACTTCATCCGTCTCTAGAGTTTTGCTGGTTGGCTACTTGACTGACGTCTTTGTACGCCCTTGTGCTCCCAATTTTTATGCATGCTGCTCTTCTTCTTTGCAGCTGCTGATGTTGTTGGCTGTTCTTGTAAGGATAACAACAGCATATTATCACACTTTCTTGTCTTCCTCTTCTTTGGTGGGGACCACATGGTCCATATGGTCCCAAGGAAGACCATATCCTTCGGCGTAAATGCAGCCAGCAATGATGGTGTTCACTGCACAGTCAACATGTATATGTGCTTCAGTCATATGCAATGACTATACAACGATAAAGTACTTTTGAACCTGTGGGCTTAGTCAGCAGGCATCAGGTGCATGCGATGATGCAAGTCAACTTCCTCCAGACAGGCTTGTAAACAGCACCACAGGTGTAGCAGCTCAATTTCAGTGTATGAATCATCATATCAGACAATACAACATTGTTCCAGACAGTCTTAGGTTCCACACGCCACTTCTGGCGTACTACCACATATTGGTGTCATTCAAGACATTTCGTACAAATCCAATTGGCTGTGGTGAGCAGGTGGTGGGATTGTGGCTGAGGGGCGGCTGCTGGACCTCATCAGGCGCATGTACTGCTTTGGGGTGAGCCTGATGAAGATGGATGTGCGCCAGGAGTCCCACCGCCACACTGAAGCCATTGACAGCATCACCAGGTACACCAGGCTTCACACTGCACTGCTGGACAGATCACTCATGCCTGATGACCCGTTGATGACTCATCAATGACTAGTTTATGACTGATTGATGACTTGCATTAGGTGACAGTTGCATACCGCGGCAAAGCTGTGCAGAGTCACAACAGGCGACAATGCCTCACACTGCAAAGCTATATAGACTGACACCAGGCGATGCTGCCTCATGCTGCAAAATCAAAACTGTACAGACTCACACTCCCACCAAATGATACTGCTTCATGCTGCAAAGCCCTGCAAGGCTGTTGAATACAATCAATATGTTGTAAGGTACCCTGCTTGTCTGAAGCTACACCAGCAACACCAAACAGCAGTAGTACATAATACTTGATGTATTTTGCTACCCCACAGAGCAGCTCACACTACAGCAGTGTGGGGCGTTGTGATGAGGAATACAGCATACACAAGGGCAAACGCAACATGCAGAATCACTCCCATGTAACATGCGTTTGCCCTTGTGCATTCTGTACTCGTACCAGTGAGCTCTGCATCTTCTCCACAGGTGTTGACTGCAAGCTGTGGTTTGACTAATGCTCCGGCAAAGCAGGTACCTGGATATGGGGTCATATGCTGAGTGGGACGAGGAGAAGAGGATTGAGTTTTTGACCCGGGAGCTGGAGGGCAAGAGACCCCTGGTGCCCCCTGCCATGCCCATGACTAATGATGTCAGAGAGGTACGCACCTCGCCACCATCAGTGGCATCTTTAATGCAGTACACTGCTTGATGTTCCTCTCCAGCACTACTTTTATTGGTGGAGAGACACCAAAAGTCAACATTAAATGTGTGCGAAATAGCGCTGTGTATTTGGCTTTCCTTGTTCTGATAGGCATCTGTTGTGTTGCACTGGCACAAGTGCCAACGCCAGCACAGAGTGTGATCTTGCATCCGGTTGGCAGGCCCATTTGGCTGTTGCTGCTGGCTGTACTGCCTATTCACAGGACGCCTTCAGGCCACTATAACAATGCCAGCTGCACTACATTGGCAACACTGCGTGGAGATCGCTTCTGCACATCTGAACTAGCACCTCCACACCTCTCACCATCCATGCCTGCATGTCCATCCATACTCACTCCCGCAAACCCTGTCCACCCATACCTCAGCTTGCAAACTCTGTCCACCCATACCTCAGCTTGCACATCCTGTCCACCCATACCTCAGCTTGCACCTCCTGTCCACCCATACTCACTCCCGCAAACCCTGTCCACCCATACCTCAGCTCACAAATCCTTTCCACGCTGCGCTTCAGGTCATCCAGACCTTCCAAGTAGCAGCAGAGCTAGGCAACCAGTCCTTGGGGGCTTACGTCATCAGCATGGCTCACAGTGCCAGTGATGTCCTAGCAGTCGAGCTGCTGCAGCGCGAAGCTTTGCTCACAGTCGGCGGCACCAGGTTTATCAGCTCCAAGCCAGTAGGCAGGCATGCTGTGTCCCCACCAGCAGCCTCAGCTAATGCTGCGGCAGCTGTGAATGGGAATGTGAGTGCGCCATTCCTGGTGCCCTCGTCTGTGCACAGTGCGAAGCCGGTTAACCTGCAGGCTTCTGTGGGCGATGCCAGCGCTGAGTCAGCATCAGCATCAGGTATGCTCTGCTGTTGTGTAGCTGCATGTGTGTGCGATGCCAGCGCTGAGTCAGCATCAGCGTCAGGTGTGCTCTGCTCTTGTGCTGCTGAATGTGTGTGTGTGTGAGTCGCACACGCTGAGCTCATCAGTTGTCATTAGTCAACTTTGTGGCCACTGATGAGCAATTGACTCAGGAGTGAGAGCGCACATTTGGTGTGCTCTGACACCTGAGTCAATTGCTTCAGTGCCCAAGAACTGCAGCAACAGGCAAAAGCAACACATCAGCGGCCGCAATTCAGTGACAATGGTTCAACCCCAGTGGCATTCACGTCCAAAATGCTGCAAAAGCATTGTTCTGTCCAAGACAAAGTTTCATCTTGCCCAATTCATGCTGCCATTTCATATTCTGATCGCTTTTGCCAGGCTTGATTTCTCTGCTAGGTCTGATTGCACTTGTACCACACCGCGTTAGGGTTTAGAGGTTGAGAGTTTGGATGTACTTGTATCTCACCGCGTTAGGGTTTAGGGGTTTAGAGTTTGGATGCACTTGTACCACACCGCAGAACTCTCAAGCAGGCACGTATGCACGAGCTTTGTCTTTCATCAGGAGACAACGAGAGCGCTGGCAAGGGAATTCTGTCAGCTGTGATGAACCGCATAACAGGCAACGGAGACAAGGCTTCAGACGCACCTGCTACCAGCCATGGCGCAGAGGCCAAGCAGGCTGAGGATGCGCAGAAGAAGAGTGTGCCTGAGCTTCAAGCGTCCCTGCCACATGTTGCTACCAGGCATGTACCTACGACTGCTGACAACTGTGAATTCATGCCTCTGTATGAGCAAGCCTGCGTTAAAGCAGACCATGTCAGCTTTGCAGTCTTTGCATGTTGTCACACATGTTTTGTGTTGAGTCAACAGGCTTGAGTATCCTCTGCAAAACCCAGCTTCTGTGTGGTTCTGCCCAACATTGCAAGCGTGAGGTCTCTCTCCGATACACAGCCTATCACACAGCTGCACGCACAGCAAGGAGTAGACACATGGCGACTGCTGTGTTGATTCAGCAGCTGTATGACAGCCGCAAAGAATGCAAATGATTAAGCAAAAGGCCACAACACATGGCGTACTTTGGCACCAGCATGTTCTAGGGCCATTCGTTGCCATTTATGCAGATAACAAATGCATTGACTGCTTGGCAGCAGTTTCATGGCAATTTTCAACACATACCTGAGCACAACTGCAGCTGCAGATAGCCTCCTCCTGTGCATGGAAACAGTCTAGGCTTAGGGTTAGGAGTTCAAAACCAGAGTGCCTGTCTGCAGGCCAGAGAAGGGCAAGAGTGGATCAAATGGGCCAACACCCAAGGTGACCCCTCAGAGCACCCCAAGGGGCCTGGGCAGCACCTGGGGCTCAGCCACCCCCATCAACCAGACCCCAAAGGGGGCCCCGGCTACTGTCAAGACTGCTCTGCAGGACATGAAACAGGTATTGCCTGCAATGCTTTCTTATAGCAATATGAACAGTCAAACCCTTTCCAGCTCATGATGACCAGTCTTGCTTACAGCTCTTGCTTGAAGCATGCTCTGTTACCTTCAGATGGTGTGTGGCAGCTTTAGACACACCTGCTCATGCAACACACAGACACATCAGGACTGGACAACCTGCCAGCCATCATCTCAATCATTGTGCAAGCAGAAGGTCTGGTTGTTATGTCCTTTGCATCGTGCAAGGCGCCAATGACAGCATCGTGTCCGAGTATATGCACACGCACACAGATATTTTGTGCAGATTGACATACTTGCATCACAGTCAGCAGCGCCACATGAAGCGTGTAACACAGTGAACTATTGCAGAGCTCTCAGCAGCAAGAGGGTGGTGCGTGGGCCATTTCCCAGAGGGTGGCTCCCTTGTTTGAGACTCTAGCAGACTTGGACAACGCTGGCAAAGTCATGAGGCGCCTCCTGAGCGTCCCTTGGTACCGAGAACAGCTCAGGCAAGCAACTTCAGTAACTGCTTGCTGACCCTGCACTGTCCCTGTCTACCAACAGCGTACATGAGCAGTGTCTACCAATGCAGTACACAAGTATTGTATATCTTACAGCATGCCCCCACGCCTGATCATGATGCATATGATGCCAGAACCAGCAGGATTGATCTGAAAATGACCATGCAGTTGCCATGCCAGCTGATCAGGAAGCATCAGATCACGCCAAGTGACAGTTGTGTTGGTGGCATGTGCAGGACAGTGTATGAGAACCACCAGGAGGTGATGCTTGGCTACTCAGACTCTGGCAAGGATGCTGGGCGTGCTGCGGCAGCCTGGGCCCTCTACAGGTGTCAAGAGGAGCTAGTCCAGGTGCGCACTGTCACCCTGCTCTGCTGCAAACTTGCTACCTGGTCTCCGTGCGGGTTTAGTATGGTTTACACAAAGTGTGGTGTCACAAAGTGTGGTATCAGCATGGTGTATATCAAGTGTAATGATACTGTCATGCCGATTGAGTGTGGTGTCGATGTGGTGTGCATCAAGTACAGTGACACTGTCGTCTGCACAAAGTGTGATTTGAGTGGGATGTAAATACTTTATGAAGCCGACAATGGTTAGGCTGTACTGGTCCTGAATTGTCGCTCCAACTGAGATCACTGTCAGACAGGAACATCTGTTAGTCAGAAGCATCCAGAGGTGTGTGTGATTGCTAAAGCACTATGCCAATTGTTGAACTGGCCTGCCTCCAAACACACCACACGCAATGTGCCTTGCACTGCAGGGGCAGAGACTGTCAGACTGAAGCTTATGCCGCTTGATGCATACTACTGTATTGCAGAGCAGGCTGGCTGTACACTGCGCACATTGATGGCTGACTGCTTCTGAATGCATGTGTAGGTGTGCAAGGAGTTTGATGTGAAACTGACCCTGTTCCATGGCCGGGGTGGCACTGTGGGTCGGGGTGGGGGGCCCATGTATCTGGCCATCCAATCACAGCCTCCAGGGTCTGTCCAAGGCACCCTGCGAATCACAGAGCAGGTGAGCCCTAGCTACAAATGCTGCAGGACACACTGTTGCTGTCCTATGATGTCAAGCCAAAGCACTACTGAAGGACACTGCACAAGAGGACCTTTTGGGACGGCTGGGATGGTGAAAACAGCATGACGAGAAATGCTCAATCTCATACCATTTTGTTGTCTGGATGTCAATTGAACGCTTTCCTTGATAGATTGGGTCTCAGACACATGTCCCCAAGGGTACACTGACATGCAGAGCCTGCATCATAGATGTTCAATTGAGTGCTTTGTGAGCTGAGGAGGCAGCAATGCCTGCAATGTTTGTTTTTGCAATGCTGGGGATGGGCAATGAGCAGCAGGTGGGTATGTGCAGGGGGAGATGATCCAAGCTAAGTTTGGGTTGGCGGCAGTGGCCACCAGGCAGCTGGAGACCTACAGCACTGCTGTCCTGCTGGCCACAGAGTCCCCTCCCACACCACCCAGGTAATTCACACACCTGAAATTGCCTGTAACTGCAGGTAAGTTGCAGGTACTTGCAGATCCAGATACTTGCTGGTACTTTGCAGACCAGCGAGTGCAGGTAATTTGCAGGCAAGCGATTGCAGGTCATTTGCAGGCAAGCGATTGCAGGTAACTTACAGGCCAAGCTAAAAGCAGACAGCATCAGCTCCACATTAGCTGAAATGTGGATCATCAAGCTGAAAATAAGCAGATACAAGCCACACGGTGATAGCTGGCTTGACTGTGACAACGACTCACTCACATTAAGAACTTTGTCCTTGTTCACGCAATTGGACGTGCGGCTGCACAGGGCAGGCCTGTCAATGCAACCGAGCAGGTGTGAGTGTTGGTGACAGAGCAGTGATGCTCCTCCATCAGGGGCACAACTGCTTATCAACAGTCACAGCAGACTGTCAAGTCATTGGTCATGACCAAAGAGTCACATGACCAACAATGACTGATGCATGACCACTGAGTCACATGACCAATGATGACTGCGACAGTCATCATTGGCCATGTGAGTTACTGGTCATGCAACAGTCAGCATTAGTCATGTGACTCATTGGTCTGCAGTGGACTGCTGCTGTGTCTGGTGGGGTAACAGGCTGTGCATGCTGTGTGTGGTGGGGTGACATGCTGTGCATGCTGTGTGTAGTGAGGTAACATGCTGTGCATGCTGTGTGGTGGGATAACATGCTGTGCATGCTGTGCGCAGGTCTGAGAAGTGGCGCCAGCTGATGGACTCCTTGGGCAAGACCAGCTGTGAGGACTACAGAAACGTGAGTGCTGATTTGTTATATTCAGTCATGATAGGCCTACTGTACAAGGCTACCCCGATGGTTGCCAGCATAGATTTACAGGTCCTGCTGAGGCTAAGGCCCTACCCCATGAGGGGGCGTCGGCTCTTGTGATGCATGAGTTGAACATGAGTGCTGATCCACCTCACAACCTCCATCTGCTGTCAAGCTGCCCAGGGTGAAAAACTTTGGTCCTGCATCAAGTCACCATTTTGTGTCTTTGTACAGCGCTGAAGTATTGCTTGCCAGTATCAGCTGCTATGCAAGTTGCACCTGAATGTGAGAGGTGTTTCAGTGACAGTAAGCTGTGTGTGTGCATGGGTGCAGGTGGTTTTCAGGCACCCACACTTCATCAGCTACTTCAGGAAGGTTACGCCTGAAGAAGAGCTGGGCGGCCTCAACATTGGCAGCAGACCTGCCAGGTCACCTCCCCTTTTCTTTCTTCTTCTCTGTCTGCTTCTGTGCCTTTGGGTGGTTGAACCTCTATCAAGACCAACTCCACATCTGTGTTGTTTTGTCCTGACACTTTCCCTCTGCATTGTTTGGCTTCCGCTGCTCTTTCACTTGCCTCTGCTTGCACTTCCCCACTGAAGTGCCTACTTGTCTGCTGAGCTGGTGCATGCTATGGGGCCAAAGAAAAGACTGCAACAGCGCAACATGTTGTCTTGCTATGCTGTCGTCTGTTTTGTTGCCCTCCTGCTTTTACAGTCTTTCCCCTTGCAGAACCTCACCTCACCTCATCTAACCAAACCCTAAAAGTAACGTAACGTAACCTCACCTAATCAAACCAAACCCACCTTGACCTAAGCAAACCTTACCTGACATGACCTGACCTGACCTGACTTGACCTAACCTGATTCAATATAATCTGCATGACACAAGAAAATAAGTTATTTGGGGGTGAACACAGGCGCAAGAAGGGGGGAGGAGTGGAGACACTGCGAGCCATTCCCTGGATCTTTGCCTGGACTCAGAACCGAATGGCCCTGCCCTCCTGGCTAGGCTTAGGAGAGGGCCTCAAACAGCTATATGGACAGGTCAACATAAAACCTATTTTTTGATTGCAAACAACTGTTGTTTGTAAATTGCAGACTGTGATTGTGGCTGCTCATGTAATCTTTCTCATGGGCAGTGTCAGCACCTTCATTCTTTCATTCTGAACCAGTATGTGGTCACTACAACTTTTGTGCTAGGCATTTGCCTGGAACATGAATCGGCAGACGCATTCATACTGAAGTAGAGTACTACAGGTTTTGTGCCGTGAACATTGCCTCATTCTGCTTTGTCTGCTGTCTGCTGGTGGCTGATACATCAGCATGCTATAAGCCTGCCAGCAGCTTCTGTAGTTTTCTGAGCTTTGTACTGAACATGTTGCTGGGCAGCCCGGTATAATACTGGGCTTTTCAAGAAATTGACGCCGAAAGGCGTAGTCTAGTCTTTTCTTTTCTTTTCTTTTCTTTTCTTTTCTTTTCTTTTCTTTTCTTTTCTTTTCTTTTCTTTTCTTTTCTTTTCTTTTCTTTTCTTTTCTTTTCTTTTCTTTTCTACTGAACGTGTTGGACAGCCTTTGAATCAGTGAGGCTGTGCTGTGTTTTACAGTGAGTCTATGCTGTATGGTATAGTTACAAGTCATGCATGGGGTGGTGCAGGGGCAGAAGGCAGAGTTGCAGCAGATGTATCAGGAATGGCCCTTCTTCCAGAGCACCATTGACCTGATCGAGATGATCCTGTCCAAGTGTGACATGCGCATT
>JAABUK010007411.1_pt1 | contig 15852 bp, 15 predicted proteins | sample 5559141 | NCBI WGS metagenome assembly JAABUK01 (sample SAMN10711869, study PRJNA513367) | rock metagenome | isolation source: Antarctica rocks | place: Antarctica: Victoria Land, Pudding Butte nord | collected 2016-01-03
CGGGATCCAAAAGTCAACCCAAAAAAAGGAGTCGAACCTGAAACATGACCTACTCCCACTTTTAGCAAATCTACTGGCACAGCTGCTGTCCAACTTTCGTGACCCCTCAAGACAGAAATTTGCATCCGTGAGAAAATGTTTCCCATATCCTTGCCTCCCCAAAAAGGAGCGTAACCATTGGCGTCTATCCTATCGATCGAACGCGATTCTTTGTCGCGTCTGCTTGGTCTGTGGGCTCCACTCGCACCAGCCCGTAATTCCTGTTCACAGGCACGCCGACTGAACACTCCAACCTCCTCGAACTTTTTCGAAGAAGCCCTAGCCGCATCAGATCCTATGCGCAACCAGCACCAATTGACTCAGGATCGATGTTGAGCAGTTCAATTGGCGTTTGAAGAAGTGCGACTTATTCCTGGAGCCCGTTGAGGTTGTATAGCGGACCATCAACAAGCATAGCAGTCTCGACTGCACCTTTCCAACCTGTCTTCGGGTTTTCAGCATTGCGCATGATTGCGCCTCCTTTCTACATATAAGATGTCCTTCCTCTTCAAATCGAAGAAGCATCAAAGCACCAACCCACTGCCTCCTGCCACAAGAAACATCCATACCTCCGAAGGCACGAATCCTACGTCCGGACTCAATGGTATTCGGGAAAAGGATGGAGAGCGTTTCAATCAGTCGCCCACCCTTGGTGGAACCGTCAACAATTCACTTTCGTCACTTGGTGGGACAACAGTCACATCTGATCATCAATGGCAACGACAGCGGGAAAGGGCAGACTCAGATAATCAGGTGAGTACCATCATTTGCACGTTGCGGCCTATCTAACATTTCAATCCTCCCAGCCTCGAAGAGGCAACGTGAATGGGGCAGTACCAAATGCTGCGCTCTATCCCTGGTCACAGCGACGATTGAATTTCCCAACTCCACAATCGAATCCGTTCCCAAGGTATGGCGCAGCAGTCAACGCTGTGGCCTCGAAGGAAGGCGACATTTACATGATGGGAGGTCTCATAAATGGTTCCATGGTGAAAGGGGACCTCTGGATGGTGGAGTCAGGTGGTGGCAACTTGTCCTGCTATTCGGTCGCTACAGTCTCAGAGGGCCCTGGACCCAGAGTTGGCCATGCCAGTCTGCTCGTCGGCAACGCTTTTATCGTCTTCGGTGGTGATACGAAGATGGACGACTCCGATGCGCTAGATGACACCCTATATCTTCTGAACACCTGTAAGCCAGCTTAGGGATCCTTCGCGTTTCTGCTGCTAACTTGGATTACAGCATCAAGGCAATGGTCTCGAGCTGCTCCCGCCGGTCCGAAACCTGCTGGAAGGTATGGTCATACTCTTAACATACTAGGGTCGAAAATCTTCATATTCGGAGGGCAGGTGGAAGGGTTATTTTTCAATGACCTTCTTGCTTTCGACTTGAATGCCTTGCAAAATCCTGCAAATCAATGGGATTTTTTGATTCGCAACAGTGGAGACGGCGGTCCTGCCCCAGGACAGGTTCCTCCTGCAAGGACAAATCACTCTGTGATCAGCTTTCAAGATCAGCTCTATCTGTGAGTCATCAAGTCCACGAACCCGGGTATTCGCTAACTTTTACAAGATTTGGCGGCACAAATGGCTTGCAGTGGTTCAACGATGTCTGGAGCTACGACCCGCGCACGAATACATGGACGCAGCAGGAATGTATAGGCTATATACCGGCGCCTAGGGAAGGACACTCAGCAGCAGTTGTTGGAGACGTAATGTATGTCTTTGGTGGTCGAACGGAAGAAGGCACAGACCTGGGAGATCTTGCGGCTTTCCGATTGTCTACTCGTCGATGGTATACCTTTCAAAATATGGGTCCATCGCCGTCTCCAAGGTCGGGCCATAGTATGACAGCCCACGGCAAACAAATAGTTGTTCTTGCTGGTGAGCCGAGTTCTGCTCCTCGAGATCCTGGTGAGCTCAGCATGGTCTATATTCTCGATACTGCAAAGATCCGATATCCCAACGATCAACCACCACTTGCAAATAAAGTGGAGCAGGGAAGTCTTGGAGGCAACGGTCGGCCGAGTCTCGAGGCCAGAAATGCTATCCAACCAGGCAGATCTGTGTCAAGGGAAGGTCAAGTGCCACATGCTGGCCATATGCAGAAGAGCGAAAGCAGCTCGCGCGACATCCCCCCAATGGCACCTGGGCAGACGAACAAGCCACTTGAGAGCCCGACTCCCGGCAATATGTCCGGGCCACGTCCGATTCGGGCATCAGTCGCGCAAAATCCTGTTGGGCCTCCACCAGCAGGGCAAGCACCTGACCCAAGAATGAACATTGCAATGCAATCGCCTCCTCAAATGGACTCCCACAATAGGACACCACAGAAAGAGACGCGCAGTCGCGGGCCATCGATTGACACTGCTCGAGCGACTTCTGCTGAAGGGCACCGACGAACGCCAAGCAACAGGGACAGTCCAAAAGATCTGGCGGCCAAAGTAGCACGCCAGACCAGCCCTGAAGGTCAGGGTCGGCGTACCCCCACTCAGCCACCTGCGCTTAAAGCGAAAGCGATGGAGGCAGGGGAAGCTGCTCCGCTAATCAGTGGTCCATCACGGCAACGGTCCCTACGCTCTCAGAGAGGGCAAGGCTCCATTGACGGTTCGGAAGAAGGTCTTTTCGGCAGGACTGGCTCAAGCAGGATTCATTCTGGAGACGGTATGGCCGACGTCCGCAGTCTCCGCAGTATCGGCGATGAGCCGAAGTCACCAAAACTGACTGCACACCAAGAAGCATTAATCAAAGAATTGGAGGCAACGAAATCACGGAATGCCTGGTACGCGTCAGAGCTGGCTCTGGCCCGGAAGGCTGGGTATCAATCCAGCGCATCCGCAAGCCCAACATTTGACGAAAGGGCTGCTAATCAACTTGGGGATGAAGATCGACCGCTCATGGAAGCATTTCTCGCTATGAGAGCAGAGCTTGGGAAAATGCAGCAAACTGTTGAGCAGCAAGCTGCAGCCGCTGCAAAGCAAGTCGCAGAGATTGAGCATCAACGAGATGCCGCGGTAAGTGAGGCTGCATATGCAAGAGCAAAGCTGGCAGCGCACAGCGGAAGCGCGCATGGAACCCCTCAGCCGGATTCTGCCCGAGATATCGACGATGGCGCAGAGCGCACTACTGATATCAGTCGCAGACTTGCACTAGCTCTAGCTGCGCAAAACGAGCACAAATCGAAAGTAGAGCTTATATCGAACGAGCTTCAGGCGGAGAAGCGCGCCCGTGAATTTGCCGAGGAATCGGCTGAAGCTGCTCAAAAACGTCTTGACGACATAAGCCAAGAACGGAACCCAATGGAGTTGGAAGCCCTCAGAGGCGAGCTACACGAAGCACAGATCAAAGCTCGAGACGAAGCCGCGGAAAGAGCCCGGGCAGAGGAAAAGCTGAGCATGTCACAAGTGGATCGAGACGAAATTTCCCAGAGACACGAAGAAACATCGAACCGATTGGAAGAGCACATCGCGTCTCTTGGCGGCCTCCAAGCAGCAGTCACCGCGTCATCTGAAAAAGCTAGCACCCTCGAACGACATCTTGAACAGGAGAGGGAACAAAAAGAGTCTCTGGAGAGGAAATTGGTGAACCTGAGAGCAGAACACGAAGAGCGGACCACTGAGCTTGAGAGCACTGCACGACGATTGCGCGAAACAGAAGAATTGGCCGAGACGCATGCCAAAGAAGCTGCCACCCATAGAGAAGCATTTGTCAATGGCCTGTCAAGGGCCGCACGTGTGGAAAGCCCTGCGCCCAGAGATGCTGCAACTGAGCAGCGAATCTTGGTATTGCAGCAGTCTGCAGACCGAGCGCATTCTCTCGCCAGAAACAACCAAGAGGCCGCTGATTTGGCCGCCCAGAAACTGCGAACTGCAGAGGAGAGAATTGCTGGCCTCGAAGCGTATCAAGAACAAAGCAGTCGAGAAGGCTTGCAGATACGGCGACAGCTACAGGTGGCACTCAAAGACGCTCAAATCGCTCAATCGGAGAATCGAGACATAAAAGCTCGGCTTGAGAACCATCAACGAGACACCAATGCACTGGCGATTCAACACGGTGCGCTGAAAGATGTACTGTCAGAAAGGAGCTTGCACACTTCTGACTCCAAAAGATCACCAACGTCTGACAACCATTCACCTGGATCCAGATTTGGAACCCCGGATCAAAACCGCCTTCGCGAGCTGGAGCAACAGCTGCAATCGAGTATGAAAGCCCACGAGGAGACTAAGACCACGTTTGAATCGAGGGAGCAGGAAGCAGACCGACAGTACCGAGAAAAACTTGAGCAGCTGGAGAATGATTATCAATCTGCTGTCCATTACGTCAAGGGCACGGAAAAGATGCTCAAACGTATGAAAGACGAGCTCTCCAAATACAAGACGCAGAACACGCGTCTGCAATCAGAACTCGAGAGCGTCAAGGGTGGAGATCGCGCAGGGTCGCAAAACGAAGAAGATGCGGCGAAGTTGGCGGCTGAGCGTGACGCTTTACAAAGATCCCTCGAAGATATCCACACGCAGAGTGGCTTCCACATATCCACCCTCGAATCGCAGCTGTCTTCCATTCGTGGTGAGCTTGCTGCAGCGCAGGCCGAACGTGACCAGCATCGCTTGAACCACGGCGAGCTTTCCAGGTCTGTACAGCAAACACGTTCTGAGCTCTCACAGCTGAAGTCAGAAAACTCGATGCTGGAGACTAGGGCGATGGATGCCGAGCGAAAAGTCACCATGCTTCTCGACCAAGTAGAGAAGTCGGTTGGTAACTACCGACGCCAATCACAAATCCATCAAGGAGCAGCCCCGCACCCAAATGTCAATGGAAATGTTGATCGCCAGAGCATTCAGAGTTCCTCGAGCTTGGTCTCGACTGGCGGTAGGGATCGGGCCGACTCATCCTCTCAAGACGAGATGTTCACTGACAATCGTGGGTCTCTGGCGCTTGATAGTCTTGCCTCCGAGCTGGATGCATTGAAGAGCCGCTGGGAAAGCACGAGCAGGAGCTATAGGCTGAGCAACCAGTTCGACTTTGAGAAGACGCCTACTAAGGAGAATGTTGGTGGTGGAGGTGGTGGTGGAGGAGCCGAGCTGAGCGAGAACCTGGCCAACTGGAGGAAAAGATTGGAGGACGAAGAAAGGGGAGCAAAGAGTGGTGGCGCGGTGAAGGAGTCTATGCCAAGAGAGGGAGGAATGATTTGAGCCTGACTCACACCTGTATGATTCGGGTGTAATGGGATTGGGGTTCAATTTCCGGTGGAGGTTGGTTGCGGAGCTGATATCATTCTATACATTGGCCGCAAAGTCTATGTCTATTGACTGGCTGGACGGACGGGTGGCTGTTTTGGTTTCTGGCCAGACTCAACGATACCAGGAGAGTTCATATAGTCAGTCAGCTGCTAGTTACCTTACAGTTGGCAGCTCATAGTGTAATCTACTGTTTCTTATTCCTTCGTTTTGATTGCCATTGCAGCATTTTAGGCCGTCAAGGTTGTGAAGTGGGATTGGTTCTTAATGGGTCAACAGACCTGTTATCACATTGCCTCTTATGCAGGTGTATCGGCATCTCACCCGTGGAAACGATAGACTCGAGGCAGTGAGGGCCACAGCGCGACGGGGCTTCCACTTGTTGTTGCCCCCGCTGTTGAATAGCAGTAACCGATCCTCAGCTGGAAAGCCCTTCTCTCCGCAGCTTCCGTCCGCGCAGTATTCAGTCGATGTTATCAGCGAGCAGAGAATCATGGGTGACAGCAGTTCCCGAGCCAGCGGTAGGCCGGTTAAAGAGTCCGCTGGAGACGAGGTGGTCGACGTGGGTAGTCCCATGATGGCGTTCAGATTTTGCCGCTCATTGAAGAGCGCAGTAAAGACGAGCACGAGCGCGTCGTGCACAGAAGACCTTCCAGTTGCGAAAACGTGCCACAGTCACCTCGCTCGAGGACCGAATCAGACTCTTGGAGGACACGGTCGAGGGTATGAGCAATGAGTTCATGAGCTTTGGAGACCGCGTCCTCCGCTCTACCCAGCTCACAGAGCAGCCTCAACTTCTAAGCGATCTGAAAGGGGCAAAAAGCCGCTTTGTTGATCTAGCACGGTCTGCCGATTGCGCGATGGAAGATCAAGACGAGTCAAGCCCAGTAGGTGGTGACGGTTCGCCATCTACAGAAAAAAGCACCACAATTGTACAGAATATCGATGGGCGCCAGGAAGTAATATCAAATATAAGCCATCCGCCATCAGGCACCGTTGCCCGAGGCCCTGACTCTATGAACCCGGATTGACAAGTCTGTCCGGGTTTGCAGCCAAACCCCTTGGCCTATTCGCACCAGTCTGTTGAACGCACAGGATCGACTCGTTGGGTCGTTGCAGTCCTCGTCTGAACTACGGGCTCTTCGGTGGCTCGCTCTCTAGACCATGGCCTGTCTCTATGAATATTACACCAGAGTACATAACTGGTGGACTCAACTCCCTCGCTACTCATCTATACCTCGATACAATAGCCACAGTCGGGAAGACTCTACGGGGTGAGCTTTTCATTCCTGGGTTTGTGCCCAGTTGCTGCAGATACCGATTGCGCCATGAGCCAAGTGACGTACTAATGCATCTGATCGAGCAAATGCTAAGTACAATGCGTATCGAAGAGCATGAGGCCGAACCCAGCGCCATTGGATTTGAGCCCACTGTCCCTGAGACGACTGTTAGCGCTCTCAGTCCCTCGGATCTTGAGCACTTACAGCCTATCATCTTTAACAGTGTGGCTGACTTCACCAAGAAATACAGTCCATTTTCTAATTGGCTTGACCCTTGGAATGCTCAGCAATATCTGCAAAGCTATTGGGGCCTCAGGCTCACAGCAAGCGCAGTACAGATCTCGCAGCAGTTTTTGAGACCTTGGTCACCAGGCCTGGTTAGACATCCTATTGCTGAGGGTTCGACATTCGATGGTTACTCCCAGAACAGCCTCACTCCGGTAGATGTAGGGCTACTATGGTCTTCTGATATGCCTGTTTCAGCTTCACCTGATCTTGTAGGATATGAAACTGTCACGCCGGTTGCTTAACCCCAGTTTTACGGTCAAAATCCGGAGACCTACCGCCAGTTGCCTTTATCACGGCCAACAGTCGGTCCAAAACAGCCTGTCCAAAACAGCCTGTCCAAAACAGCCTGACCTTATAATCCTCGCACAATCGCTGATACAGAGACTTGGCCATGAGACAGTATGCTTTGGCGATGGCCCACGCTATGCAAGATATAAAATCGATCAAGCAGTCCAGTCGTTCTTGAGCGAAACGCTACTGCCACTGTGAAGACAAACCAGGAGATGTTACCTCAATGCTTGCAATCATTGAGGGGCCGTGAGCGATCGCCGACAGTTCATTGTGTATCATCAATCCCAGCCAAAGGTGGGCTTATACTGTGCCCAGGAGTGTCACGAAATCATGTCGTACCTGGCAGCCCGCATACAAATCTTGATTTCTGGCGACCACACGGCATCGGCGATTCCTAGCAATTCCGCTGTGGGGTTATATGTGCTTCAAAAATGGGTTAAAGCATCTGATCTTATTGCCACGGCGAGAACGACTGGTTAACGAACCTAAGCAGATAGATTTTTTCGACGTCCACACTTTTACATATGCTTCTCTCAACTACTTGTTTCCTTGTCTCCTGCTCAATATCTTCCACAATATGAAATGCGCCGGGAGCTTCACTGTGATTTACTGGGTCAGCCATATGTTCACACATCAGTGAAATCTGTGGACTTTGGACAGCCAAACATCATCTATTGGCAGCTCGTCCAAATCCCGACTTCTGGTTCATTGCCGTGTCGATCACACCCGTATGAATTGTTAGGACTTGGACATCTGGATATTCAGCCACCACGAACTCGAACTGCTTGACTCTCGCCAGTTTAGATATGGCGTGGGATGAGCCGCCTTCTACTGCTTCTGCTGGGAGACTAAAGACAGCGGATGAGACAGCTAGAAGAGAGGCGTTCGGATCCCTGGAAGGCAGGAATGCTCTGGCCACGATGATGCTGCCTTTGACAATGGTCTAGAGCTTCGTGAGCGGACCGGAAAAGAGGACAGGCCAGCTGAACAACTAAAGGGTCCGTACCTCGAAGCCCAGCCACCAATCATCGAGATCAACCTCCTGGATGGATTTCCTCTTCGAAAGATACCCTGCGTTCGGGACGAGGACATCCCAAGACCCAACCTCAGAAGCAGCTTTGCGCACAGCAGTCTCGTCCATCACATCCGCGCTGTGAACCGAGACGATGACGCCGGGGACATCTTTTTCAACGATATTCTTGGTCTCCACGAGCGTGGACTCCGTGCGGCCGAGGACATGAACAGAGGTCGCTCCAGCTAGAGCATAAGCTTGGACAGTCTCCCGCCCAGTTCCTGTTCCACCACCCGTAATCACAATGTTTTTGGCCACCATCAACAGTTCGGGCCGTGCAGGGGTAATGGCATCATAGGTATTATTGTGCCATGAGGTGACTGGAGCTGGGAACAGGATGAGAAAGTGTGGGAAATTCTACAGCTGAATGCTGCTCTCAGGTGATCACTGATGAAAGAGATTGAGATTGGAAAGGAGCAAGTGTTATCCGGTCGATTTTTATACGTGAGACTGTCCCGATCTATGCAGGCTCTGCCGTCCCGTGTGAGGTTTCACTCTGCATTGCCCTCGCACCACTATCTACCGATCATCTGTTTAGCAGAGATCTAGATGTGAATCGAGCCACATGGCTTCTGTGCTTTCTGAGCTTGCCATTATCGAGCCAAAGTGGAAAACGCGGTGTGCAGACCAGTCGGATTCGCCCGCATGGAGCACGCATGATGCAGGCGACAAAGGGGAGCATATCATCAGTAACAAACATCCAGCATTTCCTCTTTGGGTCCTACTCAATTGTCTTGGGGGGATATCGACAGGTCAGCGCGCCTGCAATGTGCTTCGGAGGAGTTATAAATTCGCCCGTCTCCAGGTATTTCGGCCAACGATCATGCAACGTTTGTCATTCGTATTGAGATGGAAATCCCCGGATGAGAAGTTCAGATCTTGTTACTGTGCTAGTGGGTGTCAGTCTCTCATGAATTTGCCCTCAGCATCCGGTCGCCTGTTTACAGCTGTCTGTCCATTCAATCCTATCACTCTATCTGAATACAAAAACCAGGTGATCAATTCTCCTCGCCGAAAGCCCCGAGAGATACATTCACACCATGTCCGCAACTTGTCTCATCATCGGCGGCACAGGAGCCCAAGGCGCCGCCGTCGTCCGAGCACTCGCTTCCTCCGACAAATACACCGTCAAAGTGCTAACACGCAATGCATCATCATCCCATGCCCAGGAGTTGCGTTCTCCCAGCGTCTCCCTAGTGGAGGGGAATTGCTTCAACGAAGCTGACCTCTTGAGGGCTTTTGAGGGAATCGACTCGTGCTTCGTCAAAACGGACGGCTTCGCAGTTGGCGAGAAGAGCGAGATTTACTGGAGCATTCGGATCTATGAGATCGCTGCGTTTGCTGGCGTGAAGCATTTTGTATATGGAGTATTGGATTATTGTAGTCGGAAGGCGGGGTTCGATCCGAAGTATCGCTGCCATCATTATGACGCTGAAAGGAAGGTGGGAGGTTAGTCGTCATGAGTTCAATTGCTGTCAGAATATCGCCATTCTAACCTGTTCGCAACAACAGACTTCCTGAAAAGCCAACCCACCTCGCCGATGATGTGGAGCATCCTCTCCAGCGGCCCATACATCGAATCCCTGAACGAACACTACCGTCCTCAGGTTGACTCCGCCGGCGTCCACGTCTTCCACCTCCCTCTCGCAGCAGGCGCCATGGCCCCTGATCCACCTCGCCGACCTGGGCACCTACGCCCTCTGGATCCTCGACAATCCCTCCCCAAGCAACGGAATAGAATTGGAAATCGCAACCCGTCCACGCTTCCGGCGGAGACATCGCCGCCGCTTTCACCGCCACCACGGGGAAGCCCGCCCGCTACGACGCTGCTGATCTGGCGACCTTCATGCGCGACTTCTGGGCGATGTTGCCTACCGGCCAGGATACCAAGATCGCCGGTGGGTATGTTCCAGCTGGTGAGGATGATGAGACGTTGATGAGTTATGGGCAGAATTTCACAGCTTGGTGGACTATCTATCAGGCCAGTGGAGGGAATAAGGGGATTATCACAAGGGATTCTGAGATGCTGGATCGGATTTTCCCGGGGAGGGTTAGGAGCGCAGAGGAGTGGATGAGGAAGACTGGGTATACGGGGGAGTTGAAGCCGTTGTTGAAGGATTGGGTGGATCATCGGTTGGGGAAGAAGTAGATTCTCCTTTGAGAGCCGGATGGTCTCCTGTGATATCCACATTTCTTGGATGCCTGGACGTCCCTCAATGATTAGAGTAGCTGATCACGCAGTGTCTCAGCTCTTGATACTGTAGAACTTGGTGTCCCAATGCCAGTTGACGGAGCCGAAGTCGCAGGATTTAGGCTGGAGGAACAGAGAAAAAGCCAAGGCGGTTGAGGTCTCCAAATGGATCTGGACCTTCTCCGCACACTTGCCTGCGGGTCTGGACTGTTGCATTGCCCTCCACACGCTCTCTGTGCCCTTTGAGTCGCCATTCGTGACCCTACTTCCGCGAACTGGGCGGCATAGCTGTCAAGTCAGGGTTCAGATTCCCCGAAGCTCTCATCTCTTCCCAAATACGCCGTCCCCTTTGATCCCCTCACCTCACATCCAGCGGAACGGCACAAGTTGATCGCAATCTGATCGCCAATAGATGTCTACCTTCCTCGCAACACCCGCTCCTCTTCCATGATGAGAGACCCAAAGCTTGCCGAGCCGCACTCCGCGAATAACCTGCGCGTGAAACCTCCACATGGTCGACAAACTCGGGTCGCCTTGGGTCTCGAAGCAAATGGCGAAGATAGTAGCAACGGAAAGACTTACAGTCACCCTTCGACTTTGCGGCAAATCGGCGAACTTCGTCTCAATTACGGCGGAGATACCTATGGTGATCGGCAGGAGATTGATTATGCGCCGACTCGTCCAGATAGGTTGATACCACCCGATGGGCGAGAGACAGTTCAAAATTCACAAAGATCAACGTCTGGACGGCCCCAGGCCTTGCAGCGAGCCAGGAGTGATTTTGGGCCGAGGCATCGGGGTGAGAGAAACGCTGCGGTGGTTGAAGAAGACTTATGGCGCATGCGACATGGCTGGGAGGATGAATACACTTCGAATGAATACCTTGCACTTTTGAACTCGGTGAGGTCTCAACAATTCGACGTAATGGAGCCAGCTGACCGGGTAGACTTTCTACATGTACTATACAGATAAGAGACACGATGCAAGCGGACTACCCAAGGAAGGTTCTGGTCCCAACTCAGACTGGCGCATGAAAGACCGATTGAAGACAGTGTCTGCAGCACTCGCAATTTGCCTCAACTTAGGCGTTGATCCTCCTGACGTCGTGAAGACGAACCCAACCGCCAAGCTTGAATCATGGGTCGACCCTACAGCAACTACGGGGGGTCAGACAAAGACGATGGAGCAGATTGGCAAAAGGCTTCAAGAGCAGTATGAGACGCTCAGCCTCCGCACAAGATATAAGCAATACCTGGATCCGTCTGTTGAAGAGACGAAACGATTTTGCATCTCACTTCGCCGAAATGCCAAGGATGAAAGAGTCCTTTTTCATTACAACGGTCATGGTGTTCCGCTCCCTACGGCTTCGGGAGAGCTCTGGGTTTTCAACAAGAACTACACCCAGTACATTCCTGTTTCTCTTTACGACCTGCAAGCTTGGCTTGCAGGTCCAAGTCTTTTCGTGTATGACGTCTCACATGCCGGAAATATAATCCAAAACTTTCCTGCCTTTGTTGAAAAGCATGAGAAGGAAAACGCCGAGCTTCTCAGACGAGACCCCAATGCTCAGATCCAAAGCTACAGTGACTGCATACAGCTTGCAGCTTGCGGGAGAAATGAGACTTTACCGACCAATCCAAATCTCCCGGCTGATTTATTCACTTGTTGCTTGACTACACCGATAGACATTGCCCTTCGGTTCTTTGCACTCCAGAATCCGCTTCCTTCTTCCATCAAGATTGATGATGGGAAAATCCCGGTTCCTGGACGCCTTCAGGACCGAAGAAGCCCACTGGGCGAGCTGAATTGGATCTTCACTGCCATCACAGACACAATCGCATGGAACATATTGCCTCGACCATTATTCAAAAAACTTTTCCGCCAAGATCTGATGGTGGCAGCTCTGTTCAGAAACTTCCTACTCAGCGAACGCATTATGAGAGCCAATCATTGTCACCCATTATCTTCCCCGGCGCTACCAGAAACGCATCATCATCCACTGTGGCAGAGTTGGGACTTGGCTATTGAGATGGTTCTGTCACAGCTTCCAGCTTTACTGGAGCATGAAGAAGGTGGGAGACAGTACGAATATCAAAATTCTCACTTCTTCGCCGAGCAACTACAAGCATTTGAGGTCTATCTGTTGTCAGGACCAACAGAGAATCATGCGCCAGATCAACTGCCTATAGTTCTGCAAGTCCTTCTCAGCCAAGCTCATCGATTACGAGCTTTGGTTCTTCTCAGCAGATTTCTTGACCTGGGACCGTGGGCTGTCCATCTTGCGTTGAGCATCGGGATCTTCCCATATGTGGTCAAGCTTCTTCAATCCGCCGCTGCTGAACTCAAGCCGGTCATGGTGTTTATCTGGGCGCGAATCATGGCTGTGGATTACACCGTACAGAGTGACCTGTTGAAAGATAATGGGATACTGTATTTTATTTCTATCCTGGATCCGAACTCTCAAATACCTATCGGCAACGCCAGTGAACACCGGGCCATGTGTGCATTCATTATTGCAATCTTTTGCAAGAATTATCCTCAAGGCCAGACAATGTGTCTTGCATCACATGGTCCAAACACGATCAATGTGTTTGATGCTTGCTTACGGAACGTCAAGGATGAAAATCCATTACTAAGGCAATGGTCTTGTCTTTGTCTCAGCATGCTATGGTATAACTACTCCGATGCCAAATGGATGGGCATCCGATGTTCTGCCCATCTAAAACTCTGCGATCTATCACTTGACCCTGTGCCTGAAGTGCGAGCCTCGATGCTTCACGCTCTGACGAACTTCTTCGGTATACCCGACCTGACCGATCAGGTTGCGCAAATCGAGGAAGGGATTGCGAGTTCTATCTTATTCATGGCCTCTGATGGAAGCATTCTTGTGAGGAAAGAACTTCTGATCTTTTTTTCTCATTTCGTCAAAAGATATGAGAACAAATTCACCGTCACGGCGTACGAACATCTCCTGGAAGAAAAGGACGTTCTGCTGCTGGAGAAGTCCGATACAGAAACAGATCAGTCCTCACGACTTCAGTCTCTATCCCGTAACACTATTTATGGCTCGATGTGGAAGAACATTCTCATATTGTCAATGGATCCGCATCCTGAAATTGCTCGAAATGCTTCACTCATCATCGATTACATTCATGAGTCGTTGGTTCAGTCGCCCATGGGCTCAATGGCCCAGTCAACCATGGCTGACATTCTTCGCTCCTCTAAGGGGATGGCGGGTAAGAAGCCCCCTGACGAACCATTGACTCTCATTCAGCCGAGTGCTCCTCCCACACCGCCACCACAGGCTCCACCGAAACACGAAAGCTACCTGTCGCTCAGTCTACGCCGAACCGCTAGTGTCGCAGCATCGATTAAGAACCTGACTTGGGGAGGTTCCAACCACGCCGAAGAATCCTCTGACTCGAAGAACGCGAACGCAACGCCCGTTCCACCACAGAAACCGCAACACCCACCTAAGCCGCTTAACACCCCCCGCGCCCGTCAACCCGCAGAATGGAGTCGACCACCCGAGATGAATGACCCCACAACCTCCCTAAGCGCTTATCAAAAGGCCGTCGTCCCCAAGTCACCCGGTTACAACCCAGCCGCAAGCCCAGGGAGCTCGAGCATCCCGCTCAAAAGCACGTTGTTGGACTGGTCCACCGAGGTAATCATCACCTTTACTTTTATCACCGATGGTTTTGAAGATCTCCTCGAGGAATCCCCACTGGAAGACGTGCTTACTGAGCGTGAATTACAGTATTTCCGCGAACCGCAGATGAAACCCAACGAGCCCGACGAACCGGGGTCTGCGGACTACAATTCCCGATTGTGGAGACGGACCCGTAACGAAAGGATCATTGCTGAGAATCAGCCTCTCAAGGAGAAAGCGGGGACTAGCAGATGGGAGAGGCTAGACGCATTGTTGAATAATCAAAGCCAGCCGATGAGACTCCGATTCCATCAATTTGAGGATCATCTGGCTGTCGCGGACGAGAGGGATAGTATCTGGTCTGCCTTCCACCCACTTCACCCACTAACCCAATATTCCGTCTTCTAGTATATGGGACTTCACCACCTCCACCCGCCTCAACCGCTTCTCAAACGGCAACCCCGTCCCGGGAACCCGAATCAACGAACTCCGCTTCATCAACGAAGACGACCAAGCCCTCCTCATGACCGGCTCCTCCGACGGCGTACTCCGCGTCTTCCGCAACTACGAATCCCCCACCCAAATCGAGCTCGTCACTGCCTTCCGCGGCCTCACCGAACTCATCCCCTCGAATCGCAACGCTGGATTGGTGTTTGACTGGCAGCAGGGTCAGGGGAAAGCGTTAATTGCAGGGGATGTGAAGGTTATCAAGGTGTGGAATGCTGCGACGGAGGTTTGTACCGCGGATATCCCCGCGCGCTCGAGTTCCTGTGTCACGAGCCTCACAGGGGACCAGGTAGCGGGGCAGGTTTTTGTGGCGGGGTTTGGGGACGGGGCGGTCCGGGTATTCGATCAGAGATTGAATAGTCGGAGTGCGTGTGTCCGGGTCTGGAGGGAGCATCGGCAGTGGGTGGTTGGCGTGCACATGCAGAGAGGGGGTGTGAGGGAGTTGGTGAGTGGATCTAGGAATGGGGAGGTCAGGTTGTGGGATCTGAGGAATCAAGCGCCGATTGCGGGGTTTGACGTTACGAGGATGAATCCTCATCATCTGGGGACAAGCCCACCGGAGGGTGGTGTCGGAGGTGGTTCGGGGGGGAAACCAATGACGATGCGCAGTCTGAGCGTGCATGAGCATGCCCCCGTTTTTGCCGTGGGCACGGACAGGCATGAAGTCCGCAGTTTCAATATGAGCGGAGAGTTTCTTGGCCACTACGATGTCGGCGCCGGGTCAGGCGGTGGATGGGGGAGAGGAGGGGTGGGGCCAGGCGCGGCCGGGAGAAGGGCCCCCGTCGTCGCGACGGCTTATCATCCACATCGCATGCTGTTGGCTACTGCGGGTTTGGGGGATGGGCATGTGAGTTTATTGGGGATTTGAGGAGGAGGAGGAGGAGGAGGAGGAGGATTGGGATTACCAGGAGAAATAACTACCAGCGGGTGTGGTGCGTGATTTAGGGCAAAGAGATCAGCATATGGAGAATCATGTAGATGCCACTGCACGCGCACCAGGAAAGGCGTCGACGCTGCGGTGTACCATCCATCTTGAAGGATGGATACGGCAGAGGACTCTGCGTTTGAGCGAGTGCGCCAGAGGGGTAGTTGGGTGCTTCTAACTGGGATCCTCCCCGGGCTCCTCAACTGCGCCCCCGTGGGGTGGACGAGCCACAATATGGACTAATTAGGTAATTACGATATGAAATAAAGCGTTCTCAGCCCGAGGCCCCAAAAGATACATACCTACATAGTTCGGTTGGGGGGAAGGGAGAGAAAGGAAACGGGGGGGAGAGAGAGAGAGAGAGAGAGAGTCAA
>JAABUK010007412.1_pt1 | contig 15851 bp, 19 predicted proteins | sample 5559141 | NCBI WGS metagenome assembly JAABUK01 (sample SAMN10711869, study PRJNA513367) | rock metagenome | isolation source: Antarctica rocks | place: Antarctica: Victoria Land, Pudding Butte nord | collected 2016-01-03
TCCTCGCCTCCCTCTCTTTCCTCCTCTTGTACCCCCTCGGCGCCCTCCTCCTCCGCACCGCCGACGCTCGGGCCTTCAATTTCCACTGGACGACCCAAGCGTTCGCTTCTGTCCTGTTCGTCCTAGGGGCCATGTTGGGTTGGACGCTGAGCCGGAGGATTGAGCTCGTGCATCAGGTCTTGGGGCTGGTGGTGTTGGGTGGTGTGTGGTGTCAGGTGGCATTGGGGTGGAGAGGTCATGTCCGGTTTCTGAGGACGAAGCGGGGGAATTGGATGGGGAAGATGCATGTGTGGATGGGGAGGGCGCTGATGGGGACGGGGTGGGTTAATGTGTTGCTTGGATTGAGGGTGCGGGGGTATGGTGTCGTTACGCTGGTTGCGGCGGGCCTGGTGGTTATGGCGGAGGCCGGGGTTATGCTCCGGGTCCTAGGGAGTGGGAGGCGGATTTCTGGGTTGTGGTCTAAGAAGACGAAGGGGTCCGCTGGTCCGGGTGCGAGGGCTAGAGCTGGAGTGGCTGGAGGCGGAGCGGGAGGGTTGGGAGAAGAGTATTTTGAATTGGTGGGGCACGATGAGGTCGAGGAGGAGGAGGATGAAGACTACGATGAGGATGGACGGCTGAAGGCGGATGTGGAGTGGGAGGAGAGGATGCGGGGAGGAGGAGGAGGCAGCATCAGGCCAGAAGGTGGGAGTGGGGGTGATAAGGCGAGGAAATTACAGAGATTGGATGCTATCTAAAGATAGGGTAGTAGTCGGTACTTACAAAGTCCACACCTACCAACGGAGGTAGTTGACTACCAGTAGGTATTAGGCTGGCATCCTCCAATCAAGGTAACACAACATTGTAGTAGAGGTGTAGAGAGGTGATGTAGACATGATACGATATCGACATCGATATCAAAGATATAAAAACAACATAACATCGAAGTGCTATAAGTTCACCCCAAAGCATGCACTCTGATATACTTCAAATTACTACTCGTAGTACATCAAGACATATCAGAACTATAACGATATGATATCAGTAATTAACAATATATTAAGATGGCTGTTTTCCTGGGTATAGCTAGTGCGGCATCAGGATACCTCGTATTACATCCATACCGATATCACTTCTACGTCAGGGCCGCACCGCTGATACAGCATTATTATTGTACTGCTGTACTAGAGTAGAAGCGGTATGTCACCCCGATGAAGGCCCGCCTGTGCAGTACTACATAGTAGTACTAACACCTGTAGAAGTTTTCTATTATGAATTACTTAGGCATTGGCCCTAACTCGGAGACGCCAACCCGCTAAGAAGCATCGACGCGCAAGGCGAGGTGTCGTCCATCCTTTTCGGTCACTGACTGCCAGCTCTGATCAGGCCAATCGAACCCCTTCTTGAGCACTAAAATCCGTCATTCCAGTCCGCCCATCAAACCCCACCTACCACGCCCCTCCACCCCTTCACGAACCTCGGCAAGAAATACACCCCCCACACATTGGCACTCGCCAACACCAACCCAGACACCTTCTCAAACAGCGTGTGAAACCAAATCGCCGTCATCAACAACATCCACACATCCAGCCCAATGACCGCCCAAACAAAATACTGCGTCCAAACCCTCGCCTTCACCGTATTTTCACTCTCCCACCCCCCAACCGCCCTCTTCTCCTCCTCCGTCGTATCTCTAGCGATTTGCGCTGCCGCCGGAGTGGAGATGTGTGGATGTGTGGACTGGGTCTGGGATTCCGAGATGAAGAATTCGAGGAAGAGGAAGGCGGAGGAGAGGACGAGCATGAAGAAGTGGCCGGAGATGTCGTGGCCGCCGAGCCAATGGCCGCCGTGGGTTTTGCAGGAAAGGTTGGTGGCGATGGTCGTCAGGTCGACGCCTTTGGTTGGAATATTGGGTTTATCGAAGTGGGGTACGCAGCGGCCGCCGGTGGAGGTGAAGCTGCGGTCGATGAGGGCAGGACCGAAGAACCACTGCGTTGTCATTATCCAGGTTAGAGTTGTGAGGGAGTAGCGGAGGAGGGCTTGGAGGAGGATGCGGGAGGAAGGGTTCTGTCGTTGTTTCGAGGATTTGGTGGTGGTTAGTTGAAGGAGGGCGAAGGCTAGGGTGGTCCAGAGCCAGCCGATTTTGACGAAGTAGAGGTTTAGGATGTTGTGTTTGCCGGCGAAGTAGTTCAGTGTTTTGGGTGTTTTGGGGTGGATGATGTCGGAGGCGACGCCGGGAGTTAGAGAGGCGGAGGAGGTTGATTGGTAGGCGAATGGAGAGAGGACGGAGAAGAGGGAGCCCATGGCTAGTATCACGGGGTAGATTAGGAGGATGTAATGTGAGGGCCTGCTTGTCGAGGGTGACAGTTGTCTTTCTGGAGAGGGTGACGTTGAGTCGCCAGAGGCTGTTGTCTGGCGAATTGACCGATCGCCATTACGCCGCGTTGCCTGAGACATGGTTAGAAGCCAGGAACAACACGGGTGAGATTGTTCGCGGCGAGGTTGTGCTATAAAGACATGGAGGCGAGAGATCTCTTGTGCGACAGTGGCTGCTGGAAGGTTCGAACATTGGAAGTTGAGTTGGGAGATGCGATGACGTTGATCTGCCCAGCTTTTTTGCGACCGCAGTCGCGTCGCCTCTTCCTTCGATGTTCCTTGACCTTTCATTGCTGGAGAACAGCTGTCAACAACGAGCATTATTGCTCTGCCTAGAGTATTACCCTCAAAGCAAAGTGCGGCTGCTGATTCCAACCCCGGCGACCATTCCAAACCCGATGATCAGACTGCCTGGTGGACGCTGATCCCTTGCTCTAACCAGAGGCATGTTCGCGTTGCGTTACGTGAATCTTCTAATCTGTCCTTCCTGCGTCCAGTCGGCGCCGAGAGCTGTTATCATTATTTCTCTGGCCACCAGGATGAAGCAGTCGAAAACCTGAGAGTGTCCTGCGCACCCTATATCCAATCAAATCAGAACCACTATAACGCGTTCGTTTGACATACAAGGTCGAATGGGAGTCCAAATTCTGACACTGAAAAACTTGAGCTTCTTCTTCGGTTTCCAATACCAAGTCGGGGAGCATCGGAGAAAGCGAGCCGACTCTGGCACTGTTGCTGGCCCTGAGTCCTCCAAGGCCTTTCATTCTAGCCATTCTTCCTGAACATATTCCAGTTGTTCTTCCACGTCGCTGGGCGTATTCTCGGATAACGATAAGATATTGTCATCCAAGTCTTTGGAAGCTGGTTCCAAGAACAACGGTTGGGGAGCCCGCTTGCTCCCAAGTGTCGTTGGTTACGTTGGAGCGACCGGAGACGAAAGATACCTGAAATGTATGCAGATTCCTCTCGTCTCAGCTTCTCTGGTGTTGTTCGGCAGTCGATCATCCTTGCTTTGCCGAAAGAGCCCCGTATCTCGGCAGCTGTCAACCATGCCTTTTTTACCCCACAATCATCCTCCTTTGGCCAAGCAAAGGAATTGTGCTTCGAATCGGCAGTCGATGAAACGGGTCAGAACTCTCGGATCTGATGGTGTCTGACTCAGTCAAAGTTCAACTTGGCCGCCCAAAGCCAACATCGACGAATTCGATGAAAGGCAAGGCGTGATTGGCCCTCATGCCCAACTAGACGTGACACGGGATGGCTCAGATAAACCGATTTGGTCTTGGGCCATGTTTGCTGATAGCTTGATCCAGCAGTATCAGATCCGACAACACATCCTGTCCCGCTTCCTCCTCTCCCCTGGGAACACATGAAATGCAATCCACGATCTGCATATGCCGGGAAATGCTGTGGGTTGTTCGTTTTATAATCGTGACCGCCCGCAGCACTTGTTCTGACCTCACTTTCATTGTCTTTTTGTTTTCCCCATGGTCGAACACCTTTCATTGCTTCCTACTATCCTCTATCATGCTTGATTCAATCATGTCCGTTGTGCTAGGCCACTGGCCAACAACTGTGCTGATAATCCCCGTTGCTTATTTCGCTAGCAACCACTTCAACCACAGTCTGAACAGATATCCAGGACCTTTCCTAGCTTCTCTGACGGATTGGTGGCGGTTCGTTGACGTTTACGGCCGAAGGCCAGAGATCGCACACATCAAGCTGCATAGAAAGCATGGAGATGTGGTCCGCCTTGGACCTAGTGTGCTGTCATTTGCGGATCCTGCCGCAGTAAAGCAGATATATGGATTGACCAAGGGGTTTGTCAAAGGTCGTTGATGATCCCAGCGCCCTCAAGTGGATTGAACTCACAGCACTGTCAACAGTCCAGCTTCTATCCCGTACAACAAGCTATACCCAAGGGCAAACGATTGCCGTCATTGTTTTCAATTACAAATGAAACAGTTCATGCTAATCTTCGCCGGTGCGTCAATAGTGGCTTCTCGATGAGCGCACTTCTACAGTACGAACCATTTGTCGATGAAAGGACAGGGGTCTTCCTCGATCAGACCGAGAAGCTTTTCGCTGCGCCGAACAAAGTTTGCGATTTTGCAGAGTGGTTGCAGTTCTTCGCCTTTGATGTTATTGGTGAGATTACTTACAGTAGGCGACATGGTTTTATCGAACGCGGTGAGGATGTTGATGGAATGGTACAATATCTGGGAAGACTCTTCTCCTATGTCGCTCCTGTAAGTGAATGAGATAGCCTTATAAGCCATCTCTGATGAATGCTAGGTTGGCCAAGTGCCATGGCTCGATCTCCTATTCCTAAAAAAGCCTGTGCCTCGGCTTTTCGATCAGTACGGGATCATGACCTCCTAATTTGCGGTAGCCACTTTCGCAAAATCACGCATAACCGAGAGGCTGGCGGAGATGTCCTCCAACAGAGCTGCTGGGATCGATGAGTTCGCCGACCGCCGTGCAGATATCCTGTCTATGTTCTTGAAAGCTCAAACAGAACGGCCTGACTCCATGACTGACCAAAAAGTGCTTACTAGGCGGTTTCCATGGCTTTTGCAGGATCCGAAACGACTGGCATCAGCCTCGCAGCTGTCTTTTACTATTCCCTGAAGAATCCTAGATGCTACTATACCCTAATGTAGGAGCTGGACGAAGCTATCCAGTCCGGCAAAGTCCAAGACAGGCCATCAGATCTAGTCTCTTGGAGCGAGGCTCAGACCCTTCCATACCTTGATTCCTGCATCAAAGAGGCCTTCCGCTTGCACCCTGCTGCAGGACTTCCTCTAGAGCGAGTCGCCCCACCCCAAGGTGCAGTATTTGCGGTAGACATATCCCCGGTGGAACTATTGTTGGCTGCTCTGCGTGGATCATCTATCGTCGACCTGAGATCTATGGAGATGACGCCGATTATTACCGCCCAGAGAGATGGCTCGAAGCTGATAAGGAGAGGTTGAAGGAGATGAATGCGAATACGTTTCAATTCGGCGCTGGCTTCCGGACATGTATTGGCAAGAATATCAGTCTGCTGGAGATCTACAAGCTTGTTCCAAGCTTTCTGAGGAGATTCTAGGTGTTTTGCCCTCAGCTTCTTTTGCGATAATCAGCGTCCAGTTCTGACATGCCTAATCAGGTCACCCTCGCAAGGCCAGATGAAGAATGGCACCTGCATAATGCTTGGTTTGTCAAACAGCTCAATTTCGACACTCGCTTCAAAGCGAAGAAAGTGACAGTGGGGTCCCGACTCCAGAAACAGTAAATACCACTGCAGAGTGAAAATATCCCCAGCCTGGCATTTTACAAGACAAGCAAGATACGACCAGGATGCCAATCCAGTGCACGTATCAGGAAATATCCAGTTTCCACGACCATCAACAGTAGACACCCAACTCTCGGCCCAACCCATCGCATCCTCTCCCGTAGAGTCAGAATGTCCATCAACCGAGCACAAAACGTCCACGGATTCACCTAACAGATATCTACTGCCCAAACGACCTGTCTTACGGCCGCCGTCAAGAATAACATTATCTATGCACGATGTCGTCTGCGACCTTGACCAAAACCCCTCATACCCAGCAATCCACCGCATTCCTACCCTGGGCTGACGCGTGTGCGAGATGGCTCACTCCATGCCTAACTAAGTCGACACAACCTCCAGATCCCTGCAATCGCTGATCGGAGCTTGGAGGCAGGAATCACATCCAGCGGACTGCAATCAATGAAACGAGTAATCCAGTCTGCAAACTTTCGGGTTCTGAAAGAAAGTGCAACACGATTGAGCGGAGCGAAACGGAGAACTGACTTAGTGCGGAGAGGATGAGTATGCGTCGGATGCGACTTGTCGTGTTTAATTGACGACACACGGGGTCCGAGAGATTATCGCGTTTCTAAGTTAGATCGGTGATGACGGGTAGGTAACCTGCCCTACCCTTCCGCGCGATTGCAACGATGGCATGACACATTGTAGCTTGGATGCACAGATAGATGGGAGGTGATGTTCACGCTCTTCCAAAAAGACAGTCTCCAGAACCCCCCCCCTAAAATCCCCCCCCCTTCATTTCAAAATTCCAAATTGTCCTCCTCATACACAACACCAAAACCCCCTAATTTTGAAAGTCCTTGCAAACCAGGGGTTCTCTACTTTCCTAAAGCCCCAACGCCCCTGTATTGAATACTGGTACTGGTTCTAAATCACCCCGGCTCGGGCGTCTCCCCCCTCCCCTCCATCAGCCTCCTGCTACGTCTGGTTGGAGGAGGCGTCGTCGTCGTCGTCGTCGTCGTCGTCGCCTTCTTGACGCCCTTCTCCTCCTGGACGCTGGCTTCGATTTTCTGCACGGCCTCCTTGACCTTACTCCCCTTCTTCTTCCCTCCCTCTACCGCCTTTTTGATCGAGCTGGTGACCTTGCGAGTTACGTTTCGCGATTTCGGGGTCGGCTGTTTTTTCCCGATCTTGATGTTAGTGCCGAGGACGGCGGATTTGCGTCGACCGGAGGTGGAGGGGCGAGGTTTGGTGGGGTTTGTTGTGGAGGTGGGAAGGGAGGGCGGGGGACGGAGGGGTGGATCTGGTTTGCTTGGGGAGGTTTTGGTTGGAGAGCGGGAGCGGGAAGGAGATCGACTAGGCGGGTTCTTGTTGGTGGGGGTTTGCTGATGCTGATCTCGTTGCTGGTGTGGATCATGCGGGCGGGAGAATGGGTCTGGTGAGGTTGTGGGCAGGGGTGATGCAGGTTTCGGGCTATTGGGGAAGCTGCTCGAACGGTGGTGCTGGTGAGAGGCAGGGGGAAGCGGAGAAGCTTCATTCATGTCCGTATCCGTATCCAGATCCATATCGAAGTCTGTCTCTCCGTGGTTGTCAGAGAGGGACCTCGGAGAAGGAGTCGGCGATCGATCCTCAAATGCAGGTGTGCACTCACGGTTGAGGAGGTGGCGCGGGGTATCCGGCTCGATCGATTTACGGATATCGGGTTCAAACCAGTGGGATTTGGGGGACGGTGGTGTGAAGGGCTGGTATGGTACTGATGTTTCCTCCCTGAATAGAGATGATGGTGGGTTGAGGTGATCGAGCCCTGGGATTTGCTTGCTGTGGGATGTTGACTCGTCTTCCAGTATTGCTTGGTCATGATGCTCTGCGCATAGCTGCTTGCGATCTTCCTCCATTTCTGCCAGGACTTCCCTCATGCTTGTGCTTATGCTGCTCTGCTTCTCAGGTGATTCGAATGCCGTGGCGAAGGATTCGTCGTGGTTGGGCATCAAAGGACTTGCGCTGCGTTCTTCCGTTGTGCACCATGGAGCTTGAGCTTCTGGTGAATCTTGTCCTCTTACTGCTGCTGCTGTCGACAGGTTCCTATGTCGGTCGTCGCTATCCCCATCATCCACGACCCACTCTCGTCGCTGTGATAGAGTGCGCAATCTTCGTAGATGAGCTTCATCAACCTCGCTTTCGCGCGCAATACGTTCCGCATTATCCCTTTCCAAGGCCTGAAGGGCTTTGCTGAAAGAAGACTCAAGCATCTGTTCTCGCTTGGCCACATCAGCTCGTGGGGCAGTGGGACCAGGCATGTTGTGATGTGTGTAGAAGGGATTGAATGGTCGAGTCTCTTCTACATCAGCGTGTGAATCCGACCTCTCATGTCTCTCTCTTTCGGACCCTTCTTCAGCCTCAACAGAGCCGTACTTTCGAGAATGGGTCTGCTCCGCTCTATCATCAATCTCTTCCCTGGCACTGGTCGCATTCATGTCCGCAAAGATCGGAACACCATCCATGAACCCTACCGGCTCCATTCCAAGTTGATAAGGCGGATTCTGGTCCGGTGTCGCACTCCTTTCCTCATCATCTGCGAGATCAATTGTGCTCTCAGGCTGCTCATCATAAGCGTCTTGGTATGCATTTCTCCACGCATAGTATTGTTGTTCCTTTGACAAAGAAGGCTCAACTTCCCGCAATGCCTTGCGAAAGGCCTTGTCGCTAAAATACGCGATCTGGTCTTCCTCCGAAAGTGCGCTTTCACCTTCATGACACGTAGCATTTGATTGTGATATTTTCAGGGATGGCTGCGGGTGTGGATAGAAAGGCGTTTCGGGGGACACCTGCGGGCTTCCGAAGTCTTGCGCGTTGATATTCATTTCTTGGTGGAACGCAGTGGGCGCATTGGGGTCATAGTCTCGAACATCCACTTCTTTTTGGACCAGTTCCCCACCTGACGCCCAGCTTGGTTCTTTGACATCGCCATTGTCGTGTGCATCCTCAGTGTCCAGAATGTAATTCACTGTGTCGTCTTGATTGCTTTCGGCCTCGCTGAAAAGATCGTCTAAGGAGTCTCTGACTGGTAATTGTGGCCTGGTGGTTGGTTCGCCTGCAGATGGCCCGGACCTAGAGTTCGAATGGTTGGACGAGATTTCAATCCCACTCCTTTGATGGTAGGGGTCAATGAAATTCCTACAAGGCGTTTCCAAGGTCCTTTGGCTTCCGTCTTGATTGGTGGTAGGCTTCATCATGGCAGAACTATGATGCAAGGGGCCACTAGATTTCAAAGAATGGGCCGCGTTCTGAGAGACTGGCATCTGGGTTCTCTGGTGGGAAATATCATGGTTCTCCAGGCCTTGTTGAACTGTTTTGGGCTCTGAAGGTCTCCCTGGAGGGTTACTCTGGCTTGCTTGCTTCAAAGCCTCCATGAATGTTGACACAGCTTTTGACATATTGGAAGGTAAGGAAAACAAAATGAGAATACCAATACAGCTGTTTGGGAAGTGATAGAAGTGTTCCCTTGTCTGTTTCTTGCGCAAACGTTTCCTGCGAAGTGAAGCATGCTCATCATGTTGACATTAAATGAAGATGCGGCAGCTGAGGAATGCGGCTCAAGCAAGGAATGTAGGCTGACTTACCTTGCCCATCATTCTCGAAACCTGCGAATTCAAAGCCTAACAAGGACGGAAGATCTACCTTCTCGAGGTGGGTGAACTTTTACCAACAAAGAATTCGCAAAGCTAATGAAAGACTGCCTGGAGATACTCAGAGTCTCGGTTTGTCTAAATAAGAAAGCATCGCCCCATTTAGAAGTGGGTGAGATCCATTGACCTCACGCCGAGGGGTGCGAAGATGGTTGGAGACTGCAGACTGCCGAGTAATCAGTGGCGGTGAGGAGGGCTCCGTGGCCGGCACCTGGTTACCAACTACTGTCGAAGTAAGACAGCTGAAGTTCTGCACCTGGCCGCGAACTTTAAGGATTTCGAAGACTTACCATAGAACCTAAGCTTCTTTCAGACCTGAATCGGGATCGGTTCAAAGGACAATCTATCAGGAACAATTGGTCGCGTGACTGAGTCGCACAGCTAAGCTGACAAATCGAACGACATGGGTTTGGGTGCTCCATATTAGTTTCCAGGAAGGGCTCTTATACATCCGCTGACCGCCTGGGAAGTGTGGGTGCATAAGGAACCCCAGTCTGACGAGCTGGCGTACTGAAGACTGAAGTCCGTGGTGATATCTCAGATCTGTTGCGCGTCATCTGAAACAGTGATGCAACGTTATTGGGTTTGCAGATGTTCCTGACCCTGCCTGCATATTATTATTGAAAGTGGGGAGGTCTTGTTCGTCTGAGAATAGCAAGATCGACATTGCGTCTCGGCTTTTCCGTCCATGCATATTCATTGGGGACTGCGGTCCCAATGTTTGGGTTCAAGATGGAGACGGTGGCTTCCAGAATGGATGAAACATGGGTCCACGGCGTGGCCTTGCAATCCGGAACAAAAGGTGCTCTGAGGACTGGACTGTATGATGCTCGACGAGAGAAGCATCGAAGATCACGATCTTCCTTGTTCTGTTGCACAGGACGTAGTTTAGCCTTCCCATCCAACAAAACTTCTCGATTTTCATTCTTGATCTGATCAAAGCGAACCAGGTTAGCATTCTGAGCTCGCCTATTTAGCCTCTATTGTGGATTCTTCCACATGGCCAAGTAATAGTCGAGTAAGGGGGCGATTCCGGAACCCCTGCATTGCCAAGACCACAATACGGATGCGAGATAAATCTGGACAGTTTTTTCTTCAGGCAGTATGGAGGGTTTTTATCGAGGCAGATATGGCCTACCTAGTCCATCAAAGGGGTTTCTCGTTCCAGGTGCTACTCGTATGATGAATGCTGAGCCCAGAAGAATTAGTCTCAGCATGAGTGAAGATTGATGCTGAGACTTGCGGGTCAAGTTGGCAACTCTTCTTCTTTGCCGCGACCGTCCATGGTTGACCTTTTCAGGTGCGCCATACAGGGGAAGTAAACGACGGTGGGATGGAGAACGATCGGCATCGGACCACATGGCTGTACTCCGGATGTCGAGCTAAATCCCCCCCAATCAGCCGGTAACGAAATCACCTTTGCTGGTATCGTAGCACGGCAGCAATTTACACTCGATGAGCTTCTTCTGGGGCTCAGCGGGCACCAAGATCCAACAAAGCATGTCGGAACCGATCAGCGACGGACCCTCAGGAGTCAGAAGGCTGGGGCAATTCCTTCCAGGCTCCCAAATCACGGTTGCAGTGTTGTAAGACTCAGACCTGGTTGCGGCAAGGAAGACGTGAATAGTTCTAACGTAGGGAAGCTAAGTTAGTCAGTCAACCTGCGGGCGGATAAATGCTTCTATGCGCACTTCTGGTCGCTCGGTTGGTGGATGGTTGGAAGTGCAATCTCTTGCGGCCTTAAGTTGACGGAAGCCGACTTCCCCTTCGAGGTGGCTGAGAGTCTTACTCTTTATGGGGCCCTTCCTCCTTCCAACAGGATGTAATCAGTCTACCAGAAGAAGATTTTTCAGCAAACGGGCTTGCCGTGATTCGTGATTGACCGATGGTTGGCAACTGGTTCATGTTGGCGCATGTCACCAACAAACCTGCGCCAGCCGGCCAACATTTTCGTGCCTGTGATCCCGTAGAAGTAGTGCTCACAAACAAGCCTCGCCAATGACTCTGCTTTAATGCGGTAGTACCGGTGCCCACTCCAGGAGGGGCACTCGACTGGAGTAAGCGATAACCGCTGATTTGGCGACGGAGGCCAGCCACAACATTCCATAATGTTGACGACTGACATGTTGCCCTAGACGCTGTGCAGCCCATCCGTCCCTTTGGCCTCTGGGCCCTTCTGCAGGTACACGGATATAGTACAGGCAAGGGCCGGCTGTGGAGAGTCCGCGCCGCACTGCTGCAGAAACGTTGCAGGAGGCGGACCAGGATTCGGAAGGCCAACCAACATCCCAGAAGCTTCGCTGCAGGCACTAGTGAGGCCAACGGGAACGATCCGCAGGGGGTCCTGGGAAGTGGAGAGTCAGGAATCAGGATGATGTCCAAATCCGAACTCCTGGATGCTAAAAGGAGTTCGTGATGGGCTGTGGATTGAGCAGCCACCCTTCCCCGGCGCGCCGTCGATATTATCCTTCAGCCCCTGAAAAGCTCCTCCGTTCCTTTGACCACTCTTCTGCGTCATCTACTCGCGTTTTCTGTCCGACGATTGTTTCACATCGAAGCTATGCGGGAAGTTAGAAGTTCGATCCATGGGCCGGGGAATGGGAAACACATGGTACATGGTTTAATTCCACTCCGGCTCCGACATTAGCATGGGGCCAGCAGTAGCCCTTCGGAAGCTGTCTATCAAAATCCGTCAGTCCGCTTGCGACCTGGCTGAGAAATTTTGAAGTTGAAAGACATCAGGTCCACAATTTGACTCTGGCAAAAGGCCGTAGCTGGCCCCATTTAGCTCACGCGGATTGGCACATTTATGCTCCCATTTCCCTTTCCTGCTGTCGTCTTACCTCATATCTACTCTTCCATCTTGCTTTGTATCTTGCAGTTGTACAGTTGTCTGCATCTTCCTTCCTCTTTCGGTCCCCCTTCCATGCTCGACCACATCTGCCGATTGTGAGACATATCACATCACGAACACCTGATCCGGCTCTGTACTTACCGGGAGATCCTGCTTCCAGGCTGTGGGCAGTGAGGCGCAAGAGAGCACAGCCAAACAATAAAGACGTGGGAGCAACCGTCAGGAGTGGTGTTGCAATACGGTTCCTTGCCACCCTCCTCCGGCCCGCCCGCACATTCCTCCCTCCCTTCGGCGTCCAGGGAAGAGCACATCCAACGCACATTTCTGCATTTGTTCCTTCGCAGTCCTACATCTGTGTCACCCCAAACGATTTTCACACACCCATTCGTCATTCGTCAAGCTATTTCAGGCAATTCTCGGGGTGAGTCAGCGCTCTTGCATTTCGATCCTCAGCAGTATATATACACACATATGGTTTCTCCTCCCGTCGTCAACTCCATATCCTCTTCGTCTCTAACAATTCTCTTAAGTTCGCTATGATCACTAGAGAGTCAGAGTTGACTCTGGTCGACATGGGTCGAGGAGCCTACGATACAACCGGCGTTCCCCACCCGAAGCCATTGCCCAAACCACAAGCTCCAAAGCCACGATAAACAGCACTCGTTCACTTGTCTTTGGAGACTGAGTCAGATGAGCCATCTCTTGGGATACTTCAGACAGCATTCTCTGCCTGTTGTGCTCTTGGTGATGCATCTGCATGCTTCTCGTCCTGTCGGGGAAAAATCAATGACACGGTAAGCCTCTCAGATTTGCCCCTCCCTTGCATGCATTAGCTGACATGCAGCCCGAAGATCGATCCTGCGCCGCCTCCCTATCGCCTGCGTTCCGATCCGAAATACTCCCTCAATAATTTCTTAATCGAATACCATCCTCCTGCACAGACTGTACCACCACCGATCATCCTTTGCCAGCGCTTCGTCCATCTTCGATTCTTCGGCACTATCACTATTCCTTGGCTCAACCCTTCGTGTACAACCTCCAGTACGAAAAGTGTGTTTTTCGGCGTTATCATAGACGGTTTTGAATTTGGGAGAAAGATACCACACCTAGATCGTTCGACTCAGTGTCGCATTTTCCTTTTGTCTTGCTACGGCCGCCTGATTGTACGTTATCAGATGGGAGCAGGCGGCGGATTGGAGGATCGGAGCAGGGGCAACCATGGCCCACGCGTCCTAGTAGCCGGGGACATAGATGTTCCTACTCATAACCACACCGGAAGGCGAGATTCTGAGTCACCGGGTACCTAGTCATAATTGTATTTCGTCACACCACCTCTTGAATAGCCTGCTTCTCTGGCTCTCTACTCTGCCTCTGGTCCGTATTGGGCAACTCCTGAGATCAGCAGGCGATGTCTTGTGACCTTCTAATGAATCTGCATCGTCAGTAGCGTTACACCGCAGGATGATGATGATGATGAGGAATTTGGACGAGAAACAGTCGAGCACTCCACGAAACAAGAATTATTGCCTCTCGCATCCTGTTCAACGCTAGGAAAAAAGGGCTCGGTCAGCCTTCCACAATTGGCTGTGAGAAATGGCGCTATTCTACTTTGAATCTGGCGGGTTTGCCGTCGTCACTGGCCAGACCACCATCAACCTTCAACGCTCTCAAGCCTGCGCCTCTTCTCTGTCATTCTACCAAGTCGCAAGAGGAACAATTGCTACCTTCGAGACGGGTCCTCCACCAGCTGCTATGCTCTGGTGTAAAAGCTGTGTCACCTTCTAAGAAACCGAAGGATTTGAACGCGGATCGGCTCCTGCCTTCCTACGCATCCATCAACCTTTGTTTGCCTACTCAAGACCGCTTCCAGCACCACCCTCACCGCAGAGATCAGTAATCCAAACCCGGACTGAGATCTAGCCGCTCTTTGGTCATATGATACAGACTCATCGAATCACGTTCGCTCACACCAACCTCTCCAGGCCCCACATCCTACCATAGTCGCCAAAACCCCTCAACATTCACTCTACTTCAGGAAAACATAACCAGACGTCAGAATGCCAGACTCAGCCACCAGTGCAGCCTCGGCTCCTAAACCAAGCAGCAGCGTCAAGCTGGTGCTGCTCGGTGAGGCGGCTGTGGGAAAGGTGCGTGGGACTATGAATTATATCCGTTTGGTCCTACCGCACCCGCTAGATTGGATAGCACGTTGTCATCTATGTTGTGCGACTCTGTGTGGGTCCAATGCAACAACTAGAACATTCTTCAATGTCTTTGCGAAGACCTCAACATGTCTGCTCGAATGAAGAGTTCTGAGTGCTAACGTCCGCCCGTGATTACAGTCATCACTTGTACTGCGATTCGTGAACAATGACTTTCAAGAAAATAAGGAGCCCACAATCGGAGGTATGACTTCACCCAGCATCTTTTCAGACCTCAGAACAAACCACCTACACCGCTTCAATCCACCTGTCTCCCATTGCCACACCCTCGCTAACCTTTCCCCCATTCAGCCGCCTTCCTCACCCAAAAGATCTCCCTCCCAAATCGAATCATCAAATTCGAAATCTGGGACACAGCCGGCCAAGAACGATTTGCCTCCCTCGCGCCAATGTACTACCGCAACGCCCAAGCCGCCCTCGTAGTCTATGACCTCACAAAACCCACCTCCCTCATCAAAGCCAAGCACTGGGTAGCCGAACTTCAGCGCCAAGCCTCGCCCGGGATCGTCATCGCCCTTGTCGGCAACAAACTCGACCTCTGCACCGATGTCGAAGGGAATAATGAAGTCGAGCCAACGACCGGACGCGGCGACAACGCGGCGACAACAGGCGCAGAAGCAGACAACCTCTCCGGCGAAACGGAAACCGACTCTAACGCGAGAAAGGTACCCAAAAGAGAAGCAAAAGCCTACGCCGAGGAAGAATCCTTGCTCTTCTTCGAGACGAGCGCCAAGACCGGATCGAACGTCAATGATGTCTTCACCGCGATTGCCAATGCGATTCCGGAGACGAGCCTGAAAGGCGGGAGAGGTGGTGGAGTTGGAGGCGCGACTCAAGCGGCGTTGAGTGGAGCCGTCAATAGGGCGGAGGAGGCGAGAGTCAATCTGGGGGAGACAGGGAGGGTTGCGAAGGAAAATTGTGCTTGCTAGGATTGGAGCATGCCTACTGGGTTTTTGGGGTCGTTTGAGTGAACAGCGAATGATATACGTTGATTGGAGCCAGCATGGCAGCTGTGTTCTCTTCCCGAGCGAGGTTCACTCAAGGCGCCATGGCGCCTGCTTTCGCGAGTGCATACGCGTAGTGCAATGCACCTCTTTCCCCCTCTACGGCTACAACCCCTATCCTCTGGCCGGACACTGGGCCAGCGCCGCGCCGGCCAGGACCGGCCAAGTCCACTGACTCAATCCATCAACCCACCCCTACCATCCCAAGATACGACACGATACGATACAATGCATCCCAGCCAGCCAGCCCTCCCTTTCCTCCTCTCTCTCTCTCTCTCTCTCCACATTCGTACTCCTTGCCATGTATGCTGAATCAAGAAAGATTGCTTGAGCGTTGCCTTGTGCGCCTTGTGCGCCTCCCTGGCTCACCCGCTCTCCATCATTCCTGCTTCCCCCACGCTGTGTCGCCAGAGAAGTATATGTGCTGGTGGCTATTCTTGCTCGGATCGTAATGTA
>JAABUK010007414.1_pt1 | contig 15847 bp, 7 predicted proteins | sample 5559141 | NCBI WGS metagenome assembly JAABUK01 (sample SAMN10711869, study PRJNA513367) | rock metagenome | isolation source: Antarctica rocks | place: Antarctica: Victoria Land, Pudding Butte nord | collected 2016-01-03
TTAATAATTCTTATAAAGTTAAAAGATCTGCGAATATAAGTAATTCAATAGATTTATAAGAGTTGAGAGATTGAGTATATAGAAGAATTAAAGATACTGCGATTAATTTGAAAATTGTATCAATTCTCTAAGTTAATAGAAGCAGTTAAGCGGTATCTGAGAAACTATTATATTTGTTAGAGATTAAAGATAAGAAGATAGTGTTTAGAAGAAGAATTATAATCTTTCTTAATTTCTAAGATATCTTGAAAGAATATCTCTATAAATTTTATAATAAGATTATCGGAATTAAAAGGATTTAATATAATTCTTAATATAATAAATTGATTAATAAAAGAAAGACACTATATTATTTATATAATTATTAATAAGAATATGACCGCGGAGAATATAATTAAAATACTGTATAAAAATATGTGGAAAATTTACAATTTATTTAACACAATTATATTGAATAGAGATTCTTAATTTGTGAGTTGTTAAGGAGACTGCTCGGGATTAGATGAGCAGTAGATGTTCTTCACGTGTATGTAAGAATCCGAGATATAGAAGTTTATGAGCATGCGAGTAACATGCGAAAGATATGCTAAGAGCGTATATAATAAATATATAATAACGACTCTCTTATATTATAAGAACAGATTACTAATCTGTAGAAATTTACTTCTGCAGTCAGCTTATATCTGCGTGTTAAGATTAAGTCTTGACGCTTTCTGATATTATTTCCCTTCTTAGAGATCTTATTCTCAAGATTCTAACTATCTTTATAAGCTTACAGCTATTTAGCAGTGTATTTGTATATATAAAGCATAATCATTAGAGTTATTTAGCATAATGCTGAGATCTCTTATAATATCTCGTCACTTTTGTAGAAAAAGAAAGTAATATTTTATATCGAAATGATCTTTCGATTATTTAACATCTCGCTTTTTCGATATTTATAATTAAATTAACTTCTCAGCTATTTAACATCTCGCTTATTTAATTTTTATAATTAAGTTAATCTTTCGATTATTAAGCATCTCGCCTACTTAATTTCTATTATTAAGTTGATCTCTCGATTATTCAGTATCTTACTTACTCGATCTCTAAATGACGCAAACATTACTTTATAACTATTAAGCTATTCTGTTTATAATAGAACTTTCATTATATTATTCATTATTCTGTTTTATAGAGTTTTAATATTCGCATGCGAGACTTATTAAATAGATAGTTATTATTATTTATAATAATGAATTTTATTTATATAGACTTTCACACTTTAATTTGAGAGCTAATATATAATTAATCTGATATTAGCATGCTTGAAATATATTATATTGCTCGATAAGTTATGAATTTCTATTAAGATAATTAATTTTTCGAAATAAAGAATTTGTGATATTATTATTATTAATAATAAATAGATAATAAAGTTAATTCATAATAAACACTTTCTTCTTCTTATAATATATAAGACTGCTTCTTTTCTCTTTAATTTTAATTTCTCTTCTTCTTTAATCATCTTTATTTCAGTCTTAGTAATAATATTTGTAATAACAGCAATAATAATAATAGTAATAATAATAGTAGTATTATCATTATCATCATCATCATTATCACTATTATATATAAATAATTCTTTCAATCTCTTATTTATTATTAATCTTCTTATTATTTAAAGCTTTAAAACGTAAAGTAATTAAAGCTTATAAATTAATATTCTATTATGCTCATATTATAATTCTGCTAATATTATATTTTGCGATAACTGAGATACTCGATTCAATCTTCTCTACCGCCGATCAGTTTTAATTATAATATTAATGTTATATAAAATATCTTTATTAAGAGTTTAAGATATTATTTACTTATAAGATATTATTTAATCGCATTAAGTGTAATTATTATTCTATTAAAGATTATAATTATCTTTTAATATATTTTCTTAGTAATTTTATATTTAAAGCATACTTCTCTTATATAAAACGTCTGTACTAATTATTTAAAGTCTTCTTTTAATATATATATTACTATTTAATTATTTTATGAAAAAGCGCGTAACGCCTGTGCTAATTATAAAAGAAAAATATTCGAGAATATCAAATCACAATATAACACAATCTCTTATCATCTTTCTAATACGCCTCTTTAAATTATCAGCTCTCTATTTAATAAATCTTCTTTCAAGCGTGCTTATATTTTCGATAATGATGATGTTATTAATCTTAATTTTTTAAAGATTAAGAATAATCTTACTTTACTTATTTAAACTATTTAAGTGTAAATTAAAATCACTGCGCAGATTATAAACATATTATTTTTAAGTAAAAAGCATAATATTAATAATTTTAATAGACTGAAATCATATTATCTAATTAATCTAAGTAAACTTAAGATTATTTAGAGAAACTAACTCTTTCAAAGTTAGATAAGAAATTAATAACGCTTACTGTATTCGAGATATCTAAGTTGATTATATCTAATGAGTTGATTAAGTTTAATAACTTTAATATAGAATTGCGTAAGAATCTTAAACTTAATAAGACAGAGTTAACTGCGCTTTATAAGTAGATAAAGATTACTAATACTAATTACAATTTTTCGTTATGAATGATCGAGAATAAGCTGTAATAGATAAGTTAATAATTATCTGAAGTTTTATATCTATATTATGCTTTTCTCGTGTGTTTTGCGTATATTCTACTGATTAAACACTTTTTATTCTTTATAGCGGCGCTTCTCGCCCTTTTTTATTTAAATAGTCTGCTGATCAGACATTTAAATAACTGCTCATTCTATACTCGTTTTATAACTTTACTCTTATTAAAAAGTTACAATCTTTTCTTAAGTATTTAATAAGTTCTTCTCGAATTCTCAAGTATCGTGATCTCTTATAAACCCTTATCATTATATTAAAAATATATATTTCTTATACGAAACGCATATATTAAGAATCTCTTTAACTTCTTATTCATTCTCACTCTATATCTCTACAGACTTAAATATCTCAATATCTTCTCGCCCGTGATATAACTTTAATAAAGAGACGTGAAATATAAAATGAATTCTTTCATAATTTTTAGAAAGAATTAGTTAATAAGCATTCTTATTTATTAACTTCTTAATTTTAAATAGCTCAAAAAACTTATTAATAAGCTTTTTACTTACTTTTCTTATATAAATATTCTTTAACAATAGTAGAATCTTATCTTCAATCTTATAAATCATATTCTTATATTTTAAATTATAAAACTTCTTCATCACTTCTTATAATTTAATTTAGAGATCTTTATTCTCTTTAATAATCTCTTTAATCTACTCCGCTCTCTTTCTTACTAATTAACTCTCTCCTTCCCGCGTAAATATCTCGCCTGCGAGTTTCATGCGAAAAGTAGATAGGAAACACAGTATCATCTTAAATGGCGTTTTTCCTGTAATTAAATATACACTTTTATTATATGCGAATTTAACACTTAATAATAGATCTATCTAATTATTTTAACGATAATTAATATAATATCGAAGATAGCATTTTAACGTCTAATTATTACGCTTAATTTGATCATTTACTTATAAATAGAATATTGTAAAGAGATATCTCTTTATATATAGATAATAATAAAGAGTTTCTTAATACTTTAATATAAATATTAATCTTCTATTATTAATAATAGATCTAGAAAATCTAAATTTTGAGAATATCTTTTTAATAAGTCTCTCTTTTAGCTTAAAAGTATTAATTTCTTTTATGCACATTATATAATATATTATTTTTGAATATCGATTCATTATCACAAAAATAATATTATATGTTTTATTTCTGCGAATAATAGATGATAAGTTTATAATGAAGTTTATCATAATATCTTATCAGACTCTCTTTAGCTGTGATAATGGCGCAAGCATGCTATAAGACTTATATCGTGATATCTTTATTCTTTAATAAATATTATACGTTAAGACGTAATCTCTAATAATTTGCGATATTCTAAATTATTAATAACTTCGCAGAATGATTTCTTAAGTTCTTTTTTAATTAAAATAGCTCTCTTATTATAAATCATTATAATTCATACGCAGAATCTCCATTCTAATTACATAATTATTAGAAATATAGATCGCGCCGTTATATTATATAAGATCAGCATGATCTTCGCATTATCTATTCTTAAATTAACTCTTTTTAATAAGATTATTTAAAGATCTTTTTCAGCTTCTCTTCGTGTAAAAGACGTTTCTTTATTACAATGTTAGAAGATAATTAGTAAGAGCGTTCGGAATCTTCTTATAAGATAATATAATAGAGATTAAACTTATAATCTCTATTTCTAAGAAGTTTTCTTCTTCTCTTAAAGAATCTCCGATCCTTCGCACGTGATTAATATACATCTTATGTGTGTTATATTAATTATCTGTAGTAGATTTAGATAGAGCACTTTATTAACTCTTCTCAGAGTGTATAATAATCTTTATTATAATTTCTATAAGTAATTTTAAATTTAAGAATTCTTCTTCTCAATCTAAATTAATAATCAAGATCTCAAATCTAACTCTTTTTAGAATAAGTGTTTTGAGAGGATTCTCTTTCTCTCTCTCATTATTTACTGCGTAATTCGATTTACACGATAATAAATCAGCGGAATTCTTCTTATCTCTGCGATAATAAATCTTAAAATTATAAGTAATAAGCATCTTAACTTATTAAGCTTAATATTTATTTAACGTCTTCGTTATTATAAATGACTGTAAATTAAAGTGATCGCATAGAACTTATATATTAAAAGTAGACGATTCTAAGTAATAATGTCACTTCTTAAACAAGATAATAATTATCAGTATCTCTTAATTCTTTATAATATAGTTTCTCTTAACTAATATTAGCTTTCTTAAGTAGAACATTATTAATGTTTAGATATAACGTGCTATCTTCATATTATCATTATTAAATTAAGAGAGAATTCTCGTCAGATCTCTTTTTAATATATCTATTTTAATCTGAATTAACTTCTTTAAATTAAAATACTGCAGTAAAGAAGCAGTCTGAAAGCACTCTTTTAATATGCGAAACGCAGTATTTATCTTCTCTATTTAAAGAAATGATTCAATCTTCTTTTCTTTTATTATTCTTAATAATAGATTTGTAATTATAACAATTATTATAGAGTATTTATAAATAAATCTTCTATAAAAATTGATAAAACTTAAAAAGATCTGTATATTATAAAATAACTTTAGAATCGATTAATCAACAATTATAATCATTCTGCGTGTATTTATTAAAACGCCTGCTATATCTATATAATAATTAAGAAAGTCTATTTCTATCACGGAAAAGACACATTTTAATAGTTTAATAAATAAGTTAAATTTGCGTAATCTCTTCAGTACTTAACACACGTGATTATCGTGCTTCTATTTATTATAGCTGTAGATTATAATATTATTAAGATAGATTATATAAATAATATTTAATAAATTCTTTAATACTTAATTAATATAAACTTGAAATATCGCTGATATATTGATTAGTTTAAAAGATATAATTATGTACTTAAAATAATCATATTATATATAAAACGCAGTCTTTTACTTATCTTCTTACTTAATATATATTCAATAATAAATATTACGCAGATCTATTAATGTGAATCTCTTCGCGCCGCTCAATCAATTAAATATCTCAGAAATCAGTAGTAATAAATATCTATTTTAAATCATTACTCAATTCAGATCTCTATAATTTACGCATAAGCGCAGACTATCATTCTTCTTAGAAATAAATAAAATTAAAGTCTTTACAAATAACTTCAAATTCTTTATTTAATCTTTTATCATACTACTCTTAAGATACTTATGTAATATTTATAACTTGTTTGCGAATAAGAAGTAAATAAATCTATATAACATCTTTTTGTCTTTCTTAATAAAAATAGCGTGTTTTACACGCGTATTATCAGATAATTTTATAGTGTTCTCTTCTGAGAATATATTAATATAGTCTTCGAGCTCTTTTAATAACTGCACAGTAATTATTTTTATAAAGTGAAGATCTATAAAATAACGCTATATTAAATTTCAAGAGTCTTCGCATATATCTCGCATAATACTCTTTAAGTCTTCGCATATCTCTAATATAATTCTCGCAGATGTGATATATATTGTATAAATTAAGACGTTAACTCTTTCGAGCTTTAACATCTTTATAATATTTATCTCACAGCTCTTCTCACTTTTATAATAAAATTATTCGCGTTATTTAAAATAACAATTTAAATTCATGTTAAAGATTTAGAGTCAGTCTAATATAATATTATATCTTTAAATATTTATAGTTATAAAGTCTATTTAATAAGATTGTGATATTTCTACTAATTTTATCACATCCACTTTAATTATGTATTAATTATATATTATAATAAATTAATTATTTAAGATTATCGCGCTCATAAATATAGAGTCCGTTCGAATATCTTCTTTAATAATCACTTTCTATAATAGAAAGTATTCTTAAGTATTTATATTTAAGAGTGTAAATAATCTATAAATATTATACTCATTCTATAATATAACATTAATAATTATATATTATGTCAGCTTTACATTCTTAAGATTTATATTTAATATCACGAACACTATTATAACATTAGAGTCTATTTTTTTACTAATATTAATAAGAGATTAATCTTTCTTAACGCTTTATAATTTCAAGAAAGATAATTAAACTTTCCGCAATTATAGTAGATTACGCTATCACTTCTCATATCTTTAGCAGATGTTAAATCTGCTTTAATTAGAGCTGAACTGAAACGATAATCTATATTATAACTGAATTCGTATCCGCGTTTAAAACGCCCGCGAGAAGTATGCATTCCGCGTGCGTTTCTGTTTAATACAGCATTAACTGAATTAATATAAGACTTATCTTTATTTTTTAAGAACAACTTTTAAGCTAATTCTTCTTATTATTGCGCCGCGATTATAATTTACTCGCAAGATATAATAATTCTATTCTCTTTTAAAATCTCTCTGCGAATCTCTAATATAAGATAAGTAAGTAGTTATTATATTTTATATTCTTTCTTGATTATTAATAAAATGTTTTTTTTAAGACTCTTAATAAGAGTGATAATATTTTAAATTAATTACTAAGATCACTGCTCAATAATTTTAAGTCAAATTAATATATATTATATGCGATTAATAAAGTTAATAATCAGACTTCAATATTATTTTATATATTTATTTTAAATTGCAATTAAAATTATATTATTAATCTAAAATTCGCGCGCTTTATTTTATAAATAAATTACCGCTTAATTAATAAGATTAATCTCGTTTATAAATAATAACGTGCGTATATAAATCTTTTAGTCGTTCTTGTAATTAATCGCGTTTTTAAGATTCTTTATAAAATAGTATAAAGATTTAGTAATGCGAATTAGATGTGATGAAGAAGCGTAAGAATGAGTAGAGAAAGCGACTCATTTGTAATAAATAGATAGATCTGCGATTTCTATAAGATTCGCAGATGTTTTATTTATAAGTTCGGATTTCATTATAATGATATCTTCGAGCATTCTCTTCTCTTAAATCTGCTTGCGCAAGCGCTTATAACATTATTTAATAATCTTCTGTTCATCATTATTATTAATAAAAGGCGCAGACTGCTCATCTATTACTAGATTAATATTTATATTATTAATTAATCTTTCTTCGTCTTTACTAATTATATCAGTTCTATTTCGCGTCTTTATTATCGTGTTAAAGAATCTTTATTAAACAGTTTATTAAGTAGAGCGATCTGAATATTAAGAGAGCTGTTCGGAATTAGACAGATAATAGATATTCTTCACGTGTATATAGAAATCCGAGATATAGAAGTTTATAAGCATGCGAGTAGCATGCGAAAGATATATTAAGAGTGTATATAGCAAATATATAATAACGGCTCTCTTGTGTTATAAGAATAGATCACTAATCTTGTCATGATCTCAGCTAATAAGTCACTTATTAACTAATACATTCGCATCTTCAGATTCTTAATATCTTTTCTTTGTCCGAAAATTCTCTCTTAATTATTATTATGATTGATAGTTAATTACAGTTATCTCACTATCTCTTCTCTTTAACTATTATATTAAATAGATATAAAGGAAAGAGAAGAGATCTCTAAAGAGATTCTTTAGAGATTAGTTTCTATTATATAGAACTAATTAATATCTTCATTAATATTAAGTTAACATTTTATTATTATCACTCTATTCTTATTATCTATCTATTATAAAACTTATCTTAACATTCTAATCTCTCTAATCTTACAATTATTTGTAAGAATAATAGCTAAATCTGTGAGAGTGATAACGCCTTCTCTTAATTAGTTGGAAAGTTCAACAACTTAATTCTTCTTTTTAAGATTATCTGTCAGAATTACATCTGCAACTTCTCGTCAATTTAATTTAGCAGAAATAGAGACTGAATTAGCTTAAGAATAACTTCTTATTCGAACACTTCAAGAATTATAATAGATTAGAGAAAGTGTACGGATCTTATTTTATAATGAAGATATTAAAAGATTTATATTCTCGATAACTCATTTCTTATCTATATCTCAGAATCGTGATATTAAGTTATCATTAAAAAGAAGATATATAGAAGATGGCGAATATTTATAATATAACTTAAAGACTAAAGATCTTAAGAGATATAAGAGTAGATCTTTGAAGAAACTTAAAATATTTCTTCGAGTCTATAGAAATGTTGCTTAAATAAAATCATATCACTTTAATAGCGAAGTATAGAAGATATACTAAGTTATTATCTTTTTTAAAAGAGATTTAGTAGAAATATAAGAGCGCTATAAGAAGAATATTTATAATAAGAATGATGATATCTTTATCTAAAAGAAATTTGAAGATTTTCTTTAAAATTTATAATCTAATTTAATAAATCACCGACTTATTATCGCTTAAAGATATGAAGAAGTGTATTAACAAGAATATTAGTTCATTTAACAATTTACTCTTTATCTTAAAGAACTCGAAGCTATTCTCTCTTCTTATAATAAAGAATAGAAAGTTTAACATCTTTTTATAAAGCTGAAGTTGTTATTAAGAAAGAATATTTTATTAAAGAGAGATATATCTTCATCATATCAAGAATTACTGGCGTTAGCACAGCATTTTAAGAGAATAATGAAGACTAATAATCGCGATTAATATCGCGATAAAGATTTAGTTAAATCTATTTTATCTAAGACTGTTAATAAAGATCAGTTAAAATCGAAAAGTAGCTGATATTTTAATTAAAATTCTAAAGATAAGTCTATTACTCGTTATTTTAATTTTAATAATATTTCTCTTAATTCTTTAAATAAGTTTAAAATTAAATGTTATAAGTATTATAAGTTTGAATATTATATTAATAACTGTATTATCAGTATCATATTATTAAGAAAAGAGAGAACTTATTTTTAATAGCTTCACTAAGATCGATTGCTTTAAGTAAGAAGCGATATATTATTAATGCAAATATAAATGCTGAAGATAACTCTTATACTACAAAATGTCTTCTTAATATTATCGCGAATTTAAATTTAATCTCGCAACTTATAATAAAGAAAATAAGTCTTTCAAACTTATCTGCAGAGTTAATTATTATATTATAATGAGGAAATAGTTTCATCTTTTATTTCTTAGAAGCTTATTTACTTTCTATTAAGATGAAAGATTCTAATAAAATTATTAGAGTCTGTAAAGTTAAGTTTCATGCGATAAATTTATTTAGTCTAAATATCAATACAATTCTTGATCTTTCTTAATTAGAAATAAAGAACTCAGATTTCTTCTTTAAGACTTATTAATAAAGATTCTCATTAAAGACTAATAATATTGAATTGATTTAAGAACTTCTTTTATTAAAGAGATTTATTTGAAAGAATAAGCAGATTTTTCTTTACTGCGTATTAGAGATGATTAATAATTATTATATTAGATTCGCTTTAACTTTAGTTATAATAGCTGCTTTAAATTAAAAAGATCTTTCAGAGAAATTTTAAGAATACTTCAATATTTTCTTAAATAAGAGTATTAGTAGTCTCTCGAAGCATAATTAATTAAAGCATAATATTGAGTTGATATTTAATAAGTAGTCATTGTTTGACTCATTATATATCTTATTAGAAAGAGAATTGAAAATACTGCGGAAATATCTTAATATTGTTTTAAAGAAGAGATGAATTTGTTTAAGCTTCAGTTTTATAGAAATATCTATTCTGTTTATCTTTAAAAAGAATAAAGAGATGAGATTATATATTAATTATTGAGAGTTAAATAAAATAACAATTAAGAATCATTGTTCTCTATCTTTAATCAGTGAAACTTTAAACTGTATGATTAGAGTTACAGTCTTTACTAAACTTAATTTGCGAGATGTATATCATCGATTTTATATTCGAAAGAAAGATAAATAAAAAACAGTGTTTCAAACGCGCTATAATTATTTTGAATATAGAGTAATGTTTTTTGAATTAATTAACGCTTCTGCAATCTTTTAATTATATATTAATATAGCGTTACAAAAAATATTTAATATCTTATATATAATATATCTTAACGATATTCTAATCTTTTTAAAGAGTAAGAAAGAATATATTGTTTATATTAAGAAGATGTTTAAGAGACTCCGTCATTTTAGTTTATATATTAAGCTGTTGAAGTGTGAATTTATAATAACTTAAGTGGATTTCTTAGAATTTATTATAAATATTGACGGCGTAATAATGAAATCGAGTTATATAATAATCATTATTGAATGATCTGTATTTACATCTATTAAAGAGCTCTAAGTTTTTCTGAGATTTGCGAATTTTTATCGCAGATTTATATAGAATTACTCTCAGATTATCTCTTCTCTTATCAATTTATTAAAGAGTATTAAGAATAATAAACAAACTAATCTTTTTATATTTAATATAGAATCAAAGAAAGCTTTTAAAGAACTTAAGCGAGTCTTTAGCGAGATATCGATATTGCGCCATTTTAACTTTTAGAAGCTGATATATATGGAAATCGATGCTTTTAATTATATAGTAAGAGGGATCTTATCGCAATCATTTAAGAATGCTGAGAGCAAGCTATTATAACATTCGATAGTCTATTTTTTTTGTAAGCTCATAACTACGAAAGAGATTTATAAAACTTATAATAAGAAACTTCTAATTATTATTAAGCTGTTTAAATAATGATGACATTATTTATAGAAAGTAGAAGAAATCATAAAAGTTTAATACAATTATAATAATTTGAAATATTTTATAATTATCACGATATTAAATGAATATCAGACGCGATAAGCTTTAAAATTATTAAAGTATGACTTTGAAATTAAGTATTAATTAGATAAGTTAAATTCTATAGATTTATTATTAAGATAATCAGATTATAAAGTCTTAGAAGAAGAGTAAGTAGTTATTATATTATTTACTTTGAGAAATAAGCTTCAGAGTGTTTTTATATAAAATATAATGTGTTAAAATTCTAATAAAATATTAAATAAGAATAAAATATTCATCTCTTAAGATTTTAATATGAGATTAGTCTTATATAATAGTTCTGTGCAGAAGAGTTAGCGGTAAGGATTTAATGAGATGTTAAATATAGATGTGATATTTATCTCTTTAGATTTTAATAAGATGTTAACTAAGAACGAGATATTCATCTACCGCAAAAAATCTGTGCTTAGAAGTCGAAATGCTAATATAATACTAGCGAGTTCTTAAGCTCTTTTATAAGTTTTTTCTAATAAAAGAGTTGATCTATTAATAATTAAAAATGTGAGATCTTCTTCTATATAAATACTATATTATATTAGTTTAAATAATATTATAAGTCTTAAAGAAGTTTAAGCTAATGATTTTTCGATATCTTATATAAATAATATAATATATATTAATGAGATAGCGAAGATATCGCTTAATTCTCTTATTAATACTGAAGATTATAAACTTCTTATATTAAGACGCATTACTATAATAACAATAAAGTTAATAACTTATAAGTCGCTCAATATTTCTCTCTTAAAACTCCTTCTAATATTATAATAAGATAATGACTTTGTTCAGCGAAAGAAAGTTGAGATGATGTTAAAAAGCAAGCGGCTTATTAATAAGATTAATAAGTGGCGAGTAAATTCGAATAATTTACTTCGCAAGTATAATAATATCTTTGTCTCTACAGATTTAGCAGTTTATAATAAGATTCTTTTAATAAAATATAATGATTCTTTAAGTAATCATTTTAATATTCACAAAATACTAATATTACTTCATCAGAACTTCTTCTAATCAAATATAGATAGAGAAGTAAAGAACTTTATCGCGAGTTATAATATTTATTAAAGAATAAAGATAAAGCGATATTAATTATATAACGCGTTATAATCGCTATTTCATCTCTCTACTTCGTGAAAAGAAATCATTATAAACTTTATTACTAACTTATCTTTTAATACTGAAGAGAGAACTGCTTTTAATTTTATTCTTATCATAATAAATAGATTCATAAAATTTGCAAGATATATTGCTGTAAATAAAACTATTACTGCTGAAGAATTAGCTTCCGTATTTAAGAAACGCATTATCAGCGACTTTAACATATTAAATAATATTATCTCTAATTAAGATTCTATCTTTATCTTATATTTCTAATCAGCGCTGTGTTTTTATTTAAAGATTAAGAGAAGACTTTTAATTGCGTTTTATTCTTAAACTGATAATTAAACTAAATAATAGAATTAAGAGCTTAAATAATATCTTTAATACTTTTTAATTTATTATTAAGATGATTGATATAAGCTGTTATCACGCGCTCAGTTCTGTTATAATAATAGTATTCATTTCATAATCAATATAACTTCAGTATTCGCTCTAATGAAGTTTCATTTTCAAAGATTATTTAATCTCGCGAATAAGATCTCAGAAGAGAAGATACTGAGTGCTAAGAAAAGAATTAAGATTATGAAAAAACAAAGAGAAGAACTGATAAAACGCTGAGAGAAAGCTGTAAAATATTAAGTAAAATAGTATAACGAAAAATATAAATTGATGACTTTTAAAATAAAGAACTGAACAATACTTTCTATAAGAAATCTGAGATAGATCCGTTCTAATAGAAAGTTAATAGATAGATATATTGATCCTTTTCAGATTACTAAGATAGTAGAATAATAGATATATCAGTTAAAGCTATCATCTTATTAAAAGATTCATTTGATTTTTTATATCTCACTTCTAAAATCTTATTATCGCAGAGTCGGCGAAGACTTAATATAATATACTGAATCGATACTACTAAAGAATGAAGATGAGAAGTGAGAAATAGAAGAAGTTTTAAATAAGCGTATTTATTAGAGAAGTTAGTGATATCTTATTAAATAAAAAGACTGACTTATAACAGAAAGCACTTAGATTAAGATCTCTAATATAGAAAATACTGAAGAATTGATTCAGAAATATAAATTATTAATTTAATCTGAAGTTAATAAGATGAAGTGTAAGCATCGAATATAAGATACTCTTTTCTAATTTTTTCCACAGAATTTATAGATTTTATTGAGACTTAGATATATTTAAATATATAAAGTTAAATAAAGAAATGATTTAAGACTTTATATAAAGAAGAAATATAATTAAGACTTAATGAATTAATTCAAATAAGAATTCTATTTCATCGATATATTATTAATATATCACAGATAAAGAGCAGTTATACAATAGATTAAGTTATATTAAAGTGTTACAATATAATCAAACTTCTCATAAAACAGCACAGCATAATAATCACAATAATAGCTCATTAGAATTCTTCTTTAATAATAGTGAGAAGATGAAGCTGTTCATAAGTTAGTAATTACTAATAAAGTGACGATAATATATATATTTTAAAGCGCTTTATATCAATTAAATACTGCAGTAAATCTCGAATATTTTTAATCATAAGTATAATCAAACAAATTAAGTCTTTTATATTACGCGCATTATATAATAACTTATTAAGATGTTAATCATTACACTTTTAATTCTTAATATTATTCTTTAATCTTCAATCTTCATTAAGAAGCATCTCTTTATCTTTCTTAAATATCGCTATCGTCAAATCAGTTTCAAGATCTTTCTTAGATTTTAAGTTCATCATCTCATTCTACAGTCTCATTAATTCATTCATACGCTCGAAAAATTTTTCCGGGATTTATTTATTAGCATGATAATAGAAAGTAGAGTAAAGAATATATATTAAGACAAGTTTTATTCTCTTTAACATAATACTCACAGCGCTTGAATTTCTATTATTTACACACATTATTTCAATTATCGAAACGTGTTAAATGTTTAATACAGCGCAGATAATATTATTATAACAGAATAGAAGTGAGATGAGAATGTTTAAGTAAGAAAAATAATATTAAGACAATATTAATAGAATATTTAAAAGATTTCCTTATAATTTTAATATAATGAAAGACTTATAAAGTTGTTATAAAGACTTTGCGAAGACTTTATAAAAGACTTTCAAAGATTATAAGACTGATAAAATTATATAAGAGACTTAATAAAGAAGACTTAAGATATTACGAAGACTTAATAATAACAAGATAACAGTAAGTAATAAGAGTGTAAAAAGAAAAGAAGTACTATTATAAAAAAAGAAGCAGTTACTTATACTCAATAAAGAATTTATAACATCAATCTATAGAGTTGATTGCGAAAGCGACTAATCTACTGAAAACGGCTGAACTCGTGATTTAACATATCACGTTAATCAAGATTAGATATTGCTCTAATTTAGCGTAATATCAGTTCTGTATTAAATTCTTAATTCACTTATATATTATTATTTCTAATATAACTATTATCAGAATACTAACGCATCATCTAACTTTTATCTTCTTCTTATTAATAGAGTGATTCTATTAATTTAATTCTAATTCTAAGAACAGAACTTTAAAAGAGAAGATATTATTATAATCTCAGCTAATAAGTCACTTATTAACTAATATATTCGCATCTTCGAATTCTTAATATCTTTCCTTCGTCCGAAGATTCTCTCTTAACTACTACTATAATTAATAGCTAGCTATAATTACCCCGCTATCTCTCCTCTTCAATTATTATATTGAATAGATATAGAGAAAAGAAAAGAGATCTCTAAAGAGATTCTTCAGAGATTAGTTTCTGTTACATAGAACTAATTAATATCTTCACTAGCATTGAGTCAGCATCTCATCATCATCACTCTATCCTCACTATCTATCTATCACAAAACCCATCTTAACAAATCTATAAAGATTTACTTCTGCAATCAGTTTATATCTGCGTGTTAAGATTGAGTCTTAATGCTTTCTAACACGAGTATAATATAATTATATCTATATGAGATTCTGAGTATTACCGCAAAGTTATTCACAGCATTTTATTCATAAATAAATAAACAGATAAAGATCGCGAATATTTCTTGTGTCATTGAAATGACATCTTTCTTATTTGAGCATAACGTTATCGTGATTTAGCGTGGAAATTGACTGCAGTCTTAACAGAAAGAATATCAAAATTAAAAATATAGAAAGGGCTTAAATTAGCTATAATAAGCTGAGTATTTTAGCTATAATACTATAAATAATACTATTAGAGAGCGCTAGTAAATCTTTTTATAATAACTTATTTATTTCTATTTATATCTTTATTATAAGGTCTAAAATTCATATTTAGTCTGATTTCTAAAAAATTAAAAAAGCTTAATTAATTATATAGAGCTAATAATCATAGCTGAGATTCTATAAATAGTATTATTAGATAGCTGATTTCTGGGAT
>JAABUK010007415.1_pt1 | contig 15846 bp, 3 predicted proteins | sample 5559141 | NCBI WGS metagenome assembly JAABUK01 (sample SAMN10711869, study PRJNA513367) | rock metagenome | isolation source: Antarctica rocks | place: Antarctica: Victoria Land, Pudding Butte nord | collected 2016-01-03
CGAGTCAGGGGGGTTAGGGTTATGAGGAGGAGATGGGGGGGAAGGGGGATAACCAGGGGGAGGTGCATTATAAGAGGAGGGGAAGAGGGAGGGGAGGTATATGATATATTAGAGTTAGGGGCGAGATGAGCGATGGTGTGGGTTAGGGAAGAGGTTGCTATGAGTTCGGGATACGAATAGCGGTAGATTAGGTTCTCCACTGTTATATCACACCGTGGTGCGACGCACAACCCGTGGGATGAATGCGCCGGCTTAGAGGCTATGATACTCGAATATGGTTTGGCTCCGAGAGTCCTTTCCAAACGTCAGCTTCTTGTGGGGGTTGGGAAACCGATATAGGTTGAACAATATGCGCAAGACTTTTCCTCGTGTTCGTGGACGGTACCTCAGTTGAAACTCAAACGTGCCATACGATGTCTGAAGTGTGTTGCGGTCGGAGGCATTTTCTGTGGCTGCTTTTGTGGCTTTGACTTTTCCACTCAGCACGCCTGTATGTGTAACAGGCTTATCGGTCTTAGAACCACATCGGGTATTGCGCTAGGGTTCGTGCAAAGTAGTGAGGGATTCTTCATATCATCAGCGATAAGATATATTGATCTCGCGATGGGTTGTTTGGGCGCTGTTTCCCGCCTTCATGCCGTAGGATCCACATTTGGAGATGATGAGGGTGATGTTGGAGTTACGATGTCTATTGATCTCGCCTGTATTATGTGTCTGCCACTGATATGTTGGGACTGGAAAATTTTGGCTGATGGAGATCAAATGAGCAAAGACCACTTGCGCGTTCCGCTGTTCGTTGAGCTGATAATCGATGACTATGTGGTGCAGCGTTCTGCAGCCGTGAATTGGTACAATGGGCAAATGATTTCCAAATACGCGAGACCTGGTTCAACCGTTCTTGGTCTATCTTGGACGTGGGGGCCAGATCCTATATAATGGTAACGGTCAATTGCCTGAAAACCGCGGTTTTGTAACACACCCTTCTATGTCTTCTAATTCAAAACGCCAAAGGTATAATGATCCGCATTCGAATCGAAAACCTTTCTGCTCCTGTCGGCTGCAGACCTTATAAATCAAAGGATTGTACGCAGGAACAGCAAATTGACAAAGGAATTGCTGCGATCGAGCCATGGCGATGCTTACTGAGAGAGCTGCTGCCATCAATGCCGCAGAACCAGATACCATTCAGTCGATACATCAGCGCCACGAGGTCCCAGCGTCGGCTTCCCATCTGATCCAAAACCGCTCCAATCTCTCGGTACTCATAAGATCAGCCCCAGTCACCCTTCTCGTCATCCGCTCCCAAAACCTTCCACCCATGCCTTGACCTACTACAGCCTCATCGTCCGTAGTCGCAAGCCACACAGCAGTAGCAGCGCCCTGCGAAACATCCGTAGCAAGAACGGTCGTCGCCCTCAAAAACCAATACACCGGATCTTTCCAAATGGTCGGTGCTGTGATTTTTCCAAAGATGGGAGTCATGGTGAAACCAGGGGAGAAGGCGTGCACGACACGATCATTTACCCTCCCCTTCTCTTTGGCTACGGTATCCCATCGGCTTTGCAAAAGCTTTGCGAACGTGACTTGCATGGCTTTAGCGTTGGAATAGATAGAGCTGTCGACTGCGGTTCCGTCAGCTTTGACAGCTGCTCTGGGCGCATGGAAGCCTGACTCTAATTGATTCCTGATCGCCGCAAGGGAAAACGTGGGTGTAAAATTACCACTATATTGGCCAGTGCTGGAGGTAAAGATGATCCGAGCCTCGTTCGATAGATGTGGCTCGAGGTGCTGGGTCAGTGCAAACGAGCCGAGTAAGTTGGTGGCGTAGATAATTGGGAAGCCGTCTGATGTAAAGGGGTGTCCAGGTGGAGTCGAGCCTATGCCTGCATTATGGACGAGGATGTCGATTTCGGATCCCTCATTCTTCCACCTTTCGGCGCATTGCCGCACAGAGGAGAGAGAGGAGGTATCGAGCAACAGGGTCTTGATGCGGTGTGCAGAGTCAGGAACTGCAGATATAATTTGAGAGATAGCTTCTTCTGCCCTAGCAGTATTGCGACATGCTAGATATCCAGTCGCCTTCTGTCTTACAAGTTCAATCACGATATGAAGGCCAATGCCGCTATTGGCGCCTGTCACTATTGCGACCTTGCCCGTGAGATCTGCGGGCTGCGGATGCAGTGAAGGGTAGAGTCTTCCGCACGCGAGACTGAACAGTGACAGGAACAGATCACGGTAGAGGTCCAGGCGAGAGACTGCAGCTGCAGACATATCTCCGAGGCGATAGCGTCGTCAAGCTCGTCGAGTTAAGAATTGTTGGTAGTGTGGGTGATCTCTCAACGCAGTGGCTTACTTCTCGATGAGACCGAGTATGAACGATCTCCTACCTCAAAAGGCCCTGTATCGGAGAGTTGAGTAAGTGTTGTATTGAAAGCTTCAGTCCAAGTGATGTATGAGAGACCTGACGTCATTTCCTAGCTGGGATCCATGGTGTAGTGAGAAATATGAGTACTGGCTGTCAGTAGAGGTATCTTTGTGAAGTGATCAATCGGTCCAACTGCTACACGATGATTCTGAATGGCAGCTCATCATCAAAGTGTCTCCTGAGTGCTCCTCTCCTTATTAGAGACCCGCAGGGACCGGATTTCTCTCGTTACATATTGAATCCTCGATATCGTGACGTTATGTTGTAGAATTTGTGGATCTGCCAAGACGGCGCGTCTCAGCAGCGGATGAACTTTGAGCCGATCTCCATGATGTCTGAGATCTTTACCACATGCGGAGTGCGCAACAAGGCTGCAGGTGGAATCAAGCCTGCTTTTTGGTCTATGATCTGTCATCCCGCCGTCCATCATGATACATTCGGGTCGGGCTATAACGATATTAGTCATAACGATATCCCCTTTATAACGATTTCAAGTCGTGCATTTAATTATTTTTGGTATAGTATAATGATATTCACCTTATAATGATTATCGTTATTATTCCATATATCTTTAGTGTATATCATTATAGTATATCGCTATCTACGTTATTACTAGGGGAGATTTTATGCGATTAGACTGACCGTCGAGTCGGGTTTCGATTCCAACTTTTGGAATCGACCGAATACTCGGGTCAGGTACCCGGAATCGACCCGAATACTCGGGCCAGGCCCCCGGAATCGACCCGAAAACTTAGCGATTCCTTGGCGATTCAAGTCGAATCGACTCGAATCGCCAAGGTACCGAGTACTAGTAAGGGCTAAAAAAAAGTCCTAAGAATAGTAAAATTTTAGTCTGGTTTTAGAAAAAATCTTAGGCCTAAATTTTTTATTATCAATAGTTATTTCATATTCTAAAGAAATGCATTACCTTTTTGCATTACCTAGAAATATTAGTAAAGATATTAGTAGTCTTATTATAATTAGTACTAGAAATAGTACTATTTTTAGTAATATATTATATATATTAGTCGTACTAATTTAGTCTTTAATTATTAAGTAAAGAATTTACCCTTTTATATTACCTAGGAAATAACACTAAAACTATTAGTAATATTAATATAGATAGTACTAAAAATAGTCCTATTAGTACTAGAAATAGTACTATTTTTAACTATACTACTAATATATTAATTATACTAACTTAGTATATCTACTTAATTCTTATATATATACATTACCTTTTTGCATTACTAGGAAATAGTACTAAAAATATTAGAAACATAACTAAAAATAGTAATAACTAATACCCTTACTAATAGTCTTAGTAATTTAAGTCAGGTTACCTGAATTAATACTCGATTCCTACTTAGGTATTAACTTGAATACTTGATACCTACTTTTAGAATCAACTGAAATACTCGATACCTAAAAGAGGTATCAAATCGCCAAGACTTAAGTCGGGTACCCGACTCGAGTTTGAAGTACCGACTCGACGCGGTTAGTCTATATGCGATATAATACTGTTAACCCTCTTAAAGATTACCTTCTAAGACCTAAGAGCTTATATTTCACCCCTCTATATTAATCCTAAGAAGAGACGTCACGTAATTATTAATACCTAGCGTAAATCCTTACATCTTTATATTATAAATACTAGTTAATATACTATTATACCTCCTCCTTAAAAGAGGTTAAAGTAGTAGTTTAATAAGTAATATTATTATAAGATCTCCTAATTAACTCTATCTAATATCCTCTCTCTTAAATTTACCTATCTTAATACCTTTAAGTATACGTAATAATTAGATAATAAGAAGAATTAGATAACTTATTAACCTAATATCAGTAAATTAGGAGAGCCGGCCCTAAGTCCAGTAGGTGGCCTAGGGCTCCTAGGGCTAATCTACGTATATCTTAGCCCTGGTAAGCCCTAGGCTACTTAAGCTATCATCTATTAGCCCTTAGCTTCTATTATTAATACTATCTTATAGACTATTAATCTTCTAGTTACTTATTTTATTATCTTAATATTATCTTTTAGCTCTTCTACTACTACTTACTACCTTTATATTATTTAAAAGCGCCTACTTATTAAGCTTACTTTTTATATTATATATTATACCTTTACTATATATATAATACACTTTACCCGCCTTGATTATATATTTATTACTTACTCTTTTTACTTCTTTATTCTTTACTTTATAACTAGATTATTAGCCTGTTAAATATTAAGTAATTTATTATTTATAGTATCCTATAAGACTTATTAGCCTATTCTAAGCTAAGTAACTATTTATCTTTATTAGTCCACTATATAATTATAATATATTATTTAATTTAAATAACCTTTATTAATTCCTAATAGTCCTCCTTATAATTCAATATCTTTATAGATCTTATATTTAACTAAGATAAATAGTATTATTACTTAATACCCTTATGAATACCTACCTTCCTATAAATTACTTTATATCTTTAGGATAGCTTTATAATAAACTTAGAATTAGCGGTCTTATTTTCTAGAATATACTTATCCGTATTTAATTCTATAATATCTAAATTAGTATAGACTTTATATATCTCTTTCACCTATATTTATAGTAGCTCTTATAATATTATACTTATTAATAACATCTTCTATCTATAATAAATAGAACGTTAATAATAGATTCTAAGGGATATCTAATATCTAGTAGCTATATCCAGATTTTAGCCAGGTTTCTTACCTAATTTCTTGCCTATTATCTTATCTAATGAATTTCTTACCTAATATCTTACCTAATTATCTTATCTAATAAATTTCTTACTTAATATCGTACTTAATCATCTTACCTAATATCTTACCTAATATCTTACCTAATAGATTTCCTATCTAATATCTTATCTAATATCTTACCTAATTTCTTACTTAATTCCTATTATACTCTACTACTATTAATTAATAATTTAGATATTTAAGAAAGGATATAAGGATATTTATATATTATTCATTTAATCTAAATAAGGATTAAAGGTTAAGTTAGTACTATTAGAGCTAAGTATAAGTATACCTTTTATAGTACTCCTAGTATAGTATCCTCTATCTCTTCCTTATTATCTAATAGTAACTCTTCTAGTTCCTTTAGGTATTTCTAAGTAAGTTACTTTAATTAGTAATAAGTTTATCTAATTAATATAACTTTCTTATATACTTTAAATTAATAGAATTAATAATATCCTAATATCCTTTCTACTAAGCTATCCCTTATTAATAATAGATATTACTATATAAGTATAATACTAATATTATTACCTCTAGCCTTAGCTAGTAACCCTTAGCTATTTATCCCTAGAATTAAGTTATTAATATTATTAATTATATTATCCTACTTATTATTAGTATCTAGAGCGTCTAGCGATTTATTATCTTCCTATAATATATATATAATATATAAAGCCCGTAGTATCTTCGTAATATACTCCTATTAATTAATTAATATCTTATCTTAATATCTCTTAATCTTTTGGAATAGCTCTATTTAATATATAATAGTTAATAAAGTAGCCCTAACTATTTATATATTATATAAAATAATAGTATTATACCCGCGTATATTATTAATAAAGCTCCCCTTAAACTTAATTAGGATTCTTTTACTATTTTTATACTCTCTAATAATATAGCTAACTATTATAATAATTACCTTAATTATAAGACTAGTAATAGGATTAAATATATACCTTATTAATTTCCTTTATATATAGTATTCTCTATTACTATCAAAGAATATAGTTATAATAGCCTTAAATATTACCTTAGTATAAAACTTATCCTTATATTATTATAATATTAATTGGTATTTATAATAAGAGGAAAGTTAGGATTCTATATATTAATTCTTTATTCTAGTATAAAAACGCGCCTTTTAATAGTAGTTTTATAATATATTCCTTTAAGTTCCCTTATTTATTGAATATATAATAATTTTATATAACCTCTTAAACCTTTTCTATTATATAACTTTAAAAGTTATTAAGTATATTATATAATTATATTACTTAGTATTAACTAATAGTAATTACCCTACGCGTTTATACTAGGGGTATATATTCACGCCTCCTTAGGAGTTAGGATCTTATTAATATTAGAGTCTCTTTACTTATTAAATTATCCTAATATATTAGCTATCTCTTTCTATATTCTAATAATTAATATACTTAGTATAGATCTCTTCTTAACCCCTAATTATAAGCTTAGTTTAAACTAAAACCTAATAATAATTACTATATAAAGATATAGTTTAATATAGCTTATAACTATTTTATAGCTAAGGGTTAATATATATTTTATCTATCTAGTTATACCCGCCTATAATAAGGTTAGGCTATATACTTACCCTCTTATAGAGTTACCTTTATATAAATATTAAGACTATAATATACTTAAGCCTACTATAACTAATATTAGTAGCGATAATAATAAATATAATATAAACTAGGATATAAACTTTAATTTATATCCGCTATTAGATAGTAAGGAGGAGGAATCCTATTATAAATAAGTATAGATATTATCTTTATAAGGAGTATTAATAAGAGTAATATATCTACTATCTTCTTAATTTATCCTATTAAGTTTATAAATATATTATTCCCTTATATATATTTAGACTTTTATATAAGCTTTATATTATTATTATTATTAGAATTAAAGAATAGTAGCTAAGTAGTTAATTATTAGTAATATTCCTTCTAATTAATAGAGGAGATATACTAGAATAAATAGAAATCCCCGCTTAAGGGAGATAGCTATTATAAAGAGCTATTATTTAGATCTAATAAATTTAAAGGTTAAATAGAAGAGGTTAATTATATATATATATATAGTATCCCTGAACCTAGGCTAATATATAACTAGTCGCTAACTTAGGTACTACCGCTTTACTCCCTTACTAACGCCCGTTTTATTGATATACTCTTCCTCTACTCCTTTATACTCCCTCGCTACTCTCCTCTACTCCCTTATTACTCCCTTATACTCCCTCTCTACTCCTTCATACTCCCCTTTAACTACTTCCTACTCTTTAGCTACTATTATATTCTTATAAGTTTAAATAAAAGTATCTAGTTAGCCTATTTTAAATATTAATTAAAGAGGAGCTAGTTATAACTCTATTAATTACCTATTATATTATCTTCTACTCTTATCCTCTTACTCTTTTCCTCTTACTCTTTACTTTTAATTTTAGTTACCTATATCTTATAATAACCTATTAGTATATTAAGTATATTATTATAGATATTATTATCTTATATCTAGTTTATATATCCCTCTTTCTCTTTCTCTCTTCGCTATATATACCTTAATAGCTAAGGTAGTTTTTTCTAGCTATAATTTCCCCCTTTACCTCGTCTCTAATAGTGAAGAAGAAGAGGACTATAGCGTAGTTCTTTAATAACGCGGAATTAAATAGCTATAAGTCTTTAAATAATACTAATACTAATAGTAATATAGTCTCTAAGTATATTAAGTCCGGTACTAAAGTTAATTATAACTAAATATTAATCCTTTATAAGTAGGTCTCTACGTCTCTCCTTATTACTATAAAGTTCTATAAAATTCTCACTAACTATATCTCATTTTACTAGAATAGATATATAAGGAGAAATCCTAGCGTAAGCCCTTACTATTTAAAAATAATAAAGTATTTTATAGAGGATATTATACGTAGCTATTATATTAGTAAAAAGGAACTATCTATATACTATATACTTCAGAAATAGATAGACTTTAGTATTAATTAGAAATAGTAGCCTAGTAATAATAAGATTCCTCCTAATATATTAGAGTCTATATTTTTTATTTATATCTAATCTCTAATTTACTCCTCCTCTCTACTTATAAGGGCTAATAATCTTACTAGTATATATAAATTAAGCTATATAAGAAGTTTAACCTTTTAACAACTTAGCGAACTTAGTACTTTATAATAATAAACTACTTTATTATTATAATTAAATATATATAGATAAAGGATTAGCATTAATATAGATATAAATAGATCCTTATCTAGGATTAGCATTAATATAGATATAAATAGATCCTTATCTAGGATTATATTACCTATATACTTTTCATCTATTTATTAGCGTGAGTAGGCGAATATTTTAAATTAAATATATATAGAGGCTCCGGCCGTAGACTACTATATAAGGTAAGTAGACTAATCCTATAAGATACTACTAACTAAGAAAGTAGTTAAGTATTACGCTTATACTATAAGTAGATAATCGACTTCATTATCTTTAAGAATAAAAAGGGAGAGGCGGAAATTAGTATATAGGTTATAAGAGACGTAAAAGGGTTTTTAGAAATACTATATAAAAGGTTACTTTACTATCTAAATCTTTAGGATTATAATTAAGAGTAATCCTTACTAACTATTTTAATATAATTCTAGGCTATAGTATAGTATATATAAGGATATAGAGCCGTTATTTAAGAACCTAGTACTACCTTTAATAGTAATTACCTTAGCGGATGATACCTTCTAGGACTATAAGTCTTTTAAAGAGATCGAGGTAATTCTACTACTTATAGATAGGTCTTTACACTATCTTTAAATTAAAAAGGATATGCTCCGTATACCTTTTTTCTAGATAGTATCTACGGATAGACCTATAAGAAAGATTTATAAAGCGGGCTTATTTAGTAATTAGATAATAGATCTAGGGTATCGCGCTAGGTATAAGGAAAATATTAGGATATATAATATTTAAAGAGAAGCTCTTATTAAAGCTAATAGTAAGTTCTTAAGGATAGAATATAACTATTAAGATATACTAACTTAGTTAAAGATAATAGTTACTTAATTATTAAAAGGATAAAATTCACTAGCTATAATAATATAAATACCTTCTTTAGCTTATACGCGCCTAAGCTAAGTACTATAGACGGGATAGTAAGTTATTAGAATAAATTATACTATACTATCTATCTTAAAGGATTTTATAGGCTATTACTCTATTACTATCCTTAGCTATTATAATCGCTACCCGTAAAGGTTAAAGCTAATTTAGATAATTATACTAACTTCATCTCTATTAATAAGGAGATCGAAATACTAGGGGAGAAGCTTTAGGGTATTATATTAGAAGATAAAGCCCAGCTAGCTTAGGCTTAATAAGAGGAACTATATTAGTAAAGATACTAGCTTATATCTAAGGAGCTTAGTAAATAGTAATAGATTTAACTATATAAGATTACCTTAACTACGGAGTATAAAGTACCTTAAGTTATAAGTCTACTAAGCTACTTTAACTAGATTCACTATTTAGATCTACTATATAATTAGCTAGTATCTTTACTCTTCCTTAATATTCCCCTCCGTAGTATATAGGGCTGTAGCGTACTTTAGGATATAATTATATTATATAAAGAAAATCCGCGGGCAGCCTATTATCTAAGCTTATAGCCTATAAATAGTCGTTATCCTATATCCTAATATATAAGGGATATAAATTAATTCATCTACTTCTCCTTTCTAATTTCCTAAATACTTAGTTATTTTATAGACTAGCTAACTACTCTTTAATTCTACAGCATTAGTATAGGTAATAGGTAGGAATATATTTACTATTATTATAAAGGCGACCTTAAAAGAAAATATAGCTTTATTAAGCTCTATTTTTAGTATAATAAATAGATTACTAGTAGGACTAGATAGTTTAAGTACTATTAATACTATCTTATTAACCTTAAGATACTCCTAGTTTAATATAATCCACTTATCTTCTATTAAATCCTTACTACTACTAGGTAGTATCTCTTCTATCTCTTTAATTTAAAGCTCTTACTAATGAAATATTTCTATTAATTCCTTATTAAATAGAGCTGGAAAGAGTACCTATAAGAATATTTCTAGTATTTCAAAGATAGGTATAATTAATCCATAAAAACAGGTAAAAGTAAGGTAGTCTTATCTCCTAATCTACGTTATATACTTTCTGTTAACTTAATTTAAGATCTTTAGTATCACTATTAGGATATATACTATATTAAGCGTATCAAGCTTAATTTAATTAAAGGCCGCCGTTTAATATATTAGTCTTCTTTAAATATAAGGGCTTTTATTAGCGTTAATATTAAGCTAGAGTACTATTATAACCTCCTAAATAGGGAAAGTTCTTATAAGTATATTAATAAAATAATAGACTTACTAATATTTAAGCTACTTAATATTATTATTTATACTAGATTAGTAAGACTAGAAGATAAAAATAGCCTTAATTAAAGTTACTCTCTTCCTTTAATTAACTTAGTAGTAAATTAGGAGAAGTGAAGTTTATCTATAATATATTTTATAGGCTTTAAAAGCCCGCTTTCATTGATTATTTAAACCTTAGATAAGACTATACTTAATAATATAACGCCGGCGTTATTAGTTATCTCTAACCTTCCCTTATTAATTAACCTAAGACTGCTTAATAAGTCTATTTTATAGCCTACTATTCCCCTATTATAGTATAAGATAGTTCTATATTTATAATTAGAAATTTAGCTATATAAGACTACTATAGCCCTTTAAGTAATTTAGAGCCTAAGGTATACTTTATTAACCTATAGAGCGGGATAAGAGATTTCGTATATAGCCCCAGTTCTAACTAGGCCTAATAAGATAGAAAAACTGAGTATATTATATTTATTAATTACTTAAGCCTTTTATCTACATATATAATATATTTATAGTACTAACTTCTAGCTAGGGTACCCCCTTCTAGATATAGTATTAACTTCCGGCTAGGGTATCTATTATTAGCTACCTACTCACATTAATTATTAATAATATATATAAAGTTAAAGCGATCCCTCTTTATATTATAGCCTTATTTAACTTATCTCTCTATAACTTATCCTGATAGTTTTAAATTTAATACTTTTCTTAAATAAACCGGCCTAAGAGGTATAGGATATTATTATATAGAACTTATTATTACTATCTACTCTAAATATATCCCTAATCTTTTATTTTCGGCTTCGTTTAGTATAGTATAAGTATGCACGAGTATAAGACTTAATATTCTAAAGTTAGAAATAGCTTAATAAAGTAGAGTACTAATATATTAACCCCGTTTTAATAGGCTATAAGCTGGAAAAGTACTACTATAGTTCCTAGAGAAAGGGAGGTAAGGAGAATTATCTGATACTTCAGCCTAATAATATATCGGGAGATTTCACTACTTAGAGTAAGGAACTACGTCAGTTATTCTTCTTCTATCTTAAACTATATAACTTTAATAAGGTTATCAAAGAAGTTTATATTAATTATAGGCTAATTATTAATATTAAGGCTATCCTTAATAATCTAAAGGTTTTAATACTACTAGACTTAAAAAAGCTATTTTCTATTAGTAGTAGCTATCTAGAAGGAAGGTATCTATTCTAGTAGTATTATAATTATACGCTTGAACGACTTAAATATAATAAGATTACTAGTATTAATAGAAAAGTAATGCGACTATCTTAGGTAAATAATATATACTATCTCATCTTATTATAATCCAATATGCGTATAGAATACCTATCGGATTATTACTTTTAAAAGATTAGATTTAACGCGAGTTCTTTACGTTATATAGATATAATAGGAAAGGATAGGTAGTAATTATAAAGTAGAAAGAGGGGAAACCTTAAATAATTTCTACCTTAGCTATTTTATAACTAGGTTAAATATATATAATACTTTATATCCTAGCTCTAAATTCAGTAGCCGCTACTACTTAAATCCTAGGTCTATTTATTATATATTAATAAGATAATGGCCTTAAGACTATACTTTTAAAGTAGGTTTATATAGCCTATAGTCAGCTCGTAATAATAGGAGGACTTTAGTATAGATTAAAAAAAACCTCTAATTAACGTAGTTATCTAGATTTTCACCTCTATTCCTTTAGTTTAGGGCTCTAATTTTGGCTCCCTAAGAGAGGGTACTAAATCTAGAGCCTTATAAAGAGTTAAAAGCTTCTAATATCTAATCTAACTTCTATTTATACCTAGATTCTTTAAATAATAATATTAAGTTTATTAGAATAATAGTTAGTAACTCCTTTAGGAATTCTAACTAATTCACTCTCTAAATAATTTAAAGAAAAAATGGCCTCTTATTAACCTAATAATATAAAGTAAACGGAGTGGAATAAGAAATATAGAGAGAAACTGTTAGCGTATATTTATAAGAGCTATTTCCTTCTATAGTTAGCCGTTACTAACACGAGTAAAGATAGAAGGCTTAGAATCATAATAGAAATATCGTAGGTACGGCTTAAAACTAACGCGGATAACCCTTATATATAGGAAAAACTAGATGAAAAGGAGTATCTTTTCTTGAAAAATCTAAGTAATCTTTTAATTAGCTAGCTTAAGGATTTATATAATAGTATTAATAATTCATATATAACTATCTAGAAGGCCCCGTTTTAATTAGAACCTTAGGTATAAGATAGGGAAGAGTTTATACGCGCTACTTATTCTTATTAATTTAATAATTAGCTAACTACCTAATAAGTTTCTAGAATTTCCTAGACTAGAAGTTAATTTTATAGTAAAGATTAATAACCTATACTAGGATAATATTAGATTAACTTATAAAATTAGTAAATAGGAATATTAGATTACTATAGAGTTAGAAAGGAGATAAGTAGCTAAATTAGAAGCTAGTAAACTAAAAGTTACTATCTAGTAGCTATAGATAGATAATAGAAAACTTAAGAAGTATATATATAAGTAGAAGCTAATAGCTAAGGAGTTAAAGAGTAATATAAATAGATATTATAAAGAAATAAATAAGATTTTTATAGCTCTAGATTAGGTAAAATCAGAGTTAACTTACACCTCTATAGAAGAGTATATTAGATAGGGAGTCTTTATACCTATTTATAAGTAAGTAAGTCTAGGTATAAATATAATAGATACTATTATAACTAGTTAGTAAAGCTTTATATCTAACTTCTAAAATCTATATTATATATATATATATTAACCTAATAACTTTTAATAAGACTAAGCTTATATATTATACTAGGAATTCTTAAGGATTTTATTTAAAGAACTTCAGCTACCTAATTATCCTCTTAGGCGACCTAAAAATCTCTTAAGACTAGGTTTAGATATATAGTTAATAATAATATATAAGAATCTATTAACTAACTAATTAGGTTATCTATTCCAGAAATCCTAAAAATAGATATACGCCCCTCTACTCTTAGCTCCATTAATAATGATAATAATAATAATAATAATAATAATAATATATAGGCTCCTACTACCCTAGTCTTACTAGTAGTCTCTAAGGTAGATACTAATTATATATAAGTTACTTCTAGTTCCCCTAATCTTCTAACTCCCTAGCTCCGCTTCTAGCTCCCTAGCTCTACTTCTAGCTCCCTAGCTCTATTTCTAGCTCCCCTATTCTACTTCTGGCTCCCCTAATCTACTTCTACCTACCCTACTCTATTCTTAGCTTATATAGCTATACCTAGCTCCCTAATCTTACTCCTAATCCCGCTTACTCTATTTAAGAATTAAGATAGGAATCTCCTTATTAATCTTATATCTAGATATTTAGCTAGTCTTAGCTAACTTATAATAATAGTTTTATAGTAAGAGGACTTTTATTTTTAGTATTAATAGTTAAGAATAGTCTATGTTAGATTATATTAAGTAAGCGGAGGTATAGTCTTACTAGAAAAATATTATTATAATATTAAGCTAAGGTATAGTAGTAATAATAGATAATTTTTAATAAGCGTTTAACGCTAAATGAGAGGTAATATTCACCAGAAAATTACGCTTGGAAGAGACTAACAAGAGCCGCGAGGCGTTGCTATGAAGTATAAATGATAGTATAGTATAATAGAACGCTTGTAAAGCGCTCCTAATAAGCGTTAAAGCTGAAAAGCTCTCTATTTTATTCTCCCTGATTTTAATAGTTATGGAATGGATATTAATAAGGTTTAATATTAGTATTAATATTAATCTTAGAGCTACTAATATTAGATATTAATAATTTTCTTCCCTTAATTATTTTCTTATTAGCTAAGGAATTACTATTTCTAATCCCCTTCTATTATATCCTGTTTTCTACGCAGTTATAGCCGGTATTAATTATTACTAATATTATTAAATAGCCTATTAGACTACGCTAGCTATTATTACTTAAACTATAGAGGATAAGGTTATATTAGCTTAAGTTAGCTAACTAGCTCCTAGTAGGGTAACTCTTAGCTAGGCGGCTCCTAGCTAGGAAACTCCTACTTAAGGAACTACTAGCTAGCTTACTACTAGTTAAGTAATAGCTAGCTATATAAATCCTAGTTAAGTAATATTAAATCCTAGTTAAGTAGTAACTATTTAAGTAACCCCTAGCTAAGCTAATCCTAGTTAAAGGATACCTAGTTAAGTAATACCTATTTAAGTAACCCCTAGCTAAGCTAATCCTACTTAAAAGATACCTAGTTAAGAAAGTCCTACTTAGCTAATAGTAAATTAAGCCGCTTTTACTACTTTAAATTAATTATTCTTAATTTATTATATTACCTTTATTTCTCTATTAAAAAGTCTAGCTTCTATTTATAATATTATAAAAACTTTTCATCCTTTAAATTTAATTATTTTATAATATAGTAGATGATTTAAGAGATCTTAATTAACTTATACCTAGCTAGCTATCTTAATAAGATTACTTTATAATAGAAGAGTATCTTCTAGGTCTCCTAGCTATTCTACTATAATCGATATATAAGGATATTAACTAGCCCCTAATATTATAATATTATTAACTAATATAGTAATCTAATATATACTCTTATACTAATATTTATATTAGGTAATAAATTCCTTTATCAGCTTCCTAATAGATAGGATATCCTTAGGTTTTAGATTATTATATAATTACGCTAACTTCTATATATATAAACCTAACTTCTCCTTAACTAGAAATTAGAAAGTCTTAAAGACTTAATATTTAGATTTAATTAGCTCGCCATCTAGAGTAAGTTTATCTATAGCTCTAGTTATCCCTATATCGCTATTATTAATAGATCCTATTTTAGTAGATAAGTCTCCTATATTACTTATTTCCATATCCTTACTATTACTAGAACTGGAACTAGTACTAGTACTATCAGTATTACTAATACCCGATTCAGTACCGTTAGTATTACTAGTACTAGATTCAGTACTACTACTATTACTAGTATTAGTAATAAAATTAGACTAGGGCTCCTTAGCTTCTGAAAGCTATAAAGGCTCTTTATTAATATTAGTATATTACTAAGCCTATATCTTAGGTAAGCTATAATCCTCGCAGAATTCCTATATTATAATATAGAGAGCCTTAAAAATAGCGGCCAGCTTCTTTTTCTATTTAGGATTAATCGTG
>JAABUK010007416.1_pt1 | contig 15843 bp, 16 predicted proteins | sample 5559141 | NCBI WGS metagenome assembly JAABUK01 (sample SAMN10711869, study PRJNA513367) | rock metagenome | isolation source: Antarctica rocks | place: Antarctica: Victoria Land, Pudding Butte nord | collected 2016-01-03
CTCGGGCTCGTCGACCAGTCGCACCCACCGGCCAACCGCCACCACGCTGCCGGGCTCGTCGACGGGCTCGGCCACCAGCGCGACGTGGTGGTGGCCGTCGACCTCGGTCAGGTAGCGCAGCTCACCGGTGGTGAAGCGGCGCTTGGGGCCTAGGAAGCGGCGGCGCACCGTCTCGGGCGAAAGGTGCTCGAGGCCCGTCGACAGCGCCTGCTTGTCCGTCGCGACGATGGGGCGCACGTTGACCACGCTGCCGTCTTTGAGAGTGCGCTCCATGCCGTCAAGGTTGAACCCCGAACACGCGTACGACTGTGGCTCTGGTCACGTTTGCAGGAGGGCTACCAGCCGCGGCTTCCGGGGCCGCCCTTGAACGGTCCCCGGAGGTCACTCGTGATCCAGCCGCCGTAGAAGTCGCCCTGGTTGGGATCCACCCGTTCGTCGCCGACGAAGCAGGCGTCCACGCGCTGTGGGTAGAAGGCCACGTGGTCGCGCAGCCCGGCGTAGGCGGCCACGGGGTCGGCATAGGCCCATGCGGCGTCCCGCACGGCTCGGTCGCCAACGGTCACATCGAAGTAGGCGGCCTGGCCCTTCCACTCGCACATCGTGCGCCGCCGCGTCCGGGTGAGGTACTCCATGGCGACGTCGCCCGGCGGGATGTAGATCCCCGGCGCCTGGCTGGTTTCGAGCACGCGCAGGGCGTCGGTGGAGTCGGCGATCGTCATGCCGCCGACCTCGACGCGCACGCGCATGGCGCACGGCACGAGGCTCGGTGGGCGGGGGTAGTCCCAGACCGATTCCATGCGAGGGGTACGTCCCCGGAACGCAGAAGGGGCGCGATGTCTTTTCACACCGCGCCCCTCGTCCGCACCCTCGGTGGGGTTGACGTCTACAAGATCGGCAGGGATGCCGATCTTGTCCGAAGGCAGCGCTACTTGGTGAAGCCGTTCTCCTTCAGGTAGGCCGCGGCCACGGCCTTCGGCTCCTGCTTGTCGAGGCTCACGCGGGAGTTGAGCTCCTGCATCACCTTCTCCGTGAGCGGCTTCTGTATGGACAGGATCACGCCCTGGCCCTCCTTGCCGAGCTCCTTGTAGGTCGCGTCCTTCACGCCCAACGAGATGTTAAAGGGCGGGAACAGGCCCTTGTCGTCAGCGATGATCGTGTACTTGCCGAGCGTCAGCTCGCCGTCGGTCGAGAACACGAAGCCGAGATCGGAGCGACCCTTGTCGATGGGCTGGTACTTGCCCTGGTCGGACACGAACTTCGGGCTCCAGCCGTACTTCTTCTTCAGGCCCTGGTAGCAATCCGAGCGCTGCTGGCACTCCGGGAAGCCCGCGATGCTGAGCGTGCTGGCGTTCGGGAGCTTGGCCACCTCGGAAACGGTCTTGGCGCCCTTGAGCTTGTCCTTGGCCTTCGCCTTGGTCGTGGCGATCCTGAACGTGTTCTCAAACGACGTGCGCGGCATCGCGACGATGCCCTGCTTGGCGTAGTCCTTCTTGGCCAGCGCGTAGGCCTTGTCCGGGTCCTTTGGCACGGCATCGGTCTTCACGCCGAAGAACGACGTGAGCGAGGTGCCCGTGTACTCGGGATAGGCATCGACCTGCCCTGCCTTGAGAGCCTTGTACGCGATCTGCTCCGCGCCGAGGTTGAGCTTCTTCTCGACCTTGAAGCCGGCCGCCTGCAGCGCCTGGGCGTAGATCTCGCCGAGGATGAACTGCTCGTCGAAGTTCTTGGAACCGACGACGATCTTCTTCTTGCTGGCGTTCGCTGAGTCCTTCTTGATCAGGTTCGCGCCTTTGTCGCCACCGGAGCTCCCGCCGCCGCTGCCGCTCTTGGAGTCGCTGCCACAGGCCACTGCCACAAGGGCAAGGGCCATGGCGGCCACAAGGGCCACCGTCTTCTTCCATGTACGAGTCACGTTGCTGCTTCCCTCCTTCGTGTGGGCATCGAGAGTCGGCGCCCTCGGCGCGTTGGCTCTTCTGCCAGCTTGATCCCCTTTGGGGTAACGGCGTGTTGCAGGTATCCGATCCCTGCGTCCGCTATCAGAGTGATGAGTGCCACCACCAGTGCGGCGCCGAGCTGTCCGGCGAACCCATAGGTCTGCGGAGTCAGGATTGGCCATCCCAGCGTCCTGACGTCGGCGTAGGGGCCGATCGTGGCGGTGGCCAGCACGCTCACCGCGGATGTCCGTACGCCGGCGAAGATGGTGGCCATGGCCAGGGGCAGCCGTACCCGGCTGACGATCTGGATGCCGGTCATGCCCATGCCGCGGGCGGCATCGACGACCTCGTTGTCGACCTGCTGCACGCCCACGTATGTGTTCGTGAGGATCGGGGGGATGGCCAGCGCCACGAGCACGACCGTGATGTTCGTGACGCCGTTGCCGAGGTAGGCGACCAGGAAGAACACGAGCACGACGGCTGGCACAGCGCGGCCGACGTTGGACACCGAGATGGCAAGGAACTCACCCTTGCCCTTGTGTCCGAGGTAGAGGCCGATCGGTATCGAGATCGCCGTCGCGATGGCCATGGCCAGGAAGCCCACGAGCAGGTGCGTCTGGGCGAAGCCCCACAGCTCGCCGGGGCCGCCGATGCGGACGCCGCCGCCCACCGATTCACGGTCGTGGAAGATGAACTTGACCGCGCTGCCAAAGTCGCCGAGGAAGGCGAGCGTGGTGCTCATACGCCGGCCCTCTGCCACGACGTCACATAGCGCTGCACGGTCAGGATGATCACGTCGAGCGACGCAGCGAGCAGCACGCAGAGTCCGCCGGCCACGACCACGTTCGACTTGAAGTAGCGCTGCTGGTTGAGGGTGTCGCCAAGGCCTCCGCCGCCCGCCAGGTAGGCGAGCGCGGCCAGGGCGACGGTGGTGGTGGTCGCGATCCTCAGGCCGGCCAGGATCTCGGGGGTGGCCAGCGGCAGCTCGACACGCCATAGCACCTGGTTCTCGGTGAGCCCCATCCCGCGGGCGGCGTCCTTGGCATCTGCCGGGACCGCCTGCAGCCCGGTGGTCACGTTACGAAAGATGATCAGGAGCGTGTAAGACGTCAAGGCGACGATGGCGGTGGTCTTGCCAAGGCCGGTGAGGGGCTGGAGCAGGAAGAAGAACGCGACGCTCGGGATCGTGTAGAGCGCGCCGGTCACGCCGGTGACCGGGCCCACGAGCCACTGCCTGCGGTGGGCGAGCAGCGCCAGCGAGAAGGCGATGATGAAGCCGATTCCGACGGAGCTGATCGTGAGCACTACGTGCTCGACCAAGGGAGTCTCGTAGCGCTGGTAGTTGCTGGAGATCCAGTCGGGGCAGAATCCGTCGTTTGAGACGCATCCTCCGTCCCCGGCGCGATTGCGCAGCTGGGTCGCGCCGATCAGCTCCAGAGCAGAGCCGAGGTTCACGCGGAATCTTCTACCAGTTCGGCGCCACTGCGCGACTCCGTTGGAGCTTCGTGCAGGAAACCACCGATGACTTCGATCGAGAGCACGCCGACGACCTTGCCGGCACCGTCGATGACGGGGCCGTAGCGGGTGTCGCTCATCAGGAGGTCGGCCAGCGCGTCGCGCAGGATGTCGTCCATCTCGACGGTGGGCTCGGCATTGGACCGGAGCTTCTGCTCGACGCGTTCGCCGGCCAGGGCGGCGTCGCTGAGCCATCCGACCGGACACTCTCGATCGTCGACGAGCAGGGCGTAGGGCAGATCGGCGTCGCCGATCTTGCGCTTGGCGTCGGCCGTCGACTCGCCCACCCGGACCTTGGCTGCCTTCCACAGGTCGATGTCACGCACCCGCTGCAGGGCAAGCCGCTTGAGCGCGCGGTCGGCGCCGACGAAGTCCTCGACAAAGGGGGAGGCGGGGTACATCAGGAGCTCGGCCGGGCTGGCGAACTGGGCGAGCTTGCCGCCCGTCTGGAGCACCGCGATCTTGTCGCCCATCTTGATCGCCTCGTCGATGTCGTGGGTGACGAACACGATGGTCTTCTTGATGTCTTGCTGGAGGCGCAGGAACTCGTTCTGCAGCCGCTCGCGGTTGATCGGATCGATTGCGCCGAAGGGCTCGTCCATGAGCATCAGCGGGGGATCGACCGCCAGCGCCCGGGCCACTCCGACGCGCTGGCGCTGACCGCCGGAGAGCTGCGCCGGGTACCGGTCGCGCGTGTCGGCCGGATCGAGCGAGACCAGGTTGAGCAACTCTTCCACTCGCTCGGCGATTCGCGCCTTGTCCCACCCGAGCAGCCTGGGCACGGTGCCGATGTTCTCGGCGATCGTGAGGTGGGGAAACAGGCCGACCTGTTGAATCGCGTAGCCGATCTCGCGGCGCAGCTCCGCGGGCTTGCGGTCCTTGATGCTGGCGCCGTCGAGCAGGATGTCACCGCCGCTCATGTCGATCATGCGGTTGACCATGCGCATGGCGGTGGTCTTGCCACATCCCGAAGGGCCGACCAACACGCATATCTCGCCGGCCGGGACCGCCAGCGACAGCTTGTCGACGGCCGGGGAGTCCTGGCCGGGATAGAGCTTGGTGGTCTCCTTGAACTCGAGTGTCGCGGCCTTGTGGCGCGCAGACTCAGGCGAGTCGGAAACGGCGGTTTTTTCGTCTGTCACGTGAGAGGGGGGTGAGAGGGACCGAGAGGCTACCGGGGCTCGTCGACGGTGGTGTCGGTCTGGAAGGCTTTCACATTCGAACGCTCCAGGCGGTCGAGCTCCCTGGCCAGCTCGCCTCGAAGCTCGTCGACCTCGGCATCGCTGACCTCGGGATCGGTTTGCGCGGAATCCACCATTGCGGCCGCGAGCCGCTCGCTGGCGCCCTGTAGCGCGAGCCGATCGGGCACGGGCTCCGGGCTGCCCCGCAGGTCCAGGGCACGCTTGCGGACGTCGTCGGCCAGGCCCTTCAGGCGTGTGCGTTCCGGCGCGGCCATCCGCCGCCAGCGCCCGTGCATCGTCCGCGCCACGCGAACGCCCATGGAGGCGGCTTCGGCCAGCGTGGACGGGGTCGGCATGACCGGATCGTCTCGCAGACGGTGGATGGAACCGCGGCGCTATCCACCCGGCGCCAGATCTGCCGGGGCGAACTAGGCTCCCCTGCGTGCGAGCCGTGACCTTCACCGATGGCGATCTGGCGATCGCCGAGCATCCCGACCCTGCACCCGAGCGCGGCGAGATCCTCGTGGCGGTTCGGGCCGCGGGGCTGAACGGCGCAGACATCATGCAGCGCGCGGGCAAGTATCCGGCTCCTCCGGGGGTGCCGGCGGACATCCCCGGACTCGAGCTGGCCGGCGAGGTCGTCGCGCTCGGGTCGGAGGCGGAGCGCTTCGCGATCGGCGACCGGGTGACCGCCATCACGGGCGGCGGCGGGCAGGCCGAGCTCGCGGTGCTGCACGAGCGCGGGGCGATGCCGCTGCCCGCCGGGCTCGTTTGGACCGCTGCGGGCGGCCTGTCGGAAGTCTTCGTGACGGCACACGACGCGATCTTCACCCAGAGCGGCCTGCGTCCGGGCGAGCGCCTGCTGGTGCACGGTGCGGCCGGCGGGGTGGGCTCGGCCGCCGTCCAGATCGGCCGCCTCGCGGGCGCCTCCGTGACGGCTACGGTGCGCAATCCGGACCTACGCGACGGCGTCGCCGCGCTCGGCGCCGAGGTGATCGAGCCGGAGGGCTTCGCCGAGCACGGGCCCTTCGACGTGATCCTGGAGCTCGTCGGTGGCCCCAACCTCGCCGACGACGTCAAGGCGTTGCGCACCGGCGGCCGGATCGTGGTGATCGGCGTTGGCGGGGGCCCCAAGGCCGAGCTGAACCTGCTCGCGCTGATGGGCAAGCGCGGAGCGATCCGCGCCTCGACCTTGCGCGCCCGTCCGCTGGAGGAGAAGGCGCTGGCCATGCGGCGCGTCGAGGCCGAGCTGATACCCCGCTTCGAGTCGGGCGAGCTGGAGGTGGTGGTGGCGGAGAGCTTCGATCTGGAGGACGCCGAGCGTGCCTATGAGCGGTTCACCGCCGGCGGCAAGCTCGGCAAGGTCGTGCTCACCATGGGAGCGTGAACGCCATCAGGCGCTCTCTCATCGTCCTGGCGCTGGCGGCCCTGGCTGCGCCTGCCTCGGCCTCCGCGCAGCAGACCATCTCTTGCCCGGAGCTCGCGCGGGCGGCGTGCAGCACCGTCCAGGTGCCGCTCGACCGGTCGGGAGCGGTGCCCGGGAACGTGAGCCTCGCGGTCGCGCGCGTGCCCGCGGTCAAGGGTCCGTCGCGGGGCACGATCGTCTTTCTCACGGGCGGACCCGGCCAGGCGGCGCTCCAGTTGCTGCCCGACTTGGCGGCGGTCTTCGCGAAGTTTGCGCCCGGCTATGACCTTCTGACCTTCGATCAGCGTGGCATCGGTCGCTCCACGCCGATCGACTGCCCGGCCCTGCGCGGGAGCGGATCGGTGGTCGGCGTCTTCGCCAGATGCGGGGCCCAGCTGGGGCCGAAGCGCGGCTTCTACCGAACCGTCGACTCCGTCGCCGACCTCGAGGCCGTGCGCCAGGCCGCCGGCGCTCCCCGGATCGCGCTGTTTGGTATCTCCTACGGGGGCCGGGTGGCCGGCGAGTACGTCCGCCGCTATCCCGAAGCGGTGTCGCGGATGGTCCTGGACTCGCCGAGCACGCTGGACGGCACAGATCCGCTGTTCCTCGCCAGCCAACGCGCGATTCCCGGGTTTCTGAGCGCGATCTGCGCGCGTTCGGCGTGTCGTTCGTTCACGCGCAAGCCCTACACCGACCTCGCGGCGCTGGCGGCGCGCCTGCACAAGCGTTCGCTGCGCGCCACGATCGTCGGGCCCACCGGCCGGCGCCAGAAGGTCGCCCTGCTGGCCAGCGACCTCTTCGGGCTCGTGTTCCTCTCAGACACCGACCCGCTCGTACGTGCACAGCTGCCCTCGGCGGTCAGCTCGGGCCGCCGAGGCGACGGCGCTCCGCTGGCGCGGCTGCTGCTGCGCGCCGTCGGCGGCGCCACGTCGGCCCAGACCGAGGAGGGTGGGGTGAGCGACGTGGTGTTCGCGGCCACCTCGTGCGCCGAGGCGCCACTTCCCTGGAACGCGGCCTCGCCGCCCGACAGCGGGCGTGAGCGTGCCGTCGACGCCCGTGTACGCCGTCTGGGCCCCCGCGCGTTCCGGCCCTTCGGCAGCAATGTCACCGTCTCGAACAGCCCGCTGTTGGCTCAGTGCCTGCGCTGGCCCTCGGTCGCCGAACCCGCCCGCGCGCCGTCGCTCGGGCCCGCGGTGCCGACGCTCGTGGTCAGCGGCAAGGAGGACCTCCGCACTCCCCCGGCGAGCTCACGCCGGGTGGCGGCGACCTACCCCGGCGGCCGGCTGCTCGCCGTGCCCGACACCGGACACTCCTCTGTGACCACGGACCCGACACTGTGTGCGGCGCGGGCCGCGTTCGGCTTCCTCGGCGGAGCCCCCGCGCCCGCCAGCTGCCCGCGCAGGGCGCGCGAGTTCCGCGTCGCCACACGAGCGCCGCTGCGCATTGGCGCCGTGGGCGGCAAGACCAGCCGGGCCCGGACCGTCCGGGCGGTCAAGCTGACCCTGCGCGATCTCGTGGTGTCGATCAACAGCAGCACGACGGGCCGTTTCGGCGGCCTGCGGGGCGGGAGCGCCACGCTTGCCCTGCACCCCGACCGGGCCAGGCTCCGCGGCTACCAGTACATCCCGGGAGTCAGGGTCACCGGCCGCCTGCGGGCATCGAGCAAGGGACGCCTATATGGCAACGTCCGGGTCGCGGGCGGCGGCGCCGTGCCCGGACGGATCACGTTGACCACGGGCGGCGCGCTCAAGCCGCATTTCGACGGCTATGGGCGGGCGACCGCCGCCGCGACGTCGGCGGACAGGCCGATCGCGGTGCCGCCCGCGCCACTGCTGCCCGCGCCGGCGCAGCAGCTGCCCCGCGGTATCTCGCGCTGGGCCCTCCGAGACCGCTAGTAGCAGGCGCTCGCGCGCCTGAGCCGCGATGACGCGGAGGGCGCAGGCCAAGGACGCAGGGAGCCCGTAGTGCTCCGCACGCGGGCGACCGAGGACGCCGGCATGTGCTCTCCGCGACCCGTCAGCTCAGGCGTTCCACGATCATGGCCTGGCCCTGACCGCCCGCCACGCACATGGTCTCCAGCCCGATGGTCTTGTCGTCGGTCTCGAGCCCGTTGAGCAGCGTGGTCATGATGCGCACGCCGGTCATGCCGAAGGGGTGACCCAAGGCGATCGCGCCGCCGTGGGGGTTCATCTTCTCGAGCGGGATGTCGCACTCGGCCATGATCGGGATGACCTGGGCGGCGAACGCCTCGTTCAACTCGACGGTGTCGACGTCGGCGATGCTCATGCCGGCGCGCTTGAGCACCTTGCCGATGGCCCAGATCGGGGCGACGCCCATGTACTCGGGCTCGTTGGCGGCGGTGGCGGCCGTGATGATCCGCGCCCTCGGCTTGAGGCCCAGTTCCTTGGCCTTTATGTCGCTCATGATCAGCGCCGCTGCGGCGCCGTCATTCAAGGGACACGAGTTGCCGGCGGTCACCCCGCCGCCACCCTCGAACGCATCGGGCAGCTGCGACAGCTTCTCGAGCGTGGACGAGGCCCGCGGCCCGTCGTCCTTTGACACCACGGTGCCGTCCTCGAGCGTGACGGGCGCGATCTCGCGGTAGAAGAAGCCGCTCTCCTGGCTGGCCACGGCCAGCTCCTGGGAACGCTGGGCGTACTCGTCCATCTCGGAGCGCTTGACGTCGTAGCGCTTGGCCACGTTCACGGCGGTGTCGCCCATCTGGATGTAGACGTCGGGCTCGCCCTCGGCGGCGCCCTTCAAGTGCTCGTTTTGGTCGGCGGCCCCGGCGGCCTCGGTGCGCTCGTTGAACTGGGACACGAACTCGACACCCGAGGCGATGTAGGCCTCGCCCTGGCCGGCCTTGATGTTGTTGGAGGCGATCCGGATGGCTTCGAGGCCCGACGCGCAGTAGCGCGAGACGGTCAGGCCGTTGGTCTCGAGCGGAAGCTTCTTGGAAAGCAGCGCGATCAGCCGGCCGATGTTGAAGGCCTGCTTGCCCTGGGGCATGCCGCAGCCCGTGATGACCTCCTCGACGAGCGCGGGATCGACGTCTGGGTTGCGCTCGAGGAGCTGGTCGACGATGAAGGCGCCGGTCTCGTCGGGGCGCACCTGGGCGAGCGAGCCCTTGAAGGCGCGGCCGATCGGTGTACGGACGGAGTCGACGATCACTGCTTCGGGCATTGGAGGCTCCTTGAGGGGGGTGCGAGAGGGAGGGGGTGGGCTCGGGCCCTACTCCGGCGGCATGCGCAGCGCGCCGTCCAGCCGGATGGTCTCGCCGTTGAGCATCGCGTTCTCGGCGATGGAGACGGCCAGCTGGGCGTACTCGGAGGGCCTGCCGAGCCGCGAGGGAAAGGGTATACCCGCGCCGAGCGTCTGGCGGGCCGGCTCGGCTCTAAGAGCAGCCGCGCGGTGGCCTCGCCAAGGCCAGAGGCGCCGCCCGAGATGAATGCTCCGGCTCCGTTCAAGTCCATGTCGAGGGACCCTACGGATCGATTAGCACGCCGGGATTGAGGATCCCGCGGGGATCGAGTTCCGCCTTGACCGCCCGCAGCGATCGCGCGAACGGCTCGGGCCGCTGGCGGTCATACCAGGGGCGGTGGTCGCGCCCTACGGCGTGGTGGTGGGTGATGGTGGCCCGCCAGGCGCTCAGCACCTCGCTCGCGCCGGCCTTGATCCGGTCCCACATCGCGAGCTCCTCGCCGGGCCGGCCCGGGGCCATCACCGTGAAATAGGGCGCGGCGCCGTCGGGGTAGACGTGTGTCAGCCGGCAGTTGACGACGCCCGGGCTGCCACACACGTCCTCGATCACCGCGTCAAGAGCGGCTCGCACGGCCTCGTACAGATCGTCGATGCGGTCCCAGGTCGTCGCGGTCTCGAACGTCTCGGTGATCGCCCCGATCCGCGCGGCGCCGTCGCGGGCGTAAGGCATGCGCAGGAAGGCATCGCGCCACGCGCCGACGGCGTCGCCTTCGCCCGGTTCGCGCGCCGCCGCCGCCACACCGCCTGCCTCGGTGGCCAGCTCCACGGCCTGGGCCAGCCGCCCGGCCACCTCGACTCCGGCCGACTCGAATCCCAGCACCAGCACGCTCTGCGAGCCGTCGCCGGCGCCGCCGAACATCGCCTCACCGGGATCGAGCAGGCGGCAGTTGGCGGGTCGCAGACCCGACTGCGCGATCGCGCGCACGGCCGCGAGCCCTGTGTGGAAGGCGTCGAAGCGGACGCTGGTCAAGGCCCGCTCGGTGGGCCGCAGGCGGACGCGCATCCACGCCTCGGTTATCACGCCGAGAATGCCCTCGGACCCCAGGAGCATGCGATCGGGCGAGGGACCCGCGCCCGACCCCGGCAACCGCCAGGAGGAGGTCACCCCGGTGGGGGTCACCGCCGTGATCGACTCGGTCAGGTCGTCGATGTGGGTCTCCGCGGTGGCGAAGTGCCCGCCGGCGCGGGTGGCCAGCCAGCCGCCGAGCGTCGAGAACTCGAAGCTCTGGGGGAAATGGCGCAACGTGAGGCCGTGCTCGCGCAGCTGGAACTCGAGCACCGGCCCCAGCGCTCCTGCCTGGATCAGCGCGGACTGGCTGACGGCGTCGACCTCGAGCACGCGGTTCATCGCGGTCATGTCCAGCGAGAGCGCCGCCGGGTGCTCGCTTCCGCGGTACTCGACGCCGCCCACCACCGAGGATCCGCCGCCGTAGGGCACTACGGCGACGCGGTTGCTGCCCGCCCAGTCGAGCAAGTCGGTCACGTCCTGGGTCGTGTGTGGGCGCGCCACGAGGTCGGGCGGGTTATCCAGCTGCAGCCGCAGCGAGCGCACCACGTCGCGATAGGCCTTGCCATGGGTGTGGCCGGCACGGTCGACCGGATCGGTCGAGCAGATCGCGGCCAGCGCAGCGGGTGGAGCGACGCGTGGCTCGCGCAGCGCAAGGTCGGACGTGCGGGGGACGGGGAGGGGGTCGGCGGCCAAACCGGGAAAGGCGCCGCCCATCGCGCGGCATTCGGCGTCGTTGAGCGCGCGGGAGGCAAGGCCCCAGCCCCACCAGGAGCGCTCCTCGGCCGCCGCGGTCACCGCGTCAGCGTACGACCGCGCGGCTGAGCGCGAACATCCCGGCGGAGTCGGTGTGGAACGCCTCCATCCGCAGGCCGGCTTCGGCGAAGGCGACTTCGACGTCGCGCGGCGTGAACTTGCAGCTGATCTCGGTGCGCATCTCCTCGCCCTCGGCGAAGTCCACCGTCATGTCGAGATCGGCCACCGTCACGATCATGTCGCGCAGCGCGCGCAGCCGCATCTCGATCCGCGCCTGGTCCTCGACCCACACCGACCGGTGCTGAAAGCCCGCGGGATCGAAGTCGGCGCCCAGCCGCCGGTTGATAACGTCGAGCACGTTCAAGTTGAACGCGGCGGTCACGCCCTCGGCGTCGTCGTAGGCGGCCTCGAGCGTGGCGCGGTCCTTGATCAAGTCGGTTCCGAGCAGCAGTGCGTCGGTCGGACCCATCAGGTCCGCGACCGCCGCTAGGAACGTGGCGCGCTGCACGGCGTGCAGGTTGCCGATCGTGCCGCCGAGGAAGGCGAACACCCGGTGCTGGCCCTGAGGGATGAGCGCGAGATCGGACTCGAAGTCCCCGACCACGCCGTGCACGGCGAGGCCGGGATAGGCATCGGTCAGCTCCTCGGCGCAGGCCAGGACCACGGACTCGTCGACGTCGAAGGGCACGTAGCGCTCGAGCGCGCCCGACCCCGCCATCGCGTAGAGCAGCGCCCGCGTCTTGGACGCCATGCCCGAGCCCAGCTCCACCAGCTCGCGCGCACCGGTCGTGAGCTCCGGGGCCCGTCGATTGAGGATCTCGCGCTCGCAGCGCGCCGGGTAGTACTCGGCGACGGTGGTGATCTGCTCGTACAGCTCCGATCCGCGCGGGTCGTACAGGTGCTTGGGCGAAAGCTGCCTGGGCTCGAGCGCCAGCCCGCGCGCCACGTCGCGGGCGATCGTGTCGGCGGCGTCGGCGCCGGCCCCGTGGGAGATGGTCACGTTGGGTGCCTCGGTGGCCACTACCGCTCCCGTACGCAGCGGAAGCCCGAGAAGATCTGGCGGCGCTCGGGCAGGTCCCAGTTGCGAAACGTGCTTCGCGCCACACCGGGACGGGTGGCCCACGAGCCGCCGCGCAACACCCGCAGGCCGAGCCCGAAGAACGCTTGGCTGTACTGCGGGTACGGGAAGGGCCTGAAGCCCGGGTAGCCACTGAAGTCAGACGCCGTCCACTCCCAGCAGTCGCCGATCAGGCCGCTGACGCCTTCGGGGCTCACCCCGTCGAGCGTGCCGACCCGCTCCGGGCCAAAGGCCGTCTGGTCGAGGTTGGCCAGCTCGGTTCCGGGGGGCTCATAGCCCCATGGGTAGGGACGCGACCGTGCGCGGTGCGAGTCCCAGGTGGCTGCCTTCTCCCACTCGGCCTCGGTCGGCAGCCGGGCCCCGGCCCAGCGCGCGAACGCGTCCGCCTCGAACCAGGAGACGTGCATCACGGGCAGGTCGAGGTCGATCGCCGCGATGCGCTCGAACCGCCGCTCGCTTCCGTCGGCACGCCAGTACAGGGGTCGCTCGGCGCGCTCGGTGGCCCGCCACCTCCAGCCTTCATCGGACCACAGCTCGCGTCGCCCGTAGCCATCCTCGGCGACGAAGCGACCGTACTCGCCGTTTGTCACCGGCGCGCGATCTATCGCGTAGGCCGGCAGGTCGACGGCGTAGCGCGGGCGCTCGTTGTCGTAGGCGAAGCCACTGCCCTCGGCGCCCATATCGAATGGTCCGGCTTCGATCACGACTGTGCCCTCGGTGGCGTAGGTGCCGTCGTGGGTCGGTCGCGGCACCGGGGAGTAGGTGCCGGGCCGCGCGAGTTGCAGCGTCTGGAGCATGGTCTCGTTGTGCTGGTGCTCGTGGCGCACGAGCATCTCCCAGACGAAGCCGCCGGCGTTAAGGCGGTCAGAGCCCGAGTCGAGCGCCACGCGGTCGAGCACGGCCAGCGAGCGCTCGCGCACCGCTTCCATGTAGGCGATGGCATCGTCGCGGCGCAGGTACGGGATGTCGCCGCGCTCGGCGCGCGGATTCTCTGAAGCGTCGTAGACGTCGGCCAGCTCGGGCCGCAGCGGCTCGAGCCCCCCGGCGCGCTGACCCAGCCAGAGATCCTCGAAGGCGGCGATGTGGCCGAGGTCCCAGACCAGCGGGCTCATCAACGGGTCGTGCACGCGGTCGAGGTCCTCGCTGGTCACGGGCTCCACGAGAGCAAGCGTGCGGGCGCGGCCCTCGGCCAAGGCATCGCGAAACCTGCCTTTTACCAGCGACTCGGCCCCTCCTCGGGGCAGTGACTGAAAATTCTGAGAACGCACGGGGGGGTACCGGGTCGCGACAAAGCGTAGCCGCGGCGTCGGCGCGTGAACATCCCCATCGATCCGCTGTCACGAGACGGTAATCAGACCCTGCGGCACCCGGCCCACGGGGCGTCGCCCACTGGTAGGTTGAGGCCCGTGGAAGCTTCGAGCGCGAAGAGCCGCTATCTCCAGCCGAGCCTGCTCACGGTCGGGGAGCTCGTCGGATGCGTCGCCGCGCTGCTTTTCGCGCTGTCGCTCTTCTTACCGTGGTATGGCACCAGCTCCACGAACGTGAACAACTCCGAGCTCACCACGGTGAGCGGCCAGCTCGTTCACGGCGGCGACACCATCTCGGCCTGGCAGCTGTTCCCGATCCTGCGCTGGATCCTCCTGGCCGCGGTCATCGCGCCGTTCGTCCTCTCCTGGATCGTGGCGCGCGGCCACAAGCTCGAGTGGAACCCGGGTGAGGTCACGATGATCGTCGGCATCGTCGCGTTCGTGCTGGTGCTGTGCAACGGCGTCATCCTTGGCAAGCCCGGCGACACGGTGGACATCTCGCTGCAGTGGGGCTATCCGATCGCGCTGCTGACCTCGCTCGGGATGGGGGTCTCGGGGTTCATCAGGCAATCCCGCTACGTCAAGGGTCGCAAGCCGCCCGGGACGATCTAGTCGTGGCGGAGAGCGGAGCGGTCACACCCGACCGCAACCTAGCGCTCGAGTTGGTGCGCACCACCGAGTACGCGGCACTCGCCTCGGCGCGGTGGATCGGTCGCGGTGAGAAGGAGTTGGCCGACGGCGCCGCCGTGGACGCCATGCGCCTCATGCTCGACACCGTGGCCATGCAGGGGACCGTCGTGATCGGCGAGGGCGAGAAGGACGAGGCACCGATGCTCTATAACGGCGAGATCGTCGGCGGCGGCACGGGCCCGCAGGTCGACGTGGCCGTGGACCCGCTCGAGGGCACCGACCTCTGCGCCAAGGGCATGCCCAACTCGCTGGCCACGATCGCGGTGGCCGAGAAGGGTCAGATGTTCGACCCCGGCCCCAACGTCTACATGCTGAAGATGGCCACCTCGGAGTCCTACGCGCACCTGCTCGACCTCGATCGCCCGATCGGCGAGACCCTCGAGTTGATGGCCAAGGAGAAGGGCGACGACATCGGCGACATGGTCGTGATCATGCTCGACCGTCCCCGCCACGAGGAGTACATGGCCGAGATCCGGGCCGCCGGGGCGCGCATCCGCCTGGTCCCCCACGGCGACGTCTCTGCCGCGCTGCTCGCGGTCACAGAAGACTCCGCCGCCGACCTGCTCTTCGGCATCGGCGGCACGCCCGAAGGCGTCCTGTCGGCCGCCGCCATCCAGTGCATCGGCGGCAAGATCCTCGGCCGCGTGTGGCCGCGCGACGACGACGAGCGCAAGGCGGCGCTCGAGGCCGGCTACGACCTCGACGAGGTGCTCGACACCGACCGCCTCTGCTCGGGCGACGAGATCTTCTTTTCCGCCACGGGCGTCACCGACGGCGACACGCTCCGTGGGGTCCATTACGAGGGCCGGCAGGGCGCCACCACCGAGTCGCTGGTCATGCGCTCACGCTCGGGCACGGTGCGGCACGTGAGCGCACGGCACGACCGTCAGAAGCTCCGCGACATCACCGCCGGCCGCATCGGCTGAGCGGGCTCAGGCGGTTTTCGCGGGCTGTTCTTCCTGCCGGCTCCCGGTCCCGCCTTCCTTGAGCGCTCCCACTACCGACGGCGCCAGGTCCAGGCGCGCCAGCGACCGTAAAAAGGCGTTGGTCACGATCACATGGATCCGTAGCTGGGTGATCCTGTACAGGTACTGGCCGACCCGCGCGAACCAGCCCCAGCCGGCGATCAGCGGGTAGAAGTTGGCTACCTCGGAAGTCACAGTGCCGGTGATCATGTCGGTGCCGGGGTGCTCCTCGCCATCGGCCGGCGGGCGCTTGACGGTCAGGCGCAAATAGCCCTTGGTGCGCCCGGCGGGGGCCACCAGCAGGCCTTGCTTGATACGCCAGGTCACCGTGCCGCAGTCGGCCTCGGTCTCGTATTCGGGTTTGTGGAAGGTCAGCAGGGTGAACGGCCGAAACCCGAACAGGGCGATGTCGCGGCCGTCCTCGGTGTAGACCACCTGAAGCAGGCCGAGGAAGAACCGGGTCAGAAAGCGCCAGTAGGTGCGCGCCAGCCGCTCGAGGTACTCGGGGCTCCAGATCGTGTCGAGCTCTGACCGCGGCAGCGTCACCTCGGCCTCCTGCTTGGTGGTCACGCTGCCGTCCGGGGGCGCCTCGGAGGCTGGGATGTCGATGATCTTCACTCGCGCCCGCGCTTCGCGGCGCGCCGCCAGCTGGTGTCTTGGGTCCCGCGGTCGCATCGGCGTCAGACCATAGCCGCGCGCTGGTCCCGACCAGCGGGAGGAGCGGGCACCGCACCGAGAATCTCAG
>JAABUK010007417.1_pt1 | contig 15840 bp, 4 predicted proteins | sample 5559141 | NCBI WGS metagenome assembly JAABUK01 (sample SAMN10711869, study PRJNA513367) | rock metagenome | isolation source: Antarctica rocks | place: Antarctica: Victoria Land, Pudding Butte nord | collected 2016-01-03
TGTTCTTGATGCCAAGGCTGCACCCAATTTCCACGCTATAACGCGGGAACACTATTCTCAAAGTAGAGAAGATGCCATTCAGTGACACAAGGGATAATGCGGGAGTACTATTCTCAATAAGAAAATGTCATCACTTCAGTGACACAAGAGATATATTATTAAAAGAAGAAAGTGTTTATTATAAATCAACTCTATTATTTATTTATTATTATTAATAATAATATGATAAATTCTTCACTTTAAAGAATTAATTATTTTAACGAAAATTTATAATTCATCAAATAATATAATATATTTCACGCATATTAATAATAGATAAATCGCATATTAATTCTTAAATTAAGATATGAGCGCTTATATAAATAATATTCATTATTATAAATAATATTCATTATTATAAATAATAACAACTATTTATTTAATAAGTTTAATATGCAAATATTAAAACTCTATAAAATAGAATAGTTTCTAATGAGCTTATATCAGACGGCTATATTGTGATAATATATAATAGTTGGGATAATAGATTTTTATCTTCTTGTAATATTCGGCGTGAGTACTCTCTTTAAGAGAAAATTAAATGAAATCTATGATATTATAATGAGCGGTAAAAACTCTATAAAACGCGCGCGTTACGCAGACAGATTATTTTACTCACAGTATTATTATAGTTTAGTATTTTTAAATCTACTTAGTAGTTAAAGAAGAATAAGCGCATGCTTATCTACTAAATTAAGAGAGCATAATTATATGATTATATTATATTTTCGATCTTTCTATTATTCATCTGCAAAATATTAGAGTTACGCAGATGAGATTCTTTTATAATAATTAAAAGATCTAAAAATCTACTTAATAATATCACCGACGTAAGTTAAAATAATTAGAGATTATATTCACTCTATCTCTTCTTCTTCTTCTTCTTCTTCTTCTTCTTCTTCTTCTTTTATAACACAACTTCTCTTTAAAGATATTGTGATATCACGAGTATTATATATGTGAGATGTAATCATTTACATTATCTCTCTCTTAATAAGAGTAGATAAAACATGAATATATAAACGAATTCTAATTTAAATATACTATCATTTTTATTATATTTAGAATCTAAGTAAGATTATAATCTTAACTTATTACTGAAATTTAATATTTAGAAGAATATAAATAATAAAGAAGAGAAGTAAAGTGCTATCTACTTTATATTACAGAAGAAAAATAAAATAAAATAAACGCGTGTATGTTATAAGTATTTAGTAGTAGTAGTAAATTCTATTTATCTAATTCAGACTAATACTAGTCTATGTAGATCTTCTCGTACAAAATTCAGATTCTAATTCAAAACTTCTTTTCCCGCATATTTGTTCACTGTTTTTTTCAATATCATTCTCTCTCTATTCTTTCATTCTTATTCTCTTCATTCTCTTCTATTCTCACTTATAAGTCTTTCTCCGTCAATCTAAATTGATTAAGTATTCTTGTACAAAGTATTATTTTAATGACTACTCTACATCTCTTCTTTTCTGAGAGAATCTTTCTTAGATCTGTTATATAGAGAGAATCAAGAAGTTCTGTTCTTTTTATAATCTATTATAAGCATTTTAGTAACACATATTTCACTATTATATCATCTTAAGTGCACTTATATAAAGAACTCTTAATTCCTAATATCTTTCTCTCATATAGAAAGTGATTAAAGCTGATCTTACTTGTACAGAGCTGCGTAAATATCATGCTCTCATACTTTTTCAATTTTTAGTGTAATCTTGTAATCTTTTTGCATAATTTTGAAAGAATCATCTTTAAGTATTTTTTCTTCTTACAATCTTTTCATCTCTCTTTCTATTTGCGTTCATAAAAAGAGAGAATTTCTTTATATATTTTTCTCAATTTTTGAGTCTTTATATATTTCTTCAATTTCTTCTATAATAAATTTAGAGAAGAAATCTCTTTTTCTAATCTCTTCTCATTTTAATTTATATAATCAAATTGTTCAAGTTATTGTGTTATAAGATTATCTGATATAATGCGTGATCTTGCTGTACAATCTCTACTTTCTACTATTTATCTTGCTATATAAGCACATGTTTTTTTAATATTTTTAATTACTTTTAATATTTAAATTCTAGTTGTTATCTTAACTGCGAGAGTCTTAATATAAAAATTAAGAGACTAAATATAAGTTTTTACTTCTAAGACTTTTATTGCAATTATCTTATAAACTTCTATAATTATATAGAGACACTTATCTTAAAGAGATTATAATTTCTTACTTACTTCTTTATAATATTTCTTGATCTCTTTTAATATATGTCAGATGCTAACTTTGTACATAATAATTAATTATACAATAGTTTGATATATCTATTTTCTCATTTTAAGAGAGACATCTTATATAGATTCTGTAATTATATATAGAATATTAATTAGATGAATAGATTTGATCTTAACTGCGCGAAGATAAGACTGTTATCTTAATATAATGTTCAATTAAATATCAAGAATTCTTATATTATTCTTCAGATTAATTTCTTATCTCTTTAGATTCAGCCTCACTTTTATATTGAAATTTCTCTTTATACAACTAAAATAAATCAGTTCATACTTATTTAAATAGAATTTCAAGTTATATTTCTTTGCTTATTTAATATATTCTTGATGAATTTTAATTAAGACTTAACAGTTTCTTTCTATACTCTTACTATATATTAGAATATTCATATTATTTACAAATTCAGTTACACTTATATAAAATCTAATATTATCGCACTTCTCTAATAAATTGATATTGTAGAAAAGATATAGAATTGAAGATATTGATAAGTTCTATAAGATACTCACTAATATTAAAGCTTCTAATAACACGAATTTATTAATCTTTATCTCTATATAATAATTAGAAAGAAATTCTATTACTTATTATATAAGAGATTCTGAGATTCTTCTTTTTCTAAGATTGTGAGCAAGTTATATATGAGAGACTTAATTAAACATCTTTATCACATCTAAAGAAAAAAGACTTATCACTTTTTTACTTTCTTTATTTTAGATTGTATATATTTTCTCTGTAATCTATTATAGAGCAGTCTTTGTTACTTTTAGAAAGCGTGTTTTATATTGCGAATCTAAAAGAAGATTATATAATTTCGCAATATACTTTATCTAATTAAATATCATCACTTCTAAAATCTTTTTTAGAGTATTTAATAGTGCAATTAATTTATATATGAACAGATTTAAGTAATCACTCTTTTCCAATTTCTTCAATATTATTGTATAAGCGATTTTGAAGTAAATTGATTAAACTCTATAAATAAGACAGACTTGAAATAATTGCTTGATCAGATTTATCTTTTCTTGTACAAGAATCTAAATAACTCTATTTAATATTCTATTGAGATCTAAAGTCTTATTCTTTTTCATACAACTAATTATTCTTAGAATTTCTCTTTTCTTAATTGTCTTATTTTATAAGATTTTCTGAGAATACATGTATTTCTTAATATCTGAGAGATTTATCTTAGAAAGAGAAGAGAAATATATATCACGCAATAATTTCACTTTACTTTCTATATCTTTAATTTTGTACATTCTTTGTTTAAGAGTGAAAAATAATATTTGAGTGATTTATTCTTATAATCTCTATCTCGCTCATTATACAATCTTTCAGATATCTTATAATTTTGCGACTGTGTCTTATATTATATTTCTAAAGTCTTCTTATTTTGTCTTTGTTAAGATCTTTTCTTTTTAACTGCGTTATTATACAAAGCTCTGTTATATAGAGAGTGAGAAGTTTCTTATAAACTTTTTACATATCTTTCTTATATTCTTAACTACTTCTTAATATTTATTTGTTCAGAAACTTTGACTGTATAAGAAAAGTTGTATTTATAATATTAAATCTTCTATAACTATTTATACGCCTCTTATTAGTTTATATATAAAATAATTAATCTTCTCTCTTATTTAAAACATATGATTCTTAAGAGTTTCTGTATAATAAGAGAGACTCTTGATAAAGATTTCTTGATTCATCTTCTTTTATATTCTGCATTCTTTTAAGCGCTCTTTTCTATATTAATTTGATTATTTGAACTTTGTATTAATTAGAAGATGATTTGAGAATTATTCTCTTTCTAATTTTACTTAATATTATATGAGCTGATTCTTTAATACTATTATTATGAAGATGAGATTAATAGTTGTTTGCTTATATAAATTATCTCTTTAACAGTCTCTTATAACTATTCTTAAAAAGAGAATCAATCTTATCTCAATCTCTTATATAATATCTAGTAACATGTCTAAGAGCTTATATTGCAGTAAATAAAAGAATTCTATTTAACTAGAATAATGAAGATTCAGATTATCTAATATAATATGTTCTTTGAGCATTCTTAATACTATACAAAATATCTTAAGAGACTTAATTTCTTTAATCTTAAAATATTAACTTGAAGAATTATAAATATTATAAATATTAATTGTACAATTAGTATTCTATATCTCTCACAGTTTTAATGTGATTATAATGAGATTTTTTAAGTGATATATTTCTAATTACATTTTCATACAAATACATTTATTAATGAGAATAAGTATTCTTAAATCTTTAATTCTCTAATTATTATTATAAAAGATACTTTATCTTGAATTATATAAGATATGATTAAGTGTGTCTCTTTATAATTCTTAAATTATAAAAATATTGTATAATTTAATATCTGAATTCTGAAGCAGCTCTATTATTATCTTATTTCTAGATTTGTTGATATTATATTGCAGAATCTTAAGATTTTGTATAGAGATGTTATTTAATATAAGATTTCTTTGATTATAAGCTAATAACTTTTTCTAGTTAGAAGAAGTTAAATATCTTAACTTTATATAAGATTAATTCTCGCACAATTTTTAGATTCTTGCGAGCGACTTTTTAAATAAATTAGTTTTCTCTTCTAAAAATCTTTTATTTAACTTTATTTTATTTCTAATTTAGATTTGAGAATACTCTTATTAATTTCAGTTAATAAGATTGACTATATAGAGATCTCAATAATCTCAGTTAACAGGCTCATCTGTATAAAGAGAAGAAAAGAGAGAGAGAAAGAAAAAGAAATAGATAAGAAAGAGAGAGCATAAGAGAGATTTTGAGATTGAAAGAATCTCGCTTTTTTATTATATATCTCTTTTATACAAGATCATTTCTTCGTCTGTTAAGAATAATTCTAAGACTAGATTTTATAATTGCTTAAATAGTTATTATATTATATAATATTTTTCTTCTTCTTTTTCTCGCATTAAATAATTTAATATTGTCCCGCGCAATATGCGCATGATCATAATTTTCTGCACGTGCGAAATAAATATTTGTATTCTTAACAGCGGAAATATTGTTATAATTAAAGAATTGAGTTATATTATATAACTAACTTAAATTCTATTTTATAAACAAGTTCTTTCTAAATAATTTTATTTATTAGATCTGAGCATGATAACTTAAGAATTGCGTGTGTGATTGCGTCATTTCTAGTATTTTTATTTATTTATTAAAGTTCTGTGATCTTGAGCTTAGAGATCTATCTAAAGTTTTTCTTTTTCAGTTCTTATATAAATTGCTTTTTCTTCTTTTCTTCTTATCTTATTTATATTATATAAATCAATATCTCGTACAATTTTGTTTTAAGTTGAGTGAGAAGACTTAGTAATTTAATTTATATTAAATCTTGTTTGAGAACTATATAATCTATCTTGTCTTTAATATATAATACAATATCTTCTTTTAAGAGTTTCTTAACTATGATTACTTAATGTGTATAAGATACATCTACTAATTTCTAATTTATCTGATTCATGATTTTCTTGTTCAAAAGCTGATTGATTCTGATCTTCTCTTTTTTATTTAAGATCTGAATAATAATCTTTCTCAATTCTATTCTTATCAAAATTAGAATCTTAAGAAATAATTTCATCTTAAACTTCTTGAGTGTCTCTCATATAATCTTTATGTACGAGATTAAGAGTTTTGATTGTTCATTCTACTTCTCTAACTTGAGAATAGATTCTTCGATTCTTTGCAATCTCTTCTCAACTAAATTGGATTTCTTCTCTATTATCGAGCGTTTTATATATTTGAACGTGTTTTTTAACACATCTTCCGCGTACAAGCAGACTTGTAAGATCAGTTCAAGAAGTATATATATCTCTTCTTATAAAATCGTCTATTTCACCTCTTCATACAAGTCTTCTCATATCTATGTCTTCTATCTAATCGCGCTGATATTCGAAAAAATTGTCATATTTCTCTATCTTCGAACGCGTTTTCTCAAATATCTAGCATAATTATTAAGATAGACAATTATCTATATAAGAGATAGATGTTATAAGTATTTAAATATCTAATAATTAGAGAATAATAAAATCTAAGAAAAGTTTATTAGCGCCTAAGAAATATTAATAACAGCTATTAATAATGAGAAGCTTCTTTTAGCTATTTATCATATCTATTTATTATTTACATCTCGCCGGCAAAAAATATATAAGACGCAGACGTGATATTTAGAATTGAATAGATAATGAGTCAAGTTAAATAATAATAATCTATAGTTATAATAATGATTAAGCAGATATTTAATAGAAGTAAAAGAGACGCAGATAATAAGTAGATAACTATTATTTAATAGTAGATATAATCATTAGTAATAAGACGAACTATAAATAGATCTTAAGATAGTATAATATAATCATGATTTTTTCTTTTATAAAGATTTTAGTTTAGATTTAGATAGAATAGTCTGTATTAACTAAATTTAGTGTGTAATTAAACTTTAATCAAGAATCTATTATTATTATAAAACAGAATAATAAATAATATAATAAAAGTTTTATTACAAACAAAATAACTTAATAGTTATAAAATGATATTTGCGTTATTTAGAGATTAAGTAAGCGAGATATTAAATAATTAAGAGATCAGCTTAATAGTAGAGATTAAGTAAGCGAGATATTAAATAATTAAGAGATTAACTTAATAATAGAGAATAAGTAGATGAGATATTGAATAATTAAGAGATTAACTTAATTATAAAAATTAAATAAGTAAGATACTGAATAACTAAGAAGTTAATTCGATTATAAATATTGGAAAAGCGAGATACTTAATAATTGAGAGATTATTTCGATATAAAATATTGTCTTCTTTTTCTACGAAAGTGATGAGATGTTATAAGAGATCTTAATATTATATTGAATAACTTTAATAATCATGCTTTACGCATATAAATGCACTGCTGAGTAGTTGCAAACTTATAAAGATGATTAAAGTCTTGAGAATAAGATCTTTAAGAGAGAAGACACTCAGTTTTAACACGCAGATATAAGCTAATTATAGAAGTAAATCTTTATAGATTAGCGATCTGTTCTTATAATATAAGAGGGTCGTTATTATATATTTACTATACACGCTCTTAACATATCTTTCGTATATTACCCGCATGCTTATAAACTTCTATATCTCGGATTTCTATATACACGTGAAGAATATTTACTATTTATCTGTTCTCGATAATCTTCTTAACAGTCTTTAAAAGAATAGTAATATATCTGCTCATTTAGCTCATTATTAATAAAGATGTTAACAGTATTATATTAATGAATTTCTAGATTAAAAGTAATTGTTAAAGTTATTAGAGCTCGAAAAGTACGCGCAGTCAGTATAATTATATAAGTATCTTACTCAGTTAATTATAGATCTTTTTATATATAAATTCGAGTTTTAAATTTATTAAGATAATTGTTTATATCGAATTTATATTTAAATACTTATATTAAGAATAAGAATCTAGCTCTCAGATTAATATTTTTATTTATTTATTTATATATATCTCTTTTTTCAAGTTCTTATATCTTATTTTACATTATCTAATAAAATTCTCTTGCAAATCAATATTTAATAAGCTGTTTCCACACTTTTAACTTAATAAACAATATATCTTGATATAAATCTTCTTTTTTATTAATTTAATTCTATATTAAAGAGATAAAGATAAAGTGAAAGAAATTAAGATTAAAGCTCTATTTAAGAGTTACTACGTAAATTACATAATATATAGATTTTCAAGTGTGTTTTGCGTCTTTTAAGAGTATGTTTTGAGAATTGAATTTAACTATTAATTATGAATTTAATAAAGTATCAAACGCAGACTCTTTATAAATATTTAATAGATGATTTAGAATAGTAGATAATTTAGAAGTAGAAGTAGGCGTAAGTAATTGATTTAATATTAAATTTAATATTAAATTTAATTTAGAAGAGAATATTAACATCTTATTTAAGAGTGTGAAGAATTCAGCATTTTTAAAGATGCTAATTTATTTATTTTAAGCGTCTATTTCATTATTAATAGCTATAATTAATAGAGAAGAGATTAAGAACTGAATATTGAGAATTTTAATAGTCTGCTTAACTTTCTTATGTAAAAAATGATTCAAATCAATATCTTCTGAATTATAGAATAAAGAATTGTTAAATTTAATATCTCTTATTCTAATCACTTTTTCCTGACTAGATATTCAAATTCTATAGATATTTGATAAATTATAATTAATTAGATGTCTAATATAAGCTCTTAACTTAAGCTTCTGAGTATAAGAAATATGCTTATTTAAAGAATAGACTTAATAGCTATAAATATAGAGATGTGATAATTCGGGTTTTATATTAATAAGAATCTTAATAAGCGTTTTTCAGCTTAAAAAATGTTTAAGTATTTAATTATTAAGATAGCTAGCTGCTTTAACTATTTCAGGTCATAAATTATCTAATAAAGAGCTTATTATTTATATATATTAAACTTTTTATATAATTATTTCTTTAGAGCGCTTAATAAAGTCATTTTAAGCCTGAGTAATTAATATTAAGCGTTCTATAATAATATCTCTTTCTGCGATTAATTTATTATATTTCCGATCTAATAAGATCTCTTTATCAATTTAAAAATAATGAATATCTTAATTATATTAAGTTTTCATTATATTGAGAAATTCAGTAACTATTTTAATGCTCTATAACTTTTTTACGTGCGTGTATATAAAATTCATGCCCGTAAAATAGTAATAAAAATAACTGACTTATTTATTCTCATTATAAGTAATTAACAGCTAAATTAGATTGTAAGCTATTTAAGCTAAAAACTCTTCGACTAAATCTTCTTTATAAGATTTTCTTAAGACTATTTCTATTATCTTAAATACGCAGCAGATCTCATAAATAATAGTGTTATTATTGATGTTATTTTTAGTAATAATAATCTCAGTAACGCTATTTTAAAGATGAGAGATAATTTCTAAGCTTAAATAATTTAAAAAGGCGTGTCAATATTTAATCGGCATCTCTATATTTATTTAGAGAATCTTAGTTAATATAAAATTAGAAATTAAGTTAGTAAAGAATAAAAGAGAATTATATTTAAGTGCTTAATAAGATTGAATTCGTTATATATTATAGAATGTCTTCTTATTATAATAAAGATATTAATTCTCTATATTCTAATAGATCTTCTTACTAGTAAATTAATTAAGAGAGACTATATTTATAAAAAAGTCAGGCGTGAGAGTAATATTAAAAAGAGTTATTATCTTTAGATTTATAGATGTTTAAATAGAGATATCTATACTCCCGAACATTTTAATAGAATAGATTAATTTGTCTATTATTAATCTTTTATTCTTAATAGCTGAGTGTCTAAATTTAAATTATAAAGAGTTATTATAAACATATAAATTTACATTTAAATATTAGAAAGTGTTAAGACTCAATCTTAACACGCAGATATAAGCTGACTGCAGAAGAAAACTTTATATATTAGTGATCTATTCTTATAATATAAGAGGGCTATTATTATATATTTATTATATACACTCTTAACATATCTTTCGCATATTACTCGCATGCTTCTAAACTTCTATACCTCGGATTCCTATATATACGTGAAGAATGTCTACTGCTTATCTGCTCTCGACAGCCCTCTTTAACACTGAATTAAGTATTTATATATCTTATAACTTATCTTTTATGTCACTGAATTGATTATATTTTCTTATTGAGAATAGTGTTATCGCGTTTTAGCGTTAAATTTGCTGCAGTCTTGACAGAAGAAACATCAAAATCTTACAGCACTTTTTCATATTATTTTTATCTTTAATTGTCTGTATCAAGCTAACTATTATATTTAGAAGACTATAAAAAGTATTATTAGATAGCCCTTGAAATTCTCTATAATCTTATTTTATTAAATTAGATTTACTCATTAAATACAGTCTAATATAGACAGTTAAAAGTAAGATAAATTAATTTAAAAGAATTTTTCTTGATTTTAGCTAAAATAAGATAGAGAAGAGTGATTTTTAGATATTAAAATTTATAAATAATTAGATTTAACTATTTTAGAGATCTGAGAGTAATTATATAAAGTTTGAAGCTGTTTTAAAGTTAGAATCACAGTATACTAAATAAAAAAGAAGAAAAGTTGTCTTGAAGTTTTGATGTTCCTTTTGCCAAGACTGCAGCAGATTTTGATGCTAAATCGCGGCAACGCTATTTCTAATAAGGAAATGTAATCAATTCAATGACATAAGAAATAGCTCTCTTGAATTACTGCAAATGATATTAGAATAGTTAATATAATTAATTTTAGCTGATTTTTCTCTCTTTAAAATTCTGATATTTAATTTTATCTCTTTTTCTCTCTAAATTCAGTCTTTCGTCTTATTAATTTCACAGCACGTTTAAGATTTAAGTTATTTACTATTTTCTTCTTAATTTCTCTTTAAATTTGCTTATTCAAGATTTAATTAAACAGTTTACACTATTTAATAATATAGGAGCAGATAAATTACTTATGCGATTCAGCGCAGAAATAGTGATATGCTGAAGAGATAGAAGAGTATTTTAAGAAAGAAGACTCTTTTGTTACGATAAGAAATCAGCAATCAGCAGACTCGACAGAAAGCTAAGAAATGGGATCTCATTTACGCACAGTATCTTGTGGAACTATAATAGATTGTTCTTGATAACTGTGATTGACAAGAACAATTATAGACTAGATGTCAAGAGAAGTGCTTGAGAATGCTTAATAGAAGCACTTAGAAGCAAGTGCTCGAAAGTGCTCAAAAAAAGCACTTGAAATATAGAGCATAAATCACAACTAATGACTATATAAATGAATATTATTTCTTAAGTTTATAGTCTCTTCTTTTGTAGTTAACTTATGTTATTAATTACACTCTATCTTAAATTCTTCTATATAAGAATAGTAATTTCTATTTATAACTTTCTAATATTTAGATCTTACTATAATTAGACTTAATAGTTTCTAACACTTTAACTATCTATTATCGAATATCAGTCACTCTATTACAATAGATCTTATTAACACGAATATATCACACTCTAAATATGAACAATTTTAGAAAGATATTGCTGATATAGATTATATCTCTCTTAAGATTAATACTTTCGATATATTTTATAAAGACAGAAAAAAGCTTAGAGCTTTTTTAACTTAAGTTAATATATATATTCAGTTTAATATTCAGAAGCTGAGAATCGCCGAAATTAAAATAATATTCGCAGTCACTTATCTTAGAGATAAAGTTTTTAATTAATTTGAATTTCATCTAATAAATTACTTGAAGAAGTTTGTGAAGAATAAAAAGATTGAAATTAAAAGAATCTTCTTCAGTTATATTTACTTCAAGAAGTGTATCTAATAGATGTATAAAGAAGTGAATAAAGAATAAATAGCTGAATAAGAGATTTAGAAATTTTAGTAGATAGACTTAGTAATAGAGTATATATTCAAGTTTCAGCAGATTACATTATAAATTGAGTGGGATGATGCAGCGCTTATAATAAAATACTATCTAAAACTGAAAGATTCAGTTAAGAATAAGCTGGCTTAAATTGAGAGATTAAATGAATTAGAAAGTTTAGTTGACATATCTATTAAGATAGATAATCATCTGTATAAAAGATAGATGAAAAAAGAATAAGAATAATCTTAAATATTCACTTCTGAAAAGTATTGCAAGAAAGAATATCAATTCAAACAAATTTAATATTTCTGAGAAATAAATTTGAATGTCACAAACTAAAGAAAGTTTGAAAAGAAACTTAATCAAGATAAACTCTTTTCAGCTTAGTAAGAAAAGTGAATAAAAAAGAACTTATACCTCTATTATAAGAAATTTGAATATTAAGTTAATAATTGCTTTAATAAATAATAGTTGCACGCGACTTTAGAAGAATTGGCGGAATAGAAGATAAATAAATCAGATAATATATAAGATATCAGCTGCGCTGATATTAAGATATTATTATCAGAAATAGTTATTAAATCACTTAAGTAGATTCGCGATTAAAAAATCATAGAATTATCTCACACTTGTTTATCTTAAACTATCTGTTATAATAATCAGTGCGCCATTTATAAATTAGATAAGAATAATTCCAGATGATATCTTAAGAGATTTAGATAGAAGAAGATGAAACAATTATTAAGCGTCATCTTTAAAATATCTTAAAAGCAAGTATTAAGCAATCTCAAGTATAATAAGAATTATGTGAAAATAATCATTAAATTCTGAAAATTAGTGTTATGTATAGATATAAATTGCGAGTTAGAATTGTAATATTAGCATAAGATATATGCATCTGAGAAAATATTTCAAAAAATTAAGTTGAAACTACAATTACAGATATGTCGCATAGAGAACTGTTCGAATCAAAATCAGAGATAAATTTATTATTATTAGAATAGCAATTTTCAAGAAGTGATTAATTTATATAAGATTGATACTTCTGCTTATCTTAAAGAGATTTAAAGTATAAGTATGATGTAAATTTAAGAATCTGAGAAATTAGAAATAATAAGAGTGATTTATAACAAAGAATATCACATTTCTCACGAGTTATACGCACATTTTCCGTGCGATAAATTAGAATATTACTTTATGAAAGAAGAACATATCTATTTTAGAAACTATTAATTTAAAAAGTCAAAAAACAAGAAGACTCTTTATAACAGAGATCTGATAAAGAATCTCTTTTTAAATCTTAAAAACTAATTGCTATTAATGCTAGCTATATATAACATATAATCTTATAGAGACATATTAAACAGAAAAAAGTCAAGATTATAATAGATTTTGAAGTTATTAGAAATTACATCTCTCCAGCATATATAACTCGCTTCTATCTGTCTACTCAAAAAAAGAACAAACTCTATTACTTAGTATTAATAGATAGAAGTTCTATTAAACAAAATTAAGAATGAGTTAAGATAGAGACTTATCCACTCAATCTGTGTATATAATAATATACTGAAGAGGTGATATTAAATATTGTAGAAATTAAGTATAATATGATTCTAAATATTTTATAACTAGAAGCTTATAATTCAGTAATTAGCTGAAAATAGCAGACTATCAGCTTTTCTAATTATATTTATGAGATAATCACGACTACAGTATTATTTATAAAGATAGTATGAGTGAAATCTGACAATAAATACTTAGCAGAAATAATAGAGAAATTCCTAAAATATTTATCTAAATATAACAAATTTAAATATTTATTTATTGAGAACAAAAGTGCATCTATATTATCTAAACATCAATTCTGAAATTACGAAATTCTGTTAGAATTTGGCAAGAAACTTACGTACAAATCTATCTATTCTCTTTCTAAGAAAGAACTTAAGATTCTACAAGAATATCTTAATAAGAATTAGAAAAAAGAATTTATCTAATTCTTGATTTTATCTGTAGAATATTTAGTCTTGTTTATTCTAAAATTAAATGAAGAAATATGTTTATATATTAACTATTAACAACTAAATAATATAATGATAAAAAATTGTTACACATTATCTCTCATCTCTGAGCTACATGATTATATTTGTGAAGCTAAGTGATTTACAATATTTGATTTATAGAAAGCGTACAATCTAATAAGAATGAGAAAAGAAGAGAAATGAAAAATAGCATTTCGAACTTATTATAATTATTACAAGTATCTAATTATGCTCTTTAAGTTGATAAACATTCTAATCTTCTTTTAATCTCTAATAAATAATGTTCTTAGAAAATATCTAGATTAATTCTGTGTCATCTATCTTAATAACATTCTCATATATTCTAAAATTAAAGAATAATATATTAAACATGTTCAAAAGATGCTTCGCGCTTTTCAGGCGAAAAATCTGCTAATAAAAATCAAGAAGTGCGAGTTTTATAAGCAAAGTATCAAGTTTCTTGAATTTATTCTAATAATTATGAGAATTCAGATGAACAAATCTAAGATTATAATTATACTTAAATGATCGCAATCTATATTAATAAAGAAATTACAATCATTTCTCAGATTCGTTAACTTCTATCAAAGATTTATTATAGATTACTCGAAAATAATTATCTTATTAACATAAATAACTAGAAAGAAAGTGTTTTTTATCTGAAAAATAGAAGTAAAGTCTTTGTTTTAGAAGCTGAAATAGAAATTTATAACAGCTTTTATTCTTGTAATATTTGATTCTGAGAAATAGATTGTGCTTAAGATAGATGTATTAGACTATATTATTAATATGTGTATAAGTCAATCTGATAATAAAGAATAATCAAGACTTATTATCTTCTATTTTAAAAAGATAATTTCAGCAAAACTTAATTATAAGATTTATGATAAGAAACTCTTAATTATAGTTATCGCGTTTAATAAATGACGAGTATACTTAAAGAGATTTAAGTATTTTGTGAAAGTTTATATAGATTACAAGAATCTGTTATACTTCATTACTATCAAAATGTTGAATAGATATTAGATATAATAGTCTGAGTTGTTATCAGCATACAACTTTAAAATATTCTATTAAAAAGAAAATGATAATGTTAAAGTTGATATTTTGAGCTGTTAAGCGGATTATGCCCGAAATATTAAATCTACTTTATAATTGATTCTGTGAGAGAACGAGAACGGAATTATAACATATAATCATATTATAATTGCTTCGATCTTTTAGATTTCTAATTAGAATTAGAAAAGTTGAATTATAAGATTATATTTAAATAATTATTTATTCTGCGAAATTTGAAAAAATTCTGAAAAGTATTCAATCTTTCAAAAACAAGATAGTGAGCTGATCTTGTATAAAGAACTAGTATATATCACAAATTAAGTGAAAGAAATAATTCTTTAATAATATTACAAGGAAATCTCTTATAAATATCAAGAAATAGAAAAAATTCTGGAATATATTTTCAGATTCTACTACTTTTCCGGAATGAACAAAGTAGTTAGATAGTAAATAGTTAACTATAATATCTATTGAAAAACAAAGTACTCTTAATATAAATCATATAGAGAGATATAATCTTTAAAAGCATTTAAAAAAGCTTAGAAATTTATAATATTAAACTTTATTATCAAGCTATCTCTATTTAAGAATTCAATAACAAATATCAGCTATAATAGCATTCTGATTATTACTAATAGATTGACTAAATATATCTACTTTGTTAATTATCTGAAGACATCTAATATAGAAGATCTGATCTACACGTTTTTATAAACAATATTCGCAAATCATAATATATTAGTAGAAATCATTTTAAATTGAGATAAACTTTTTATTTTAAAGTTTTGAAAATTACTAATAAATCAACTTAGAATAAAATATAAGTTGTCAATAATATATTATTTATAGATAAATAAGTAGATTGAAAGAATCAATTAAATACTAGAATAGTATCTATACTGCTATATTAACTATTGTTAGAATAACTAAG
>JAABUK010007419.1_pt1 | contig 15837 bp, 14 predicted proteins | sample 5559141 | NCBI WGS metagenome assembly JAABUK01 (sample SAMN10711869, study PRJNA513367) | rock metagenome | isolation source: Antarctica rocks | place: Antarctica: Victoria Land, Pudding Butte nord | collected 2016-01-03
GCCGAGGTCGAACGTGTCAGGGGTCAGGCGTCATCTGTAGTTGGTGAACTGCAGCGGGATGTCGAAGTCGCTGTCCTTGAGTAGCGCGATGACGTCCTGCAGCACGTCCTTCTTCTTGGCGCTGACCCGCAACTGATCGCCTTGGATCTGCGCCTGGACGCCCTTGGGACCCTCGTCGCGGATCTTCTTGGCGATCGCCTTGGCCTTGTCCGCGGCGATGCCCTGGTTGATGTCGCCGCTGAGCCGGAAGACCCGGCCGGAGGCGCGCGGCTCGCCGGCGTCGAGGGATTTCAGCGAGATGCTGCGCTTGACCAGCTTCTCCTTGAACACCTCCAACGCGGCCTTGAGGCGCTCCTCGCTGTCGGCCTGCAGCGCGACGGCGCTCTCCCCGGACCACGAGATGGTGGCGTTGACCCCGCGGAAGTCGAAGCGGGTGGTGAGCTCCTTGGCGGTCTGGTTCAGCGCGTTGTCCACCTCTTGGCGGTCGACCTTGCTCACGACATCGAAGGACGGGTCGGCCACGGCAGGCACTCCTTGTCGAAGATCGGTTCGAGGTCTCGGCGGATCACCGGCTATCCTGCCTCCTGCGGCCGGTCACTGCGACGGCGGCATCGCGGCAGGTTGCCCGAGTGGCCAAAGGGAGCGGTCTGTAAAACCGCCGGCTCAGCCTACGAAGGTTCGAACCCTTCACCTGCCACCCGCCGCGTCGGCTCCTGACCGGCAGACCAGCCAGTCACCAGGTCAGGAGCCGACAGCGCGGCGGCCGGGGCTGGTTTCGCCGCCTCCGCCACGGGCGGCCGCGCGAGATGCATCGTGTCCGCCCGGCGCTCAGCATTGTGTAGGCTGACCGGGGCTCCGCCCCCTTAGCTCAGTCGGCAGAGCGTCTCCATGGTAAGGAGAAGGTCTACGGTTCGATTCCGTAAGGGGGCTCGATTCGCGGCGGTGTAGCTCAGACTGGCAGAGCAAGCGGCTCATAATCGCTGTGTCGCCGGTTCAAATCCGGCCACCGCTACCACAGCCGAGCCCATCCGCCTGGCCTGCGCTGAGTTACCCTGACATGTCCGTTCCCGTTTCCGCTGAAAGGCACTTGCCGTGGCCGCCACCGACGTACGTCCCAAGATCACCATGGCCTGCAACGAGTGCAAGCACCGCAACTACATCACGCGCAAGAATCGCCGCAACGACCCCGACCGCATGGAGCTCAAGAAGTTCTGCCCCAACTGCCGGTCGCACACCGCCCACCGCGAAACCCGCTGAGCTCGAGCGACCGGGGCGGCGGCGATGGCGCTGGACCAGTCGTTCGTCGGCAAGCAGTATCCGCCCACTGAACCGTATGAGGTTGGCCGGGAAAAGATCCGGGAATTCGCCGATGCGATCGGCGATGCGCACCCCGCTTACCGGGAAGCAGCGGCCGCTCAGGCGCTAGGACACCCCGACGTCATCGCCCCCCCGACCTTCCCGATCGTGTTGTCGATGCGGGCTGCCGCACAGGTCGTCGAGGATCCCGCGCTCGGCCTCGACTACAGCCGCGTGGTGCACGGCGAGCAGCGGTTCGCCTATACCCGCCCGGTTCGGGCCGGCGACGTCCTGACCGTGGTGGTGTCGGTGGACGCCATCCGCTCAGCCGCCGGGAACGACCTGGTCACCACTCGTGGTGAGGTGTCCACCGTTGGCGGCGAGCATGTGGTGACTGCTTACTCCACGCTTGTGGCTCGCGGGACCGCCTGATGACCGGGCCGGAATTGGGCGGAGCGGCACGGCCGCGCTACGACGACGTCGAGGTAGGCGCTGCCCTGCCGGCTCAGTCCTTTGTCATCAGCCGCCGCCACCTCGTGCGCTATTGCGGCGCCTCCGGGGACTTCAACGTCATCCACTGGAATGAGCGGCTCGCCGCCTCGGTCGGCCTGCCCGACGTCATCGCACACGGCATGTTCACCATGGCGCAGGCGGGCCGGGTCATCACCGACTGGGCCGGCGATCCCGGCGCCGTGCTGGAGTACGGCGTCCGCTTCACGCGGCCGGTCGTCGTGCCCGACGACGACGTCGGCGCCCAGCTCGACGTGTCCGGCTTCGTCACTGACAAGCTGGCCGACCGGCAGGTCCGGATTGAGCTGACTGCGCGCTGCGGGGACGCCAAGGTGCTGGCCCAGGCTCGGGCCACGGTCCGCCTCGGGTGAGTCGCCGGCCATGAGCGCCCCGCCGCCCGCCGAGGTGGTCGACCTGGCCGCCCGCCGGGCGCAGGCGCGCGCTCAGCGGGACTTCGCCGCTGCCGACCGGCTCCGCGACCAGCTCGCCGAGACCGGGTGGGTGGTCACCGACGGCCCGGACGGCTTTCAGCTGGCACCGCGACCGCCGTACGCCGTCGTGCCGTCGGTGCGCGACCTTCCAGACCTGACCGGACAGCCGGAGGATCGCCGGGCCAGCGTCGCGGTGGTGGTCGACGGCTGGCCGGATGACCTGCGGGAATTCGTCGAAGCGTTGTTCGCTGCCATTCCGTCTGACATTTCGCTGATCGCCCTCGACCTGGCCAACCGCGACGGGGCCGGCGACGTCCTGCACGAGCTGGCGTTGGCCTACGCGGGACGGATCGAAGAATTGCACGTCGAGCGGCCCTGCGGCTGGGCCGAAGCGATCGGGGCACTGGCGCGTGCCGATTGCGCGCAGGTGCAGGTGATCGCGGACCTGTCGACCATCTTCACCGGCGATGCGTTGACGCCGCTGCTTGCGGAATTCGACGATCCGTCAGTTGTCGGCGCGGGCTGGCGCGGCGTACGGGTGTCAAAGGACTGGCACACGTTCGACGACGCGCCGGCCGGCGACGTCGAGGCCCTGCTGGGCTACCTGTTCGCGATCCGCCGTCAGGCCGTGGCAGCGCTGCCGCCGCATCCACAGGCCCGCTTCTACCGCAACGCCGACATGGAGTGGTCCTTCGCGCTGCGGGACGCCGGTTTGGGCCGGCTGGTCGTGCCGGTCGCCGAGCTGCCGCTGCGCCAGGGCCGGCACCGCGGCTACCACGACAGCGATCCGGCTATGAGGGACAAGCAGTCGAAGGTTAACTACGACCGCTTCCTGCGGCGGTTCCGGGGCCGCGACGACCTGCGCGTCCCGTGATGAAGCTGCTCTCCCGGGCCCTGGTGGCCGGCGGACTGCTGCTGTCGACCGGCGCCGCCTGCCACCCACAGCAGTCCGCTGTCCAGCCGCCCCGGCCGGCGGCCGCCCGATCGCTCCCACCGGCCAAAGCCGCCAGCTGCCCCGCGGTGGCCGTCGCACCCGACCCGCACCGACCGGTCGTCCACCTGTCGTTCGACCTGTCGGCGGATCGGCGGACCGTGCGCGGCACCGAGTCGGTGCGTTTCGTCCCCGACCGGCCGGTGACCGAGCTGATCTTCCGGCTCTGGCCGAACGGAACGACTGCCCCGATCGGTACCCGGCTGACTGTCACCCGGGCCGTCACGCCGGGCGGCGGCGCCTTCACCACGCAGTCGCTGGGCGGCCGGGGCGGCAGCCAGGGCACGCTGTTGGCCATCCCACTGGGACGGACCGCCGCGCCGGGACAGCTCCTGCGCGTCGATCTGGCCTTCGTGCTGTCCCTACCGACGCCGGCCTTTGAGCGCTGGGGATCCACCGGCCGGACGGCCTGGTGGGCCAGCGGTCATCCCCTGCTGGCCTGGGAGCGCGGCCGGGGGTGGGATCGCGAGCCCGCCATCCGATTCCCCAGCGAGGCCAGCACCAGTGAGGCGGCCGACACCTCCGTCACCGTCAGGACGCCGGCGGGCGACGACGTGCTGATGACGGGCCTGACCGCGCCGCCGCGCCGGCAGCCAGACGGCCGCCTGCTCTGGCGGGCGACGAGCAGCGCCGCGCGCGATGTCAGCGTGGCGGTGAGCCGGTTCGTCACCCGCGCCGCCACCGTCGACGGGGTCAAGGTGACCGTCGGGGTAGCTCCTGACACCCTCCCCGACCCGGTCCTGCGCGAACCGGTCGACGTCGACAACCTGCTGACCGAGACGTTGCGGTCGGTTCGGGCCGTGACCGCCATGTACGGCGCGTTCCCCTACCCGAGCTTGGCCGTGGCGGCGCTGCCCAGCCTGTCCAGCGGCGGCATCGAGTACCCCGGCGCGATCCAGGTGGGCAACGGGGGGTGGCACGTCTCACTGCCGCACGAGACGGCCCACCAGTACTTCTACGGGATGGTAGGAAACGATCAGGCGCGTGACCCCTGGCTCGACGAGGCGTTCGCCACCTACTCCGAGGCCCGCAGCAACGGCAGTGAAAAGGCTTATCTGCCGAACCTGAGCCGTCCCGGCCGGGTCGGGGCCTCGCTGCGGTCCTGGGGCACGGACGCTCGGGGCTACTACCTGGCCGTTTACTACAAGGGGGCCGCGGCGCTGCTCACCGCGCGGGCGAGGGCCGGCACCGGCGCGTTTGACGACGCGATCGGCTGCTACATACGCACCAACGCCTGGCGCATCGCGACCCCGGCCGCACTCGCGGCCAGCCTCGCCGAGCTTCCGGTGGCCACCGCCGTCCTGAGCCAGGCCGGCGCGCTCCCGTGAGCGCTCAGCCGACCTCGGTGAAGAGTTTCGCCAGCCGGCCGACGCCCTCGGCCAGGTCGTCGTCGCCGAGGGCATAGGAGAGCCGGAAATAGCCCGGCGTGCCGAATGCCTCACCGGGCACCACGGCGACGTCGGCCTCGGCCAGTGCCAGTGAGGCCAGATCCAGCGACGACTGCGGCGTCTGACCCCGGAGCCGGCGGCCGAGCAGGCCCCGTACGGACGGGTAGCAGTAAAAGGCGCCCTGTGGCTCCGGGCAGGTGATGCCGTCGATGTCGCGGAGCATCGCCGTCATCGTCCGGCGTCGCCGGTCGAAGGCGGTCCGCATCTCGTGCACCGCGCTCAGGTCGCCGGTCACCGCGGCCAGCGCGGCCGCCTGGGAGACGTTCGCGACATTGGACGTGGCGTGCGACTGCAGGTTGGTCGCGGCCCGGACCACATCGGCCGGACCCAGCAGCCAGCCCACCCGCCAGCCGGTCATCGCGTACGTCTTCGCCACGCCATTGACCACGACGCACCGGTCGGCGAGCTCGGGCACCTGGACCGGCATGGACGAGAAGGTGGCATCGCCGTAGACCAGGTGCTCGTAGATCTCATCGGTGACGACCCACAGGCCCCGCTCGACCGCCCATCGGCCGATCGCCGCCACCGCGTCCGGGGGATAGACCGCACCGGTCGGATTGGACGGCGATACGAAGACCAGCAGCTTCGTCCGCTCGGTGCAGGCGGCCTCCAGCTGCTCCACGGAGGCCAGGTAGCCGCTGGACTCATCGGTCGGCACGTCGACGGGCACTCCGCCGGCCAGCCGGATCGACTCCGGATAGGTGGTCCAGTACGGCGAGGGCAGCAGGACCTCGTCGCCGGGGTCGAGCAGGGTGGCGAAGGCTTCGTACAACGCCTGCTTGCCTCCGTTGGTGATCAGCACCTGGTCGGCGCCGACCTCATACCCGGAGTCGTGCCGGGTCTTGACGGCGACGGCCTCCCGCAACTCAGGGAGCCCGCCGGCGGGGGTGTAGCCATGGAAGCGCCGCTCGTGGCACGCTCGTGCCGCCGCCTCCACGATGTGGTCCGGCGTAGCGAAGTCTGGCTCGCCGGCACCGAAGATGATCACCGGAGCACCGGCGGCCCGTTTAGCCTTGGCCGCAGAATCGACGGCCAGGGTCGCCGACTCGGTAATAGCGCCGACCCGGGCGGAAATTCGCTGGCTACTCATGGCGCCATCGTTTCAGACCCGCGCGCTGGCGATCCCCGGCGCCCAGCGGGTTGAGCGGCGGCGACCCCGCGCCGTACACTGATTACTTGGGGTGTCTCACCCTGCCATCTCTCATGAGCCGACCAGGGCTCTCCAGGTGCTGGCAGGCCCGGTGCTCCGAAGGGGCGTGGCTCAATTGGTTAGAGCACCGGTCTCCAAAACCGGCGGTTGCAGGTTCGAGTCCTGCCGCCCCTGCCGAGCAACCAGGACCGGCCCGCACTGAATCACTTACAGCTAGCTAACAGCCGACCGACCGCACCCGAGCAACGTGAAGAGGATTTCGTGACCCAGACGAGCGGGGATGCCACCCAGGCCCCGAAGCGGCCGCCGGTCGATGCGGCCAGCCGCGGCGGCTGGCTGACGCGGATCGGGCGCTTCTACCGGGAAGTTGTCGCCGAGCTCCGCAAGGTGATCTGGCCGAATCGGCGTGAGTTGGTCACCTACACCACAGTGGTGGTGGTCTTCGTGTCCATCATCGTGTCCATCGTTGCGGGCCTCGACGTGCTGTTCGCGAAGCTGGTGCTGTCCGTCTTCAGCTGACCCTCCGCCGAACCGACCTGGTCCGGCCACCGGAAGTACCCCTGAGAAAGAGAGCCACTGCGTGTCCGAGTTCGATCCATCAGCCGACCCGCAGGATGACGCGGCGCCGGCTGAGACTACGGCCAGCGAGCCCCAGGCCGCTGTTTCCCCCGAGGACACCCCTGCCACGGAGGATGCTGCCGAGCCCGCCGAGCCAGAGGCAGCGCCACCGGCCGAAGAAGAGGATCCCGCCGAGGAGCTCCGCCGGGCCCTGCGGGTGGCACCGGGCGAGTGGTACGTCGTCCACTCCTACGCCGGCTATGAGAACAAGGTGAAGACCAACCTGCTCAGCCGGGTGTCCTCGCTGGACATGGAGGACTTCATCTATCAGATCGAGGTCCCCACGCAAGAGATCACCGAGGTCAAGAACGGCAAACGCCAGCAGGTGCAGAGCAAGGTCTTCCCCGGCTACATCCTGGTGCGCATGGAGTTGACGCCGGAGTCCTGGTCGGCGGTGCGCAACACCCCGGGAGTCACCGGCTTCGTCGGCGCGACATCGCGGATGGACCAGCCGTCGCCGCTGGGCACCGAAGAGGTGGTCAAGATCCTGATTCCGGCGGTGGAGCGCGAGGCCAAGGTGGCCATCAAGGTGGTCGACTTCGAGGTGGGAGACTCGGTGACGGTGACCGAGGGCGCATTCGCCACCCTTCCGGCCAGCATCAGCGAGATCAACCCGGAGTCGCAGAAGCTCAAGGTGCTCGTGTCGATCTTCGGTCGGGAAACGCCCGTCGAGCTCAACTTCAACCAGGTCTCCAAGATCTAAAGAGGACGAAACATGCCCCCCAAGAAGAAGAAGCTGTCCGCGGTCATCAAGCTGCAGATCAAAGCGGGCATTGCCACCCCGGCGCCGCCGGTCGGCCCGGCACTCGGCCAGCACGGCGTCAACATCATGGAGTTCTGCAAGGCCTACAACGCGGCCACCGAGTCCCAGCGGGGCGACATCGTCCCGGTCGAGATCTCGGTGTACGAGGACCGCTCGTTCACCTTCGTGACCAAGACCCCGCCGGCAGCCCGGCTGCTGTTGAAGGCTGCCGCGGTGGACAAGGGCAGCGGCGAGCCGCACAAGACCAAGGTCGCCACGGTGACGCGGCAGCAGGTGCGCGACATCGCCGCCACCAAGATGGAAGACCTCAACGCCAACGACGTCGACGCGGCGGAGAAGATCATCGCCGGGACGGCGAGGTCCATGGGCATCACCGTCGCCGGCTGAACAGCACGCGTGGGAGGGCCGTAGTCGGCCCGCCTGACCACCACCTTTCACCTCACTGGAGAGACATGAAGCACGGCAAGAAATACCGCCAGGCGTTCGACAAACTTGAAGCTGGCCGGATCTACAGCCCCTTGCAGGCCGCCCGGCTGGCGAAGGAGACGTCACCGACGAGCTATGACGCCACCGTCGAGGTCGCGATGCGCCTGGGTGTCGACCCGCGCAAGGCCGACCAGATGGTGCGCGGCACGGTCAATCTGCCGCACGGGACCGGCAAGACCGCTCGAGTGATCGTGTTCGCGACCGGGGACAAGGCTGCCGACGCGCAGGCCGCCGGCGCCGACGTGGTGGGTTCCGACGACCTGATCGAGCGCATCCAGGGCGGCTTTCTGGACTTCGATGCCGCCGTCGCGACGCCGGACCAGATGAGCAAGGTCGGCAAGATCGCCCGCATCCTCGGCCCCCGCGGACTCATGCCTAACCCCAAGACCGGCACGGTCACGCCCGACGTCGCCAAGGCCGTGTCCGACATCAAGGGCGGCAAGGTCAACTTCCGCGTCGACAAGCAGGCCAACCTGCACCTGGTGATCGGCAAGGCGTCGTTCGAGGCGGAGAAGCTGGTCGAGAACTACGCCGCCGCCTACGACGAGATCTCCCGCGCCAAGCCGTCGTCGTCCAAGGGCAAGTACGTCAAGAAGGTCACTCTCTCCACCACGATGGGACCCGGCATCCCCGTCGACGCGAACCGCACCCGCAACTTCCTCGCCGAGGAGGAGCCCGCACCCGCATAACAGCTGTAATTGGCTGACTGCGGCCGCAGGCCGTACGCTGAGCTGGATCCACCCCTAGACCGTTGGTTGCCGCGCTGTGCGCGGCCGAAGGTCCGCCGAGCGGCGGGCGACCTGCGCAGGATGGACGGTCCGAGTCGCCGACCCTGGTCGCGCGAAACGCCCCGTGCGCCTTGCGCCGGGGCTTTCGTTTGTCGGTACCAGCAGTTGTCGGTCGCAGCACTTGTCGGTAGCAGCAGTTCCAACCGAGCACACCCGAGAGGGGACCATGACGGAGACAACCGCCCCACCAAGCGCCCGACCGGACAAGGTCGCTGCCGTGGCGACAATGACTGCGGCCTTCCGAGACTCCTCAGCGGCCCTGCTGACCGAATACCGCGGCCTAACGATGGCCCAGATCACCAGCCTGCGCCGCGCGCTCGGCACCGACACGACCTACTCCGTAGTAAAAAACACCTTGACCAAGCGAGCCGCCGCGGACGCCGGCGTGCCGCTCGACGACGAGCTCCTGCGCGGACCGACCGCAATCGCCTTCGTCGGCGGTGACCCGGTGGCGGCGGCGAAGGGCGTTCGCGACTTCAGCCGGACTAACCCCTTGCTGATCATCAAGGGCGCCATCCTCGACGGGAAGTTCCTCTCCGCCGACGACGTGCGCAAGCTGGCCGACCTCGAGTCCCGCGAGGTGCTTCTGGGCAAGCTGGCCGGGGCGATGCTCGCCTCCCTGTCCCAGGCCGCGGCGCTGTTCCAGGCGCCGTTGGCCCAGCTGGCTCGGGTCGCTTCGGCCCTGCAGGACCAGCGGGCGAGCGCTCCCCCCGAGCCGGCCGCAGCCGAGGAGCCGCCGGCGCCACCCGTAGCCGAGGCGCCGCCGGCGCCACCCGTCTCGCCGGCAGAGCCGGCGCTCGAGTCGGGGGCGGAATCCGCACCCGAGCCCACTCCGGAATCTGTGCCGGAATCCGCGCCCGAAGCCCTGGCCGCAGAGTCCCAGCCGACCCCGGATCCGAAGACTGCTGAAGCGCTGCGCCCACAGAGCTGACGCCCGCCCGACCCCAACGACCCTGACAGTCCAGCCGGAAAGGAACGCCACCATGGCGAAGATGAGCACTGATGACCTGCTCGAGGTCTTCAAGGAAATGACGCTGATCGAGCTCTCCGAGTTCGTCAAGCAGTTCGAAGGCACCTTCGGCGTCACCGCCGCGGCTCCGGTGGCAGCAGCGCCGGCAGCCGGAGGTGGAGGCGGCGGCGCCGCCGAGGCGCCGGAGGAGCAGGACGAATTCGACGTCATCCTCGAAGGCGCCGGCGAGAAGAAGATCCAGGTCATCAAGGAGGTTCGCACCCTGACCAGCCTCGGCCTGAAGGAGGCCAAGGACCTCGTCGACGGTGCGCCCAAGCCGGTCTTGGAAAAGGTCACCAAGGAGGCCGCGGAGAAGGCCCGAGGCCAGCTCGAGGCCGCCGGCGCTTCGGTCACGGTCAAGTAGCCGCGCTTCCCCGCCCGAGCGTTTACGGGCGCGCTCTCACCGGGCGCGCATCGGGCGGCCTCAACGCTGTGCCGCGGCATCTTGCTGGGGCGGTGCTCTTGACGGATGGTGCCCGGCCGGTCATTCTGACGTCAGATGACCTCGGTCCATAGCGGTCGCTCGACAGCGGTGTGCCTGACGGCTACACTGCTAGTTTGCGTTGTCCCCTGATCTTGCGCCCGCTTGACGCGGGCCGTTCGGGCTGCGCGCAAACAGGTCGCCAGCAGGTCCACGGTGGCGTATGGCCTCCGGGTCGTACGAGCCCCATGTAGTAGGTCTGGAAGGACGCATCTTGGCAGTCTCCCGCTCCGCTCAGTCCACCCAAGCGTCAAACACTGATTCTGAGCCCGACAGCCCTCGTATCCCGCTCAACCCCGGCGGCGCCCGCCGGGTGTCCTTCGCGAAGATTCGCGAGCCGCTCGAGGTTCCCAACCTGCTCGCGCTGCAGACCGACTCCTTCGACTGGCTGGTGGGAGCCGAGGGTTGGCGCAAGAGAGTAGCCGGCGATCCCCTTGCCGCGGCTGGCCTGGAGGAGATCCTGCAGGAGATCTCCCCCATCGAGGACTTCTCGGGCTCGATGTCGCTGTCTTTCTCCAATCCCCGCTTCGAAGATGTCAAGGCCCCGGTCGAGGAGTGCAAGGAAAAAGACCTCACCTATTCGGCTCCGCTGTTCGTGACCGCGGAGTTCACCAACAACACCACCGGCGAGATCAAGAGCCAGACAGTTTTCATGGGTGACTTCCCGATGATGACTCCCAAGGGCACCTTCATCATCAACGGCACCGAGCGCGTCGTGGTGTCGCAGCTCGTGCGTTCCCCCGGCGTCTATTTCGACAAGCAGCCCGACAAGACGTCGGACAAGGATGTCTCCAGCTCCAAGGTCATCCCCAGCCGAGGCGCCTGGCTCGAATTCGACGTCGACAAGCGTGACACCGTCGGCGTACGCATCGACCGCAAGCGCCGCCAGCCGGTCACCGTGCTGCTCAAGGCCCTGGGCTGGACCGAGGATCGGATCCGCGAGCATTTCGCCTGGTCGGAGTCGATGCAGGCCACGCTGGAGAAGGACCACATCGCCGGCCAGGACGAGGCGCTGCTCGACATCTACCGCAAGCTGCGGCCGGGCGAGCCGCCGACCCGCGAGAGCGCGCAGACGCTGCTCGACAACCTGTTCTTCAACGCCAAGCGCTATGACCTGGCCAAGGTCGGCCGGTACAAGGTCAACAAGAAGCTCCAGGTCAGCGAGCCGATGACCCAGGGCACGCTGACCGAGGCCGACGTGCTCGGCACGATCGAGTACGTCGTCCGGCTGCACGAGGGGCAAGAGAGCTTCGAGTCCGACGACATCGACCACTTCGGAAACCGCCGGCTGCGTACTGTCGGCGAGCTGATCCAGAACCAGGTTCGCGTCGGCCTGTCGCGGATGGAGCGCGTGGTCCGCGAGCGGATGACGACACAGGACGTCGAGGCCATCACGCCGCAGACGCTGATCAACATCCGGCCGGTCGTCGCCTCCATCAAGGAGTTCTTCGGCACCAGCCAGCTCTCGCAGTTCATGGATCAGACCAACCCGCTGGCCGGCCTGACCCACAAGCGCCGGCTCTCGGCGCTCGGCCCCGGTGGCCTCTCGCGCGAGCGGGCCGGCTTTGAAGTCCGGGACGTCCACCCGTCGCACTACGGCCGGATGTGCCCGATCGAGACCCCGGAAGGCCCGAACATCGGCCTGATCGGGTCGCTATCGACCTTCGCCCGGGTGAACGCCTTTGGTTTCGTCGAGACGCCTTACCGCAAGGTCATCGCGGGGCAGGTCACTGACCAGATCGAATACCTCACCGCGGACGAGGAGGATCGGCAGATCATCGCCCAGGCCAATGAGCCGTTGGATGCTGACGGCCTGTTCGTCAACGCCCGGGTGCTCGTCCGGCGCAAGAGCAGCGAGGTCGACTACCTCGAGCCCGACGCGGTCGACTACATGGATGTCTCGCCGCGCCAGATGGTGTCGGTCGCCACGGCGATGATCCCGTTCCTCGAGCACGACGATGCCAACCGGGCCCTGATGGGCGCCAACATGCAGCGTCAGGCGGTGCCGCTGCTGCGCAGCGAATCGCCGCTGGTCGGCACTGGCATGGAGGCCCGCGCCGCGCAGGACGCGAGCGACGTGGTCACCGCCGAGAAGGCCGGCGTGGTCGAGGAGCTGTGCGCCGACTACATCACCGTGATGAACGACGACGGCTCCCGCCGGACCTACCTGCTGCACAAGTTCCGCCGCAGCAACCAGGGCACGTGCATCAACCAGCGCCCGATCGTGGCTGACGGCGACCGGGTTGTCGTGGGGCAGGTCATCGCTGACGGCCCGTGCACCGACGAGGGCGAGATGGCGCTGGGCAAGAACCTGCTGGTCGCCTTCATGCCGTGGGAAGGCCACAACTACGAAGACGCGATCATCCTGTCCCAGCGTCTGGTGCAGGACGACGTCCTGACCTCGATCCACATCGAGGAGCACGAGGTCGACGCCCGGGACACCAAGCTGGGCGCCGAGGAGATCACCCGCGACATCCCGAACGTGTCCGAGGAGGTGCTGGCCGACCTCGACGAGCGGGGCATCATCCGGATCGGCGCCGACGTGACGCCGGGCGACATCCTGGTCGGCAAGGTCACCCCCAAGGGGGAGACGGAGCTGACTCCGGAGGAGCGGCTGCTTCGGGCCATCTTCGGTGAGAAGGCGCGCGAGGTGCGCGATACGTCACTGAAGGTGCCCCACGGCGAGTCGGGCAAGGTCATCGGAGTCAGCGTGTTCAGCCGCGAGGAGGGCGCTGAGCTCTCGCCCGGGGTCAACGAGCTGGTCCGGGTCTACGTTGCCCAGAAGCGCAAGATCCAGGACGGCGACAAGCTCGCCGGCCGGCACGGCAACAAGGGCGTCATCGCCAAGATCCTGCCGGCTGAGGACATGCCGTTCCTAGAGGACGGCACGCCGGTCGACATCGTGCTCAACCCGCTGGGCGTGCCGGGCCGGATGAATGTCGGTCAGGTGCTGGAGACCCACCTCGGGTGGGTCGCCAAGTCCGGCTGGCAGGTTGAGGGTGACGACGCCGACTGGAAGAAGCGACTCAGGGTCATCGGGGCGCACGAGGCCCCGGCGGACACCAACACCGCGACGCCGGTGTTCGACGGCGCCCGCGAGGAAGAGATCACCGGCCTGCTCGGCTCGACGCTGCCCAACCGCGACGGCGACCGCCTGGTGGCTGAGAGCGGCAAGGCACGGTTGTTCGACGGCCGCAGTGGCGAGCCCTACCCGGCGCCGATTGCGGTCGGCTACATCTACATCCTCAAATTGCTGCACCTGGTCGACGACAAAATTCACGCTCGGTCCACCGGGCCGTACTCGATGATCACGCAGCAGCCGCTGGGTGGTAAGGCGCAGTTCGGAGGGCAGCGCTTCGGTGAGATGGAGTGCTGGGCCATGCAGGCCTACGGCGCGGCGTACGCGTTGCAGGAGCTGCTCACCATCAAGTCCGACGACGTGCTGGGCCGCGTGAAGGTCTACGAGGCCATCGTCAAGGGCGAGAACATTCCGGAGCCAGGGATTCCAGAGTCCTTCAAGGTGCTGCTCAAGGAATTGCAGTCGCTGTGCCTCAACGTCGAGGTGCTGTCCAGCGACGGTGTGTCCATCGAGATGCGCGACACCGACGAGGACGTCTTCCGGGCTGCGGAGGAGCTGGGCATCGACCTGTCCCGCCGCGAGCCATCTTCGGTGGAAGAGGTCTGAACGCCCCGAACCGCCCTGCCGTTGCTCACCTGAACAACCACCCCGAGGGGATCTGAGGCACCTTGCTCGACGTCAACTTCTTCGACGAGCTACGTATCGGACTAGCCACCGCCGACCACATCCGTACCTGGAGCCACGGCGAGGTCAAGAAGCCCGAGACGATCAACTACCGCACCCTCAAGCCGGAAAAGGACGGGCTCTTCTGCGAGAAGATCTTCGGTCCGACCCGCGACTGGGAGTGCTATTGCGGGAAATACAAGCGGGTCCGCTTCAAGGGCATCATCTGCGAGCGGTGCGGCGTGGAGGTCACCCGGGCCAAAGTGCGCCGTGAGCGGATGGGCCACATCGAGCTGGCCGCCCCGGTCACCCACATCTGGTATTTCAAGGGTGTCCCCAGCCGGCTCGGCTACCTGCTCGACCTGGCGCCGAAGGACCTCGAGAAGATCATCTATTTTGCGGCCTATCTGATCACCAGTGTCGACGCCGACGCGCGGCACCGCGACCTGCCGACCATCGAGTCGGAGATCACGGTCGAGCGCAAGCACATCGAGGATCGGCGTGACTCCGACATCGAGGCTCGGGCCAAGAAGCTCGAGGAGGATGTCGCGGAGCTCGAGGCGGAGGGAGCCAAGAGCGACGTGCGGCGCAAGGTCAAAGAGGGCGGCGAGCGCGAGATGCGCCAGCTGCGCGACCGGACCCAGCGTGAGCTCGACCGCCTGGACGAGGTGATCGACACCTTCCGCAAGCTCGATGTCAAGCAGCTCGTCGTCGACGAGATGCTATATCGCGAGCTGCGGGACCGCTTCGGTGAGTACTTCACCGGGGGCATGGGCGCCGAGGCACTGCAGCGGCTGCTCGAGGGCTTCGACCTCGACGCCGAGGCCGAGTCGCTGCGGGAGACCATCCGTAGCGGGAAGGGCCAGCGCAAGGTGCGGGCGCTCAAGCGGCTCCGCGTCGTCGCGGCCTTCCTCAACACCACCAACAGCCCGATGGGCATGGTGCTCGACTGCGTCCCGGTCATCCCGCCGGACCTGCGTCCGATGGTGCAGCTCGACGGTGGCCGGTTCGCCACCAGCGACCTCAATGACCTCTACCGCCGGGTGATCAACCGCAACAACCGGCTCAAGCGGCTGCTCGATCTCGGTGCCCCCGAGATCATCGTCAACAACGAGAAGCGGATGCTGCAGGAGGCCGTCGACGCATTGTTCGACAACGGCCGCCGCGGCCGTCCGGTCACCGGGCCCGGCAACCGCCCGCTGAAGTCGCTGTCCGACATGCTCAAGGGCAAGCAGGGGCGGTTCCGCCAGAACCTGCTCGGCAAGCGCGTCGACTACTCCGGCCGATCGGTCATCGTGGTCGGCCCGCAGCTCAAGCTGCACCAGTGTGGCCTCCCCAAGCAGATGGCCCTGGAGCTGTTCAAGCCGTTCGTCATGAAGCGGCTGGTCGACCTCAACCACGCCCAGAACATCAAATCCGCCAAGCGGATGGTGGAGCGGGCCCGCCCGGTCGTGTGGGACGTGCTCGAAGAGGTCATCACCGAGCACCCGGTGCTGCTGAACCGCGCACCGACCCTGCACCGGCTCGGTATCCAGGCCTTCGAGCCGCAGCTGGTCGAGGGCAAGGCGATCCAGATCCATCCGCTGGTCTGCACGGCGTTCAACGCCGACTTCGACGGCGACCAGATGGCCGTGCACCTCCCGTTGTCGGCGGAGGCGCAGGCCGAGGCCCGCATCCTGATGCTGTCGAGCAACAACATCTTGTCGCCGGCATCCGGGCGTCCGATCACCTCGCCGACGCAGGACATGGTGCTCGGCATCTACCACCTCACGGCGCTGCAGGTAGGCGGCGACGGTGAGGGACGGGTCTATTCCACGCCGGCCGAGGCCATCATGTCCTACGACAACCGTGAGCTGTCGATGCAGGCGAAGATGCGCGTGCGGCTCAACGACGTGCCGTCGGTCGACAACGGTGACGACAGTTGGAGCGCGCCGGATGAGTGGAAGCCGGTGACTCCACTGATCGTGGACACCACCCTGGGCCGGGTGCTGTTCAACGAGGCGCTGCCCGAGGACTACCGGTTCGTCAACTACGAGATCCGCAAGCCACAGCTGTCGGAGATCGTCAACGACCTGGCCGAGCGCTATCCCAAGGTGCAGGTCGCCGCGACGCTCGATGCGCTGA
>JAABUK010007420.1_pt1 | contig 15835 bp, 18 predicted proteins | sample 5559141 | NCBI WGS metagenome assembly JAABUK01 (sample SAMN10711869, study PRJNA513367) | rock metagenome | isolation source: Antarctica rocks | place: Antarctica: Victoria Land, Pudding Butte nord | collected 2016-01-03
GAAGCGCTGCCCTGTGATTCACATGGACATCAGAGCAATTAGTCATCTGTTAGTAAAGCCTGTGTTGAGTCTGTACAGCCTGGATGACTACAGTCGTGTGAGCTGCTGCATGTTAATATCATTCAGCCATGCAGTTTGTATTGCATTGCATGACAAAGCTGGTCATGTCAGCCATCACACTATTCACTGTTGCCATGTCGTACTGGCTCTGCAGCACCTCACATTCTTTGTTTCCTGTCTCCAAATTATGTCATGCATCACGCAATTGCAGCCTGTCATTGGATCAGTCAGGCTCGTGCTTGGCATAAAATCTCCCATTTGCATGTGTAACAGGTACTGGAACACGCTTCCACAGTTCATCAGTCACATTGGCAAGGTGACAACGACAGTCACCAGCAGCAGTGGCGCATCAGAGACTTGTCTCAGCAACAGTAGCAGCAGTGCAGCCAACGAGACATACGCTGATCCACTGGCAAACATTGGTGCCAGCAGTGCTACATCAACTGCAGTCATGTCGGTCAGTGGCTTGATTGGCGCACTTCTGCTGTGCATGCTACTGCTATGATGCTCCCCCCAAGGCACGATTGCGGAAGTTCGCCTGCCTGGTGCAGCTGTGCGATGATGCTGGTTTTGCACAAGTTTTAAGATGTATAGGGTTTCCAAATTTATAAGCCACTTGGCAGCAACCAGACTCTGAAGGCTGTCATGCAAGAGTCTGAAGACTCCCATTTTGTCATGCTTGCTCATCTGTTTGCTTATGTTGCTTGTGAGTTGAAGTGATGCCGAATTACAAAAGCGAAAGACCAAGACCAATAGCCATTTTGCCAGAAGCTTGAAGCAATGAAGTAAATGCTAGGGACTTTAAAAACATGTAACATGACTGTTATTATGCTTTATGACATTTGATAATTCACACACACACACGCCTTACCAGGCTTCTGCTATAAACGTACATACACAGAAAGTACCAGCTGGCACATAGATGGCACCTTGGCAGAAGGTGTGTGCTAATTGCAAAATTATGGCACACGTCACATGAGGCCTGTCTGAGACACACTGCCACCTGGCATGACTACGGCAGTGTTCATGTGACCAGACTGAGTCTCATGGCAGCCATCAAAGCAGGAGTCAAGATTAGGATCTTGACTGTATGCACCAAAATTGGTCGAAAATCTGGGGACGACTTCTAGTTGCGCGTTGGCCCAGCATGTTGCTGCCAATCGGTATGCGCAATCTGGGAAGATAGCATGCTGCAGACGCACCTCGCTTGGGACACTGCAGCAAACAATGCCTGTACCTTTGCATTGGGGTCCAACATGAGAAACATTGCATGTATGCGTGATGAATAGCTCTCTCTGAAGATAGGATTAACAGGAACACAATGACTTGAAATCTCATACAAATACTTCTGAGCTATGGTACATGATTACCTGCAGCTGTCATGTTGGGCTTCATCCACATGATCTGCTGGGAGAGCATATCCATTGTGTTTGAAAGCAGGATGCCGTACGGCGGGTGGATTTGTAATAAGGTAGTGGACCTGATCTCTGTGTGCTTCAACGTCTACAATGCAGCCTTCATTCACAGCTGCCTGCACATGAAGAAGAAATTGCATCATGCATCTGGACTGTGACTAAACCGGTCTTGTAAGCCGGGTTTTAGGTTTCCTCTCCCGGCAGCAACCGGGGGTTTTATATAGCAAGTAAAGCATGCAGAGAAATGTCTTGTCTTCTGCAGTCTTGCATGCACACTTTACAATGCTGTTCATCATGTCGAGACATGCGCACAGCACTGCCATCAGTAGTTCATGAGCAAAGGGCAAGGTACTGCCTTTCATGGAGAGCAAAGCGATAGGAAGGCAGAACTCCCAAGGGCAGAGCCTGTCCTGCAGCCAGATAGAACAAAGGGCAGAAAGGCATAGTTCAGCTCGCAAAGCAACATGGTTGATTCCTTGATGAGGGACTAACCATGTGATGCATTCAATTGGAAGAAACCCAAGATGGTGTGCTGACACAGCTGACCTTTAAAGGGAGGTGTAATGCCCTTTGCAACATTGCAGCCAATCGGCAAAGCTGACCTTGAAAGGCAATGTACTGCCTCCGGTGGTGATGGAGCAAAAGCCAATTGGATCACCTCTGCCCTTTCTTCTGCGCTTGTAGCCGCCGGCACGTGAGGCGCCTGATCCCTTGTGCAACGCTAGGTGTACCTTCTACAGCGTAACCATGCAAGGGCAGGGTAAGCATCTTTGATAACAACAACAACAGTAACAATGGTAATGATAATAATAATAATGATAATAGTAATAACAACAATAATAATAACAACAACAACAATGATGATGACGATGATGCATTCGCTTTCCAGCTCATGATGAGCTAGGTGCGTGCCGGGGAAGTCTTGTCTCCCCAAAGCAGTCTGTTTTACCCATCTCTACAAGGTCTACCCGTTCGACAATTTAGGCAAGATTTAAGCATTTGGCAAGATATGCTTGTAACTCAAACAAGACGGCAGCATGGAGACTGTGCTGAATTGTCAGTCTTTAAGTGCATTTTGACAGCATGCTGAGTGACAATGCCGCATGAGATAGAACGGAATGGAATGGAGTGGAATGGAGTGGAGTGACATGGAGTGGAGTGAAGTGGAGTGGAGTGAAGAGGAAGGGAGTGGAGTGGAATGAATGGAGTGGAACGGAATGGAATGGAAAGGAATGAAATGAAATGAAGTGAAATGAAATGGAATGAAATGCAGCAGCAGAGCTGCTGGAAGGCCAGATTTACCGCAAGACTGGAAGGCACCACACCAAACTCCACCGCAGCATTGCCAGTGACTCGGAGCCTCCACTTCAAGACAGGCCTGTCGTGTGTGGTGAGAGAGGATACCAGCAACTTCGGTCCAAGCTGGTTTTGCATGGACACTTTGCTGATTGACCCTTTACAGTCTGGGAGGGAAAAGGTTCTGCTAATACCTGCAATAGCGAAAACACTGCAGAGTTCAGCAGTCACGCAGGCGAAGACGTGAAATAGATCAAGACAGACAAAGGCGGCTTTCACCTGCTCGCGCTAACAGGTCAGCATCAAAGTCAGCCAGATTCTCCTCAAACCAAAGGCGCTGCTTCCAGCTAAAGAGTCTGTAAGACACTTGTACAAAAGTTTTCGTCGGTGTAACAACGGCTTCCGCTCACTGAAAGATGGCGTCAACGACAGCATACTCACTGGAAATGCTGAGTCTCAGCATTCCCGCAAGAGCCAGTGAGCTTCCGATGTGCAGCTTGCTCAGGTAGACTGGCTGCACACGCTGAACCGACCCGGAAAAAGCGGCATGATATTTCAACGGAAGCCAGACTAGTTGCTGTCAGATGACTGAGGATGTGCTCGCACAGCAGCTCAGCAGGCAAGCCAAGGATGGCGCACTGCACAGATCTCTCCTCAATTTTCTCCTCTTGGGGCATCGCAACCGTGAGCAGGGTGGTGATTCAAATGGAAGACCGTCTGATTGCACAGCTTCGTAAATTGAGGCCGACTACGCGATTTGATGGCTTTGCGCACCAGCGAGAAGTGCAAAGCTTTGACCGAAGCGACACATTCAGCTTCCTCTGCAGATCTGGGCAAGCCTGCTTGGAGCAGCCCTATTGACCATGGTTTGTGCTTGCACAGACATGTCAGATTTATGTAGCCATGACATACTCATCTTACGACGCTAAGTCGAGACGTTCATGTCATATCTGGAAGGTGTTCATGCAAGGCATGAACCGACTGCTGATATATGTATTTGCGTGACTGACTGACTACTGACACCATCATGCATCAGTATCTAGGGGTGAGCGAGATGCAAAGAATGCAGTGACTGTAGCCACATGTGGAGGCAACACACAAAATCACATGTAGTTACAGCCGCTGCTCTAGCTGCTAGGGAACTTGCACCAGATGGGCAATGCAAGAAGGTACAGCAACGCCCACAAGGTGTGTCAACACAGGAATCTGCTGCTGGTAGGCCACCAGCAAAGCCAGATTGGTGCTCAAAAACTTGTGTGCTGATGTGTTCAAGCTGCACCCTATCTTCCACGTCCAGAAGTACAGTGTATGCCCACTGTTTATTTCAGCAGCTAAGCTCGCAGATGCACCACTTGTCATCCACCAATTTTCAAAGGCAATTCCTTGGACACAGGTACATACAACACCTTGACAATGGTCCAGCCTAAGCTCCCAGCAAGTCTGGTAGTTGTTGTATCCTCCACCCATACCACTCATGCCACTACCCATGCATATGCTCAAAGGCAATCTCCGGAACACAGGTACAAGCCGCATGATGCAACACTGAAAAAGTGGTTTGGTCTAGGCTCCCAGCAAGTCTAGTAGTTGTTGTATCCTCCTCCTCCTCCTTGCTGACCACCCATGCCACCTCCCATACCCCCACGTTCACCCTCCATGCGCTCACGGATACCCTCCATGCCACCCTGTCCACCCCCCATGCCACTGCCCATTCCACCTCCCTGTCTAGAACCAGTCATGTCGCCGCCACCCATACCTCCTCCCATGCGGTCACTGCCCATACCACCCTCACCCATACCACCTTGCTGTCCGCCGTACTGTCCACCCTAGCAAATGCAGTTCAAGCCAAAGTCATAGTTTGCGCCTCAAAAGGGCTGCCAAGGTCGTGGTCATACTGAGTTGGCTGATCTGGCAACAACACAGATTCCAGTGTATTGATGACCTTGTCTGCCTCATCAGGTCACTTGATTCTATGCTGTTGCCAGATCAGTCAAGTTCCGTCTGTGTGAGAATGGATGTGAATTCTGGTCGGTGAGATGTGCATTTGCAGTAGGCAGATATTGCGTGAGGGCATACATTAAAAACATGTCTGCTGTGACATCAATTACATGCATCTGCAGGCAGACATCAGCAAACAAACTAAAGCAAAACAGCTGCAATTAGCTCTCAGCCCATGTCACACCTGCATGCCACCGTCTTGGCCACCGTGGTGGTGGTGGTGGCCTCCGCCACCGCCACCGCCACCACCCATGCCACCACCCATGCCACTGTCTTGTCCAGAGTAACCGCCCTGTCCAGAGTATCCACTGCCACCACCCATTCCGCTGCCACCACCCATTCCACCACCACCACCTTGTCCTGAGTAAGCGTTCATGTCACCACTGCCCATGCCACCGCCAATTCCAGAGCTGCCACCGCCCATGCCACCTTGCTGTCTGTCATACTCTCCTCCCTGCCACACAGAACCCCCTTCAAGACTCATGTTCAGTATCATGAGCTTTGGACAGACTGCGAATGCATGTGCATGACTCATGAGCATGGACGTCGCATCATTGAGCTTTCTGGTGCATGGCACAATGTGCATTATTGTAGCTGATTGTTGACACTTTACGCGCTCAGGGTGCAGCTTCAAACAGTGACAGCACAACCAGGAATGACAATCCGAACTGCATGTGACTGCTATGGCCGGCAATACCATCTCAATGCCGGTGTCATATGCTAGGCATGGAGCAGCAGCAGCAAGTGCAAGCAACAGAAGACACATTGTACTGCTCTCTTGGGGCTATAAAGCAGGTATGGATTACACACCTGCATGCCACCGCCTTGGCCACCGTGGTGGTGGTGGCGTCCCTCCTGTCCACCACCGCCCATGCCACTGCCACCGCCCATGCCACCTCCCATTCCACCTCCGCCACCCATTCCAGTTCCCTGGCCAGGGTAGTCACCTCCGCTGCCACCGCCCATGCCCATGCCGCCACCGCCCATGCCGCCTTGCTGTCTGTCAAACTCTCCACCCTGCATAGAGAACATGAGCTTTGTAGATCCCTGCTTTCACTGCATTAGCCTGCCCAGCATACACGTGCACAGCTTAGCAAACTACAGGTAATGCTTGCCTGTGACATGCATATGCCACTCTGCAGAGGAGTGTTTGTGACGCTGTTTTTGTTTTCTTTTGCGCTACGCTCCTTCACAGGGCACAGTGGTCCTTGGTTCCGCGTCCGGGACACACAGAGGGTCCCAGATGCGAAACCAAGACCACTGTGCCCTGTGAAGGAGCATAGCGCGCAAGGTAACAAAAACAGCGTCACAGACATTGTGGCATATGCATGTCACAGGCAAGCCATCTCAGGGTCTGTGTTTACAGTGAGTGGGTAGCAGGGATACTGTTGTGTGCTGTCTAGTACTGTCACAATTAACGGCAACAGAGGCAAGGCAGGGTTAGATTCCCTATCTGACTAAGAGGCCTAAATGCTATGGAGGAAGAATGTCTACTGATGTGGATGTGTATCAGCCGGTATCAAGTACAGCAAATATCATGAGATCAATGTGCTATATTGTCTTGATCACTACAAATGCTCATGCTACTAAACAACACACTCTTTGCTTAGTTACATGTTTGGGGTCGCCTCGGGGTTATAGGGTCATCTGAGTCAACAGATTCCTGAGCTGTGATGCTCGTGGTTAGGAGATACTGTCTGGTGGTAATCTGAATTACCTACAAGCATGCCTGGGCACTGCAGCAGATCAACCTTTGTTGCAATACCTGCATGCCTCCACCTTGCTGTCCTCCCTGAGGGTGGTGGCGGTGTTCGCCCTGTCCAGAACCCTGCATTCCGCCGGATTGCATGCCGCCACCCATACCACCTGCCGGCATCCCACTGCCCAGGTTACCTCCTTGCATGCCGCCTCCCTCTGAAAAGTTTTGCATGCCACCTGATTGCTGTCCGTCACGATGTTCGTATCCTGCGCCCTGACCTACAACACCACGAAATGACTATTCAAACATACACCAAAGCTAGTTCGGCTAGTCTGTATCGCTGTCGAGGAAGCGCTGCACGCTGCATGCCCGTATGTACTTGGCGATCTATAAAAGGCGAGCCGTACATCGCAGATGCTATACGCCTCGGAAGAGACTTTATGAGTGACCATTACGCATTCTGATGCGGCCACAGAAGTCCTCGAGCAGTAAGGCAACGGGTTGTACCTGGCTGTGCTAATCCTTGCTCTTGTTGACGCAAAGGGTTCTTTGACTTCGAATTACCCTCAAGCTTCTCCTCGAGCTTAGTGAGAATTCCCATGATGGTTCGCTTGGCTTGTTCTCGAAGCTAAGCAGAGGTGTCGTTGTCGTAACTTTGCGGGTCGGGTTAACGAGATAAACAAGATTCTGACATTTGACTCAGCTCTGGCATCTTATTGTGCTTATTGACCTAACTTCGCAGAAATCTGGCATCTGTGAGGTGTCTACGCGTTGCGAAAATTTTGCACGTAGCGCGTCCCAGTGTACAATTTTGCTGAAAAGTCTGCATGCTTGTTCCTCTAGTGGCTGTAAGTCAACGTTGGACAACAAGAAATGGAGTGTTGTCCATCCCACACGTCCTGTAAGGAATGACACAGTGTGACTGTCAGCCTGTTCTTCCTTTCAGTACCTGAACCATGGGCACGTTAAAATAATCATGGGCACGTTGGCCAACGTCCCAGGACAGGCCTGTCAACAGGTAAACCATGATAAATCACATGTGAATCTGCTGAGCATCTCCTATCAGATTTGTATTTGCTGTAGAAAGATATTCGGCATACTGATGTAACATAAACAGTTCAGGCTGAAAGCTTCTGTACAGCGCAAGGCTGCCAAACGCATTTTCTAAAGCAACTCCTCAGCCTGCAGTACTCGCAATCCACAGGACGTGCAGCGCAGTATGCGGCAGAGGCCTGCAACTACTGTGGGTAATACAACAGATGTTTCCGGGATTTGTTTGCATAAAGCAATACGGTGTGTAATGAACTATTTTAGGCTCTGTCAGCACATGGCAATCAGGTACAATGATCAAAGCTATATCAATGGCTGCCCATCTATGTAAATGATATGCACTGACTGGCATTGGCAGCATACCAGTTGCAGCATGTGCACATGCAGTGTACCGGGCATGCAATCAAGAAGTAAGTAACAGTATGGACACCAAGTCAACCGAAACAAAGCCAAGGGCCAATCAGATCATGCTTTGCAACACTACCACCCTTGATGCTGAGCTGTGCATTTGCTTTCAATGGTTGCAATCAACATCCACTTCAGTGTGCTGACTTACTGAGCCCCCAATAGGTGACTGCTCTAGATGCAAGCCATTCAACACAACCGCTTACTTGACCAGTTCACCAATTGTCTAAAGTACAGCTACACTAGCCTTTTCACACTTAAGCCACAGCAGTTCTGGCTTGTACTTGCAAGCTCTTGCAGCTTCGCACTGTCCTTCACCATCTGACTCACCATCTGACTCATTGTTTGACTCACTATCTGACTCACCGTATGAATTAACATCCAATAACAGGCCTCGAGACAGCTGCATATCTGGGCATTGGTATGTCGGCAGTCCGAGGGTCAGCAGCAAATGACCAAGCAATTGCCCATCTGGAGGTTCGACCCTGACAACAAACAGCAAGATGAAATGTCGAGCAATGCTAGCACATGGTCTTGTGGTTGCTTGATATAGTGGAAATCATAGCACACAGAAACAGCCTGTGCTGTGCATGCATAGCCACAGTAAACAGCTCTGAAGCTGTGCATCGCTGATTTTCGACTCCTTTGCCAATCATGCAAGATTTCCATCATCTCATGCAGTAAGCCCTGGCAACTCATCAAAGGGCTGTGCAATGTTTGGAGCTCAACATGCTTGCATTGTTCTCCAATCCCATTTTGACATTCAAAATAGCTCACACAATTGCTGCAATTCTGTACAAGTTGCAAATGGCTTTCACCCATGAGACAACAAAAGCTACTTCAGGAATGCATGCTGCCCTGGCAGACTATGTCTCAACATATCTACGCAGTGCTTACCTGAACAAGCTCTGTAGTGCGCAAGGCAGTGACCTTGCTCTCATGTAGCATGCGCCGTAGCTGCTTCAGACTGGTCTTCCTTCCCACCATGGATGAGTACCAATGCACTCTGCCTTGCAGCTTCAGACTGTCCTTCACCATCTGACTCACAAACGCCAGCTCACCTCCTGGGCACACCATCTCTTCTGATGTGCCTACACGCAATGTTAATCAATAACAGACCAGATGAACAGACCATTATTTATTTTGATATGTGAGAATGGCTTGCGTAATATGCCCACATATGTCGTATCGCATTGGGGCTGCATAGACATCTGACTGCCAATTGTGCTTTCCAAAATTCTGGTGTGCTGCATGATCCCAATGTGATGCAGGTAAAAAGGTGACACACAAGTGCAACGCAATCCTCCTTAATTAGTCGACATGCCAACATAGACAGCTGCAGCTGACACTTCTGGATGTTCAACTGAAAGTGCTGTGTGAAGTCTGGACAATGCTTTACAAAAAAAGGCATAAGCTTTGTAGGGTTTCTTTCTGTGGGACCACAAAATAGGGGGTTGGCAGAGGTGCACGCAGAGTTGTGAGACGCACAGACAGAGCCGCAAAGAAGGTACACGCCAATCCGGTGCGTAGTTTACAGAGAGAAGAGCAAAGAGGTTGCACAGCTATGCGGTGCATAGGTTACAGACAGAGGAGCAAAGAGGTTGCACGCCTATGCGGTGTGTAGGCTACAGAGGAGAGCAAAGGTTACCTGCATATGCAGTGTGTGGGTTACGACCAGCCTCCTGAAGAGTCTTAAAGAAGGGAGGGTTTCACATGCAATGTGTGGGTTACAGAGGAGAGCAAAGGTCACCTGCGTATGCAGTGTGTGGGTTACGACCAGCCTCCTGTAGATTCTCAAAGAAGGGAGGGTTGCACATGCAGAAGCTGAAGCTCTCCCCATCTTGCACAGCTGGCAGCAAGATGCCCTGCAGCATGTGAGCCACATGGTCGCAGCTGACACAGGCAGAATCAGTCATTGAACCAGATGGTTACTAAATGCACATGCAGAAGCTGAAGCTCTCCCCATCTTGAACAGCTGGCAGCAAGATGCCCTGCAACATGTGAACCACATGGTTGCAGCTGACACAGGCAGAATCAGTCATTGAACCAGATGGTTACTAAGTGCACATGCAGAAACTGAAGCTCTCCCCATCTTGAACAGCTGGCAGCAAGATGCCCTGCAACATGTGAACCACATGATCGCAGCTGACACAGGCAGAATCAGTCATTGAACCAGATGGTTACTAAGTGCTGATGCATATGAAGCAGTCACACTAAGCAGAAAATGCAGGGTATTGAACGCTTGCCATGCATGTTCTGATGCAGATACTGGATGATGCTCACTCCGATGCAGATATTCAACAATGCGTGTTCTGGTTGCTTCCAAAGATGCTTCAAATGGGACTGCATCCAATGTGACATCATACCAAGTCTAACAAACATTGGCGCAGAGGCTCCTGCACAAGACCAGTGTAACACAGTCACAGCTGAACAGTGTTGGCGACCTTACAGTACAACTGCATGCCAACAGTAAACACATGTTGAATTTGGACTGACAAGGTTGGAGCCAGGGTGACTGCATTCAGCAAGAATAGTGACACCTGTTCAATATTGATCGAGTCCAGAGGCTGACTGCTGCGCCCTGTCCTCCTGATCTCAATCAAATGAGCAAGATGTGGGTTACCCTGGACATTCTTGCCAGCCCATTCAATCGCTATGTCCGTGACGTCCGTGCCCACAAAATGCCAGCCATTCAGTGCAGCTCCCAACAGGGGATAAATGCAGTTGGCACCGCAACCGATGTCCAAGCCCTTTATGGTTTTGGAGCCAGTGGGAGATGACAGCACTAGCAAATCTTCAAGCCAATGAATGTAGTTTGCCCTGTTTGTGACTGGAGGCACAAGCTGGCCCTCAGGGACATCCCATGTTATGTCAAAGTCATTCTTCAGAAGGGCTTTTGTGAGTGCCTTGCAGGCATCAGGCTGCCTGAAGTCAATGCTGGCGGTGCCATGTTGATTGAGCTTAACATGCGGCTGTAAGTCTGAAAAGCTCTGGCTGAGAAGCTTGAAATCAGGGAGCTTGTCAGCATATTTGTTGCGCGGATGTATTGATGCCTTTGCTATCTTGGCTCTGGCTTGTGCAATGGCTGGATTCTGAGTAACATGCTGCGGTAAAGGTTGAGGTCCTATGCCGACGATATTACTGGATTGTGCAGGGCCTTGCTTCTGTCTCTTGAATGGCTGGCTGTGGTGTGGCTGTTGGAACTGTCGTTTGTGATTGACACCAGGCTGAGCATTGTTGGACTGAAGTAGTGTAGCAGCAGGAAACGTCTGGACCTGCTGCACATGTGTCGGTTGCTGTTACTGGTGAGGTGTCACCTATTTGTTGCAGGAATGCGCATTCAGCTGCTTGTCACGCACACCTGACTCAAGTCACGCGTCGGTGTCTCTACGCTGGCTTCATCTTCTTGTAAGTTGCTATCTTTTTGGTCTTCCTCCTGAGGTTGCAGTGCGTGCAAAGCATCTTGCGTTAAGGCGATCGCGTCCACCAGCTCAAGGTAGACCTGAAGATCGATTGTTTCTGAGGTGTTGGCCTTCACTGGCTGGAGTATTGTTGAGCAAGCTTACCTCCTGAGTATCGTCAAGGTTTTGACCTGCCTGGCGGATTGTGTCAAGGTCGGCGAGACTTTCCTGATAGCTTTGCAGCGCATTTTGCAAATCTGTGACCTCCACTTGAGTCATGCTGCGGTTCTGTATCGCGCAGAGCTTGTTTCTGAAGCCTGTTCGAAGATGAAACGTCCTGCTTCAAAGTCCAAAGTCCTGCCAACAGCACTTGTCAGCTCGGCACTCCGTGATTGTCATAAGGACTACTTTCCACGCGGATGCACAACAGCACTACCGCATAGCAAAGCAAGCTCCTGGAGATCTGTCTGTCAAGTTGGGCAGACTGACAAAGTGGCCACAGTGATCTAGGAGGTGTCTTAGTTTGACTTGAGTAGACCCTGGCCAGACATTCGACGGTGTTATTCCGAGTCCGAACATGATTTCCACACCGCCAGGAGTATACCCTTTGCGCGGCGTTGTGCACCTGTCTCGTCGCCCGAATCTGAACAAGAGGATAGGCGGGTTCCTGGCCGGCATGAGCGCTGCCTCCGTTGGGGCAATAGCTGCCCTTGCGTGGGGCACATACGGCACACAGCTGAGGTTCATCGGGCACAGGATGGGCATTGGAGTATTTGGAAAGCTTGTCACAGGATTGCTGATTATAGGAGAGGCTTCAGTGCCTCTATACTTTGCTTTTAGCCAGACCATGCGCATCCTGCAAGACAAGCTGTTTGAAGACGTTTTAAGAGGTATCCCGTTGATGTCTGGTTCAGTCTTCATGTTTTGAGTAAAAGCCATGCCAGGAAATTGGCAGCATTAGACTGATACCCTGTGTGCCCTGTAGAGCAAGGGGTGTTCCCTGTGAGGCAAATCAGTGGAAGCGAGCTGGACGGTCTGAACACTTTCATGCAAGCACAAAGTGCAAAGCATGAAGCCGAGCGCAAATCCAGAAGAACCCTGCAGGGATTTGTCATCCATTCAGCTTCCTCAGCAGCCATGACTGCCATGTCATCGCCTCTGGCGTCTGTGGTTCCTTTTGCACCTGTGCTGTTGTCATTCACCTCAGGTGACAAGGCAACAATTCCCTTCATGTCTAACTACCTGCGCATGAGGGGCATCAAATCCTATGATCAGCAAATGGCAGTTGCAGATTCACACAAGCTAGCATATAGGCAGTTTGGCATCGCAGCAGCGCTGCTCAGTGCTGTGCCTGTTGCAAGTTGGGCTTTTGCCTTCAGCAATACTGTTGGAGCTGCTCTTTGGGCTGCAGACTTGGAGAAGAGGAAAGTTGACTTGTTCAAGTAGCATTTGTCATGACATCTAAATTTTTGCAGTTGTGAAGTGTCACATTGGCTTGTGCACAGCACACAAGAGTAGCTCCAGAATTCCACTTGCCTTACAATGGCAGAACAGTCTCAGTAGACTGTATACCTACGCCTACGTTTCAATTGCTGCGCTCACTGCAAAGTACACCTATCACATTGAGACCCGCTTGCTAGTTGTAATGCTATACTGCCCTTGACAACCTTCAACCTCTCAGCTTTGTTTGACATTGAAACGTTACTTGCGTCTGTTAGTTTCCATGATAACCTTTACTCTTTGATCACGAAGCAAGGCATGCCATTGACTAGCACAGTGTCAGGAGTGAAGTCGTCAGAAGTGATAGAGCTACGCTGGCACTCCACAACATAACCGATCTTGGTCTCAGCTCCAGATGCAAGTGACTGCCAGGTCTCAGTAGCAGAACCTGTTACTGTGTTTTGCTGTATGCTGGGCTGCCAGCACCAACTCTGGGTGATTGCTTCATATTGATTGCATTGCACAGACAGATGCCAGGGGGTCTGAATGGTGCTATGCCCTGCAAAGCACATGAAGGGTAGCATCATATCACATGCAGCATGGTCTATGTGCATGCAAAGGACCAAATGACAACCCCAGCAACGGTGCTTCACAACAAACACACTGTACAAGATGTGATTCTGCTGCTGATTTGGCAATCAGCCTACTCCTAACACTCCTGTCAGCTGCCAGTTTCTATGCTGCAGATCTACAGTTGTGTGAGGCAGCACATTCTGTGAGTACGTATATCATATGATGCAATCACCAAACACAATCCATTCATGCATTCAAAGTCAGTGTTGATGATCAAATGCATTGTTGCAGAAAGCAGTTGCTTCCCTCCATTGCACTTGAGTCACACACAGCAAACAGCAAAAGCACACCTTTATTCATCAGGGTGATGTTCACATCACACTGCCACCTCCCAGGGCTGGACTGCCACGGCTGGCCCACCTTTACCACCGCCTGGACACCACTCCCGGCAGCAGCGCCACCGCTGGCCGCACTCTGCCACTGCTGGCCTGGCTGTGACTGATTAAGCTGCACATTCTGACCAGAAGTCTGCACTGGGTATGCCCAAGCTTGTTGTTGACCTGCCGGCTGCTGCTGCTGCTGCTGCTGCTGCTGCTGCTGCTGCTGCGCAAGCACATGGGGTGCTTGAGGGGTGATGTGATTTGGGGTTGGAGTGGGGGCAAAGTTGGAGTGGGGGGCACAGGATGGGCTTGCCCCAGGGTCTGTGTTGTCAAGATACCAGGGCCTGAGACCACAGCTGATCAAGTAGTCTATCTTCTTCCAATGAATGGACGTCCAGTCATCAGCCACAATGCCCCCTGCAATTGGCAGACTTTTCTTTTCTTTTCTTTTCTTTTCTTTTCTTTTCTTTTCTTTTCTTTTCTTCTTTTCTTTTCTTTTCTTTTCTTTTCTTTTCTTTTCTTTTCTTTTCTTTTCTTTTCTTTTCTTTTCTTTTCTTTTCTTTTCTTTTCCTTTCTTTCTCTCAACTTGCAGAGATCCCTGTCATATCTGCAAGTACCCCTGTCATGGTTGCAAGGGCCCCTGCCACAATTGCAACAAGATCAAGCTTCAAAGGTGTAAACCAAAGGTTCCCGACATTATCACATACATGAACAGCAAACCACACACGTGAACAGCAAACTTCTTTTTGTTTGCAAGCAATTACCCTCCTACCCAACCTGCCCTACAGTATGTGGCCAAGAGGGTGCAGAATGGACATCTTACAGCTCATGACCTGTGTAGCTCAACCATGCTGTGCAGTATTGGACTGCCTTGCCATGACTGCCTGGGCTCACAACTGCATTCTACAATATGATCAAACAACAAAAACTCCAACTGGTTGAGCCACGTGCCTGCTATCATTGCAAACCCAATGCATTGCAAAGGAGATGATAGACATGGCTTGCCACCCGTTGCTGATAGTCTAGCTGTTGTAGAACTTTTGCATCAGGCACAGCTTGAGCTGTTGTTTGATCAGCTTTCTGCACTGTTTGATGGGCACGTTTCAAGGTAGAAACAGAAAAGAAAAGAAAAGACTACGCCTTTCGGCGTCAATTCATTGAGAAGCCAAGTATTCTACCGGGCTGCCCAGAATGTTTCAAGGTGACAGGAGATGGTGTCAAACCTGTGTCGCCGCTGTTGGCATTCCAAGACCAGTAGAACCAGTGGGGAATAGGTGTATGCTGCCCATCTGCCCCCCCTCCTACATTGCCTGCAGTCATACACTGCCCTCACTACATTATTAGTGGTTACAGACTCAGGTAGACAGCAGTTGAAACAGGTTACAAAGGTTACGGGAGTTGCCTGCACTCATACACTGCCTTCAGCAACAGTGGAGCACTACAGTTTCAATGGTTACTGTCTCGGGTATACAGCAGTTACGACAGGTTGAAAGGGTTACAAGAGTTACAGAACGCAGCAGGGCAGGCTGTTCCTACAAATGTATGTTTATGTTGCTGCAAAATTCAGGAATCATACATAGATATGGACAAAGGATGCTGAAAGAATTGGGACTGGGGTGCATTAGTGCTTTGGTGCCTGAGCATCAAGCTTGATGTCTGGCATGCGTGAGCAACCCTGTATGATTGCTGCTGATAGGCTGACAGTGTACTGCTCACAGGATTGACTAGGACAACTCCAGCCGCTGCTTGTCATCTTCCTTGTAGAGATAGGCAAATGCCTACCGATGTGTCCAGACACATAAGTACTCAGAAAGAACGAATTGCCTAGCAAAGTGAACGATTTGATGAGGAGTTACCCAAAAACCAATCATCCTTCAGCAAAATTGCTGAAAATGCTTTGATCAGGAAGCAAGGGCCACGACAGCAAGGTTGAAAGCCATTCCGCTGACATTGTAAGGGTTATATAAGAGCGATCATGCTGAAAAGTATGTTTGGTCAATGCCAGCATAATGTCCCCACCTGAATGAGCAGTCACTTACCTAAGTAGGATGACAAATCTTGCATGGCTTGAATGTCCTGAGACTCGTCAAATTTGGACCCAAACTCGCCAATGGCTACAGG
>JAABUK010007421.1_pt1 | contig 15835 bp, 23 predicted proteins | sample 5559141 | NCBI WGS metagenome assembly JAABUK01 (sample SAMN10711869, study PRJNA513367) | rock metagenome | isolation source: Antarctica rocks | place: Antarctica: Victoria Land, Pudding Butte nord | collected 2016-01-03
GGCCTAGAAGAGGCGAGTGTCCACGTTGTTGGGATGTGGGATATGGGATATGTGATATGTGATAGTATCCCTTCTATCACTATCGCCCTGGTGAGGTGCATTTAAGCGAGGTGGATTTAAGCTCTGCCTCTGCCTCTATTTTGTTATTATTATTTGCGATGCACCTACAACATACACATATACATCCCCCCCCATCTCCCCCATCTCCCCAACCAACACAAGCACCAAGCCCCAACCCACCCCCACCCCCCACAATCCCTCGTTAAAAACACAAAACACAAAACGCACATCCCTCTCAAGCCAAGAACCACACCATCTCAAAGGCGGAAATTGATCCGTAGGAGGCAGCGGGTAGCGTATTTCTCCCTGGGGCTTTCGTAGTAGTTGGGTGATGCGATGTGTGTGGGAAGCTAAGGTAGATGATGGGGGGAGTGCGGTGTGGGTAGTAGGAGGATTTAAGGAGTGTGATGCCGGATGGCAGATGGAGGGTTTGTGGGAAAGGGGGGGTCGAGTGAGGTCTGTTGCGTTTCAAAAGATTGAAACTATGAAAGAGCAGAGGATAGGAACGTTCAAAGACAGGCAAGGCAGAATGAAAGCATGAGTGTCAATGGAATGGAGAAGGAAAAACAGGCGAGGCTGCAACGGAGAGAAGATTTGTAGGGTATGGAGTGTGATGGTCTGATTGAGATCCGAGTTTACGACGCAGTCGGAATATGGGATAGCTACCTAATAGAGAGCGCGGTTATGTTGGGACTGAGCCGAAAATAGCACACACCCGTGCAACACAGCATTGGAATCGGACTCCATAACTTACGCCGCGCAGATCCATATTTCAGAAGAAAGGAAAATGCAAATATCTTCGTCTATCTGTGGTATCTAGCTCGTAAACGACACATTTCGATATTTCCCAGCCTTTTCTCTCATAGATCGTTTCGGGAAAGGACAGTAACAGTGTAATTCATCATAGCCAACGCCCCATTGTCTAACAAATTGGTATTGTGGTATCGTGCAGTTGCTATCCCAAAATAAAGACTAAGAAACAGAGCTGCTTGCAAAGTTCGCTTTCAGGGGGTATTTCTTTTCGCATCATAGCCAGCCATTCGTGACAACCGAACAAAGTACGCAAGTGATCTGAAGAAAGGAAAAGCTTGGGTATTCGGTAAAATGGGGACTTCAGCGAGGTGGCCCAATAGGCGCCGGGTATGAGTTTGTAGAATGAGAAGTGCTAGGACGTCCGCTGTCGAAAGAAGCGCGGGGGTCGTGTCGCGGCGTCATATCCCCTGGGGATTGAGCTATGGGGACTATGCCGAATGCGCCGTTCAGTTTGTGCTCCGACTTATTCTCGAAACGAAGTGGCCAGCCATTATGGCCTTCCTCTTCGGGAAGATTGACCCCACTGTCGTTCCATGGATTGCGATATCCGCTATCGCGGGATTCCATGGAGACGAGCGATGCGCGGGAGGCATTGGAAGAAGCGTGCCTGAAGAGGGAGCCGGTGCCGGGGGAGGAGGACTGGTTCTTGCGGCGGTCGAGGAAGGAAGAGATGGAGGAAATGCTGCCAGGTTTGCGAATCTTGCCGAACAAGGAGCCGCGGTCGCTCGCATCATCACCAAAAGTGGAGCGAGTTGGAGAGTCGGTGCCGAGGGGCGCTGGAGCGTTTTGAAGTAGCTTGGAATCGAAAAAGGGTAGAGAGTCTTCGAACGAATCGGATTTTGGTCTTGGTATGGCGCCTTTGACCGTTGTTGCGTCCAAGCCGTATGGGATAAGCCGGGAAACTAAGAAATCAATGGCATCCTTGAGACCGCCAGCATTGTTGCGAGTATAAGCAAGGAAAAGCCGCTTCTCCCTTGTGTCGGACTCCTCGGGTGGCTCAGAATCGTGGCGAACGTCTAGGTCGACCTCGTACTGGCTCTTGAGCTTGTGTTGCACTTCTGACCTAAATTCGTTTGACTTCAGGAAGTCGCGGAGCGAGGCAGTCGCAGGAAGCACTAGCTCGTGGCTTTCGGGGACCATGCCCTTCACGGTATCAGTGGATGGTCATTTGCATGACCAAAGGGGAGACAAACCAGGAACTCATCAACGGCCTGGGGCACCTGGTACTCCGGGCCAGAGATTGTGACTACATCACTTGCCATCTCGGTGCTGGGAAAGTCGATCTTGCAATTCCATTTCTTTTCGAGCTCGTCAATCTCATTCATTCGACCGATGAGTTCTCTATGGTACAAACGATTGATGACGACCGTCTCGGACACGAATTCTGCGTCCTTGAAAAAGCACCAGAACATGTCAGTCCGGTGATGCTGGCTCATATGGAGAGCCAAGGGGATGATCCTCCGCTTCTTCCGGATCTTCGGGTTGACCTACGACTTTCTCCACCATGTCCATAATCTCCTGTTTCACCAAGTCTAAGCTCTGTGCGTTGCGTGCAGGCGTACGGCAGATGACATTGTCGACCTTGATATCATCATCCTCCTTTCCGATACCGCCGCGGTCCATAGCATTCGAGAATTTGACAAAGACGGAGTATTTCTTCATGATTCGTTGTATGTGCTGGCCGCCTATCCCAATGATGCGCTTGTGGTATTGATCGGGCACATGAAATGAAATCGAAGCTGGCATCTCTTGTTCAACAAGGTCCAATCCGTTTCTCGTGGCCTCGTACTGTGCACCGCAGACGTCAATGTAGAAGTTGTACTCGTTGAAGCCATCGAAGATGATCTGCACGTTGCCTTCACAAAACGTTAGCCGTGTTGCAAAGTCCATAGAGTGTGCACCTACTTTGGCCCATGATCTTGTTTATCTTGCCGTTTTTCTTTCCACTGACAAACTCCTTGTGCTCGTTGGCAAGCTCGATCTTGACACGAATCTGGTATTGCGCGCGCTTGACAAAGGGTATCTGGTGGATTACCATCATGGCGGCTTTGACTGCGTCGTCCGATCCGTTAATGGAGAAAGTAAGCTTATCGAAGCCAACCTCAGCTCCGGAATTTGTACATATGTCCGAAAGCATGGTGCGAATGTCAGCCGGCGATGGAGCCCTCATGGCAGCCGTTTGCGCAGATTCGGGCAGCATGAGCCACCATGATGCACCGTAGAATTGACCAGCCTAGGTATCATCAGTATTTGTGGCGGCGGGTGAGCTCGGATCGATCCTTACCAGTGCCATGATCTCGCGAACAGTTCGTTCCACATGCAAAATCTCAGTACCTTGGACCCTGATCAAGCCACGTTGGCCACCAAGCTGAGGGAACAAGACGTAAGATCCATTCGTCTCCATCACCTTACGAACTTTATCAAGCCGATCGAGAAGTATGCTATCAATTTTGTGCACCGAAACCATGACGTCCTTAACGTAGCATTTGGTATTGAGTATGAGCTCGTGTAGCTTCTTCTTTGCCATGTTGATGCAGTCTTGATTGTCTCCAGTGATAAAGACCTCGTCTTCGCCTCTTCGATGTGCGCCAGCAGGTGTGTAGCCGTAAATCCGCGGGAATGGTGGAGGGAAGTAGATGGCAGTATTCGACGCAGCCTCGATAAGACGTATGTTTTTTCGAGTCCGGCCACAGATGACGGAATGTAAGGATAGCTCGAGCCTCATAATATCAACGGTGCGGTGTAGCTGTGCTGTGTGAACAACTACCCTCAACCACCAAACATGACAGGGGAGCTTACAACTTTGTCTATCATGATAAGCACACGCGTCTTCGCATGCTCAGAGCTTTCCGGATCGCCGTAAACTGCAATTCGTAGCCTTTGTGCGAAACGTTGATCGCTGCCATTGCCATAATTTATCGGTGGGCCCTCTGGGTCGGCATGTTTAGGGTCGAGGAGGAAGATGTCTGTGCCAGTAAATTTGGCGACGTCGTCTAGATGTTTGAGGACTTCTACCCGTATGCTATTCATATCTTGGGTAATGACAAGATTTGTGTCGATGTCCACGACAGCACATTTCTGTTCAGCTGTCAGCATTAGGATAGCCCAAGTGCGATGTGTCCTACCAGCGCAATTGGCGTCTCGTTCAATATCTTTGCTCGCATCTTGTGGACTGTCTCAGCATCGCCAGAAACGCAGACGTTCGTCACGAGACCTTTGAGAGGTCTTCGTTGTAGTGTAGGTATCGACTTTGGCTCCGCCGAGGTCACAGTAGCTTCCATTCGGCCTGGATTTCCTTCTGTCAAGACCCGACAAAACCTCCTCAGCTGCTCGACATTCTGATGGTGGACCGGCAGCTTGTGTATGGGCGTGTCCTCGTCGGTACCCTCAGGGAAAGTCCATCGCTCCAAGGCTTTTGGGCTCGCATGTAGTATTTCCTCGACATCGGGACCAATCAAGCTTGAAGCGAATGGCACATTGAAAGACAAGTTGACCATGGTGTCAGCAGGCGTAAGCGGGGACATAGGTTGGCTGTTGGTCAACGAAGGTCGCTTGATGGGCTGAGGGATCGGGAGGTCCATTTGATTCGGCCTGGAGGACATCAAGCCGGCCGGCGTCATCTTCTCCAGACCATGGCGAGCCTGGCCGGTGATGTTACTGAATCTCTGCATCTTCAGACACCTCAGCTACTTCGACTCGACGACCTCCCCTTCCGGCGCCGCTTCCTAGTCGATTGAGTAGGACAAGGGGCATCTGGGTGGGAAAATGCAAGTGGAGCTGAAGAGGGCAGGTCAGAGGAATCCAGATGAGTGATAGCTTAGCGCGAAGGTGGGTGCAAGGTTTCAGTGAAGAACGCGAATCAGGTTCCGAGGGTCCAGTTCTGGGCAGTGCTCTAGGGCTGATCATCCAACATTGCTTTTTGGCCCCCCCCCCAACTCACTTCTGACACAACCGAGATCATTGAATTTGAGAGCCTTGCAGCTTGATTGACGGCTTTGAAATGGCCTGTAGATTCATCTCTCTATCGGAAGAGACATCGATTCTGCGAAGAGTGAAGAACGAAGCTCTATCCTTCCTCGAGCGCCGCCGGAGATAAGGTACGTCCTGTACTCCGATGCTTCGGCGACTGGATGCCCGTGGATGCCGTACTTGCCGTTAGGACTATTCTACATTTGTCATGCATCTCTACGGTGTACCACATCATGCATTGATGTTGGACACTTTGTTGGAGGATCGGTCATAGCGAAGTGATATGGAGAACATTTGGTACAGTGGAAGTATTGTTGGTACAATTAGTGTCCTTAACAATCATCGCACGCTCCGCACTCCATCCATCTCTATCTATCCATACCTCGCTTGCATGGTGAAACAGTTATGACGCACAATAATGCAAATGCCCTCGTAAGGATAGAGTACAAACGAAAACTCCCCCCCGATTATCCAGCTCACATTCGCTGCATGGTCCTCTTGCCTCCACTGCTTGGGGCTTTGTAAAGCACACTGTCCTCCTGCATCTCCTCAATGTAACCTCGATCTTGGATCGGAGCTTGATATGGATACCTGTTCCCATTGTATCCTCCATTTTGCTCTACAGGTACGTACTCATACCTTTCTGCAGGAGGGCCCGTTTGTCGTACATGTTCAGGGCCCGGACGTACACTGACGTGGCGAGTTCCCTGCCTTCCGGGCTCTTGAGTCTCTCCTAGCCTGACGATGCGAGGCTGCTCGGGCCTCACACTTTGTACCCTTATGATCTGCTCTCGCGGATCTTCGTACTGCCTCTCCACTGGACGTACACTCTGCATACTAACAATTCTTTCGTCTGGCGCATGGATATCTTCATATTGCCTCTCCACAGGTCGTACGCTTTGCAACCGCACTATTCTTGCATCCTGAACAGGGACCTCGTCATAGCGTGCCGCCGGACGGGTCTCTGCGTAGTTAATAGGCCGAGGATCATTGTCACGCGCAACATAAGCTCCATCTTCATACTCGCTCCTCGGTTCGATCACTTGCCTCGTTGCTTTTTCGAAACATCCATTGGAGCTTGGAGATGGCGCTCTGCGAACATACTGATGGCCCTCATCATCGACCCTGATAACCTGGGGTTGCCTCACTACACTAGGATTGCGAGGCGCCACTTGGTCGTAGCGAGGGTCATAATCATTCCCACGCACCATAGGTGCAACAGAGACATGTCTCTCAATAGGCATTGGTGCCTCCATAAATCTGTTGCCCCATTGATCTACGACAATACGCCGTGGTGGTGGAGCCATTGCAATAGGACGACGCTCAATTGGAGATTGCGGCATTTGATGGATAGGTGGAGACGGTGAGCGATCAATTTGAGAGTATGCTGCAGATGGAGGTTGGACGGACGCTCTATACTGGGGCAGTACGTCGCGTGGTATGGGCGAAACATAGGCCTGTGAAGCAACTCTAGTAGCGCGTGGCTGAGGGGCTGACCACTCCACAGGGTAAAGAGGCGGTGACATTTGAGCTCTTACTTGCCGAGGAGCAGTGACAACTCGACGGAGGTCTTGCTCTCCATTGGCAACGTAGCGCTGACCATTGCGAGAGACAACGCGGCGGATAATCGGGGTTTGAGGGGCTCTACCATCGTTCATCTGGTCGTACGCGGCACGTTCGACTATCCTCGTCTGTTGATGAAACGGTTCTTGATCGCGATACTGAGGTGCAACAGTGTCAACGTATACCTGCCTTGGTCCTTCTTGCCTCGGACGAACTTGTCGCATGTTTGGCGCAGCGATGTCGAAAGGCGGAGGGGAGGCGGGCTCTTCCTTGATACGAATGACTGGTGAGCCAAAATCTGTTCTAGAAACCACGTTGCGTATCTGCTCTACCGGGTCAAGCCCTCGCCTTCGCTTCCTTGAGCTGCGGGGTTGTGAGGCAACGTTTGGGCTTTGACCCGCACTCACATTCTCTACGTTAGATGCGCGCGAAGAACGACGATTCTCACCGTACTCGCGCTGTATCTGAGAGACTTGGGGAACTTTGGCTACAGCCAGTGGAGATACTCGAGACGGCTGGGGTGCTACTGGAGACCTGATATGACTCGTGACAATCCGACCATCGCTTGGTAATGGAGTAGGAGGATTGCCATTACGTCTGCCATACACACGGTTCTGTGGCTGCCCGTCAGGAGCAGCATGCCGCTGGGGAACGACTGCGGCTTGACGTGACTCAGGCTCACGTAGACCAACATCCCTCCCAAATTCGTCAGGCCCTGGAGGCGAGTAAGCAGGCTCGCCCTGATAGTCATGCGTTTCCTTGGGACCGTGGCGAGATGCGACATCTGGTAGACCTTCTTGCTCAGCTTTCGCGCTACGAAGTTCTGCTTCAAGCCGAGCGATTCGTTCCTTCCTCTCTCTCTCCTCTTGAGATTGTGCCGGTATGATATTAGTATCGATCTCTTTCACTGGAGGCTTGGGCTGTGTGGCATTCGTGCGTGCGCGTTTGTTTGAGGCGTTGTTCTTGCGTGCGCTTGTCTGTTCGTCAGCATTGACGCGATCAAGATCCACAACCTGTGATCCTTCTGCTTCAAGCCTTTGCTTCAATGCTGGATCATGAGAGAATATGCACTTGTCCCCATATTTACAACGCTCTCCTCGAAGGAAAAAACTGCAAATTTTATTGGAATTGGGACGCCGCTTGTGAGACTCATCTGCTTCTTCTGTTGTCGTAGATTCATCCATCTGACTTGAGTAGAACGTATTCTCATCAAAGGAATCGCTAGACGAAGCACCAGCGTTAACGCGACTGCTTTCAAGTAGCTTGATGGGCTTAACAAGCTCCTGTGCCTTTCTCAAGACTTCCGTAACGTCAAAGTCTGGCAAAGCCTCATGATCGACAGCGTTTTGCTTTCTTAGCTTGTGGACTTGTTCCTCCAACGCACGTTCGAGGCGCTGTCTCTTCTGATGTATCTCAGCTCTTACTAGTACATCGGACTTTGTTAAGAAGATGGGATCGATGCCTGATGATTTTGATGATGGAGTCGGTAAATTCTGTACGTTGGGCGATTTGGGTTTTAACGGAACGGATCGAGTCTTTGGCACACTCAGGTTCGACGGCTGAGGAAAAGCTGCGCTGTTGACTTTAGAAGGCTTCTGTGTACCATTTGGTGCTTCCGTTGCAGGCCCATCTAATTGGCGTAGGGGTAAAGCTCCAGTAGTAGATCGTGCATTAGCTTGCTTCGTGGACTGATTCAAAATCTTGACTGGGGTTTCCTTTGCAAAGACACTATCACGTATGCTTATGATCTTGTTGTATCCAACAAGCAAGTCATTCTCACCAACACTCGGAGAATTGCCATTAGCGACGGCACCCGCGATCATTCTGCCAGCTGGCTTAAAGCAGCTTCACTGCAAGCGTCTATCGACGGAGAATCCAAAGAGGTATATTCCTCTTGTGTGTCATGTACCTGGCAGAGCCCAAGCTATACGCAGTGTTATACACACGCTGGTTGTGACAACTGTACAAGGTGATGGAGAAAGGAGGTTGGACAGCACGCCAGTTCTTACCAAGAAGCTGTTCGGGAAGACTAGGCCGCATTACAGCTAGCGTATATTATCAATGACACAGATCATGACTTCAATAGATCGTTTTGTAAAGATCCCAACCATGACCTCCCCGCGGATATGGAGATTTCACCACAAGCGAAGCCTTCTCCCAGCTCGTAATTCCTTCAGCACACCAGAAGAGACTCGAGACAAGGGGTAGCGCTCGCAAAACACTGGCCCGGTGGCCACCCTCTTTCACCACGACGCCAACATGGCAGCAGCCAAACTCCCAAAGTCACACCCAGTGTTTTTCTTCGATATAGACAACTGTCTCTATCCCCGCTCAGCAGGCATTCAAGACCACATGCAAAGACTCATCGGTACGTACTTCCACCCACAACTCCCAAATTCTGGCTGACCTTAAACCGCCCGGCGCAGACGACTACTTCGTTCGACACCTGTCTCTACCCCCAGAAGATGCTCGAATGCTGCATTCAAAATACTACAAAGAATACGGCCTCGCCATATCAGGCCTAGTAAAACACCACATGATCGACCCCATGGCCTACAACCGCGAAGTGGACGACGCCCTACCCTTAGATGATATCATCAAACCTGATCCCCAGCTGCGAAAGCTACTCTCCGATATCGATAGATCGAAAGTAAAACCTTGGCTGTTCACCAACGCGCACATCACACATGCGAAGAGGGTTGTCAGGTTATTGGGGGTAGAGGATATGTTTGAGGGGGTCACGTATTGCGATTATAGCAAGGAGCCTCTGCTTGCGAAACCGCATGTTGAGATGTTTGAGAAAGCGGAGCGGGAGGCGGGGGCTACTCCGCGCGATGGTTGTTTTTTTGTGGATGATTCGTTGTTGAATTGTCGGTATGCGGCTCAGAGGGGGTGGATCGTTGCGCATAAGCTTGAGAAAGGGGATGCGGCGTCGGCGGACCCTGGGTGGTCGGAAGTGAGGGATTTGGAGGAGTTGAGGCGATTGTTCCCGCAATTCTTTGTTGAGAGCCAAACTCCGGACATAGGCATTCACAGAGGGACATCTGCGCAACTATAAGTGCAATAGCTGAATGTTGTGGCGTAGAATAGACTAGATCAATACACAATCAACAGACTATCGAGTTTCCCATCATACATAGCTCGAGCTAAGTCCAAGATTACGTTGTAAAATTGAGCCGTGGCCATAATTAAGCAATGGTCCTTTCTATCCTGAAACCCCAACACATTGACCAAAGTATATTCTAAATGACAGCTGTACGAAAATCGGGACGTAACGACAACGAAGGCATGACCCTGTTATATTCTCCAAGGCGCTGAATGCTCCATATTGAAGGTCGGTATACTGGCGGAAAGAGAACGATATGGCGTCCAAAATGCCGACGGTCACACAACCGAAGCTTTCCTCTCCGGCCACAACAACCATGCAGAAACGATCAACACTTTCAACCCCCCAGCAATCCAAAGCACAACCTGCATCTGCCCCGTCCCCTCAGATATGAACCCCCCAAGCACCGCACCAACCAATATCCCCATAAACGCCATCGTCCTCCGATTCCTCTTAACATTACTCTTCAACGGCGCCGTAAGATTCGGATCGCTCGCGATGTCGCACAGCATAGACGTCAACACCACGGACGGAATCTCAGCCAGATTGAGCACACGACTCCCGATGATCTGGCCCGCGGACTGGAAACTCAGCAGCGCGATCGTAATCTCCGAAGGCCAGTGGACGTCGCTGGGGATCGTTACGAGATTGCCATCCACGAAGTTCGACTGTGCGACCGCGGCCGCGACGAGCATCATGACGGCTTGTAGTGAGAAGCTCGCGACTAGTGTCCGACGCTTCAATGGCCCCGCCCAGCGGGAGAGCTGCGAGAAGAAGAAGCAGCCGAGGCAGAAGCAGGCGATTGAGGTGAGGGATTTGGCCCAGCCGTAGGGTTTTGGGTTGGGGGGTTGGTGGAGGCTTGTGGCGCCGCCTAGGCCGACGAAGATGGTGTTGCCGGTTTGCATGCTGACGAAGGTGCCGTAGGCGTTGTAGATTGTGCTGTCGACGAGGCCGGAGATGAGGCAGCAGGTTAGCATTAGGATGGTGGTGTGGGCGGGGTTGATTTCGGCTGCGAGGTGGAGATGGAGGCGGCGGAGGAGGGTTTGGTTTGAGGGAGAGGTAGAGGGAGAGGGAGAGGGTTTGGGGGAGGTGAATGGTGTGGTAGACCCCTTGTGGGCTTGTTGTGCCTCTGCTTGGGCGAGTTCTTCTTTCTCAAGATCCATTGTTAAGGTAGACTTTGTTGGTGGTGTTGGTGTGGGATCAAGGGCCGTATGCTGGATACAGGCGATATATTGATGCGGATGGCGTCAATGAGATGCTTGATGGATGCATGACTGCTATAGCCCAAGAGCCTGCGCTCGACTTACTATTGTATATCATACGCTGGAGTGGAGCCCAGAAGATTAAAACGCTGTAACCGAGGTGTGGTGTCGGAATTTGCGGCCGAGACTTTGACACCGACCCTCGGACAGACGGACAGCATGATCTTTTGTCACCCCAGTCAGATTTCAGTGGAAGATCCTCAGAAGTCGAAGTTCCCCGAGCGATCCCTTCTCGACCCTGAAAGTCGCCGAACGATGCTTGTACCATTTCAGCCTGCAGCGCATTTCGTCTTGGCACTTGACTCGGCGCTAGAAACGGAGATTTCAAGCGAGCAATCTCACCAAAACTGCATGTGCACTCTGTCAACTCCGTACATTATCCAGCGTGTCGATACGATACGACAAGGGGCCTCTATTGATAAGCATGAGAAATTTAGAGTGACTTACTTTATACAAATTCTGGTGGCAGTCTCTGTGGCTTGGCATGCACGGGATTCACTAGCGGAACCGCTGCCAAGCCCCTAAGACTGCTCATGGACATGTTCGGGAACCGAAACTGCGACTTCATCCATGCTGCAGAGTGCAAAGCCTTGCTGTGGGCTTTTATGCCTATTGTGTCTAGCCCGGGCTGGGGACCCTGTACAGTACGAAGTGATAGGAATCTCCATACCAATGTGGCCACGATCCTGTTGAAGATAATGCTTGTGGCTGAAGATGTCTGCAGTGTATTGTTTCGAAGTCCACAAGTCGTATAAGACCTAGGAACAACGAGCTTACTGTCATGAGGAACAACAATATTGTCCCACACCATCAGAAGCTGTTCAAACAAGGGAACGGTCGGATGCGATGGCAGCTGCAATGCTGAGCCTGTTGTTCGTCTTCGAAACTCGTGTTTCCAACATTTGCGACAGGACAACCGCTACAATAGCTCTGCCTCTGACGCAACTCGCAAGGTGGTGCTATGATCTTGCAGCCATGTGGGCTTCTCGATGAGATCTACCATAGCGTACCTGCGCATCCGTGCGCGATTGATCTTTTGGATTTACAGGAGAAGTGGCAATTGGCTTACAAGCGCTTGTCTGAGAATATTGCCGCGCCTGGACGTATACCTCGCTCTCCTCTAAGTCTCTAGATAAGTTCTTCCTTGATATCTACACAATGTATATGGTGATATGGTCCAAAGCCATTGCGCTTGTTTTATTTCTTGTATCCATACTGGCCCTATCTGTTCCTCCTCAGCCATCATTGACGAACCCAGATATCCTCTCGCTACCCAGCAAAAATCCTACATCCTCAGTATTGCCCTCTGCCAATGTCTCCATCTCCGCTCCCGCGTTTAGAACCAATCTCAGTCTTGATTTTTTGGAAACTGGTGCCGTCGTCAAGAACGCCCAGCCAATCTGCAACGCCATGTTTGGGACCAACCTGAGCATGCGAAGTTGTTACGATGCATTAGGCAGCTTTTCCGATGACACAATCCCACTGACCTTTGGGGATAGAGGACATGGCTACAACGTCCAGCTGCCTCGACGTGTAATCAGCCGTAAGTGATTAGCCTTACTATCTCTGCGTGAGCGTTAATGGTTTATGACCAGCCGACGGAACTTGCGTGATCGATATTTTCCACAAGGACGGCGTGACATACGATCACTGCAACTTTCGACAAATCTTGACAGCCGCAGCATCTGTAGTGTTTCGATGCGTGCGGGAAGATTTGAATTATAAGGGTGGATATATCAGAGACATTGGTAAGGGAACTTTAAGACTTGGTCCTGGGCGCGCCGCCAGACAACTTACAGGTTGCTGATGGACTCGACCAAATCTAATAATTACACAGGCAATTCCCAAAACCTCGTCGTCGTCGTCAGCGCCTATAACCCTGTGGTGACGTGCTACGGATCCATTGGAGCACCTAGGACCGCGGGTCAAGCCTTGATAGATGCCATACCTACAACCTATAATCAGCAATTATTTGCTCCTGCAGGAGTACCCGGTGCAGAAGTCACTCTTCCAAGGGCCTACTACCAGCCACGAGCTGCGGGAGTGCTGGCCAGGTTTTACGCCAAATTCGAAACGACGCGTGTTACAGCCATAACGGGACGCTGGTTCGACCTCTGGGCTGCGACAGTGGCTATTAACGTTCTCTGTGTGAGAAATGGACGAGCTGGGAGGGCGTGGATTGATGGTGGGTTGATGGCCAAGATTGATCGAAAATATCTCGAATCTGGCGAGATTGTGTATGAGAGCTCTAACGGCAGCAGTGTTGTTGACGCTGCCTTCTCGTGAGGGAGTCCGAAAGAGGATGAAATTGTCTAGACTATGCAATTGCAAGTTCATGTTATCTGACCTTTGGTGGAGCGCGAGCATTCTATTCACTTATGTTACCGCAACAACGAACCGAGAGTGCGTTTTCTTTCAGGTGTGATCGATATTTGTCTTGGGTGTCAGTCCGAAACGGCCGTCCGTTGTCTGAAGCAGCTCGATTGCAGCCCAGCAATGTCAGACTGTTTCATCAATCGCCGCTTCGGGAGGAATTCACCCAGTCATCACGACAGGTTCACAAACACACTTCCCAGAGGTAAGATAATCGTCATAGAAGCACTAATTTGTGCAGCAAACCGTCAAAATTTTATAGCAATTTGTACCGGATTCACTTACAATCAAGATTTCACATTTGCAAACCGCAGCATCATGTTGTAAGTTCCATGCCTTTAAGCAAGTACCGCCTTGAACAAACATGTTGCCATGACGCTGCATTGGCAGATTAACATTTGATGGCAACATCTGCGCCTATCGAGTTTTAAATACTCATCCTTCGGCTTTGCAACGAACTTTCACATCGACCTAGGACCTCCTTCCTAACATATTATCGCAATTCACTACTAAGGAGATTCTCAAACAACTACGTGGATGTGAGCAGTGGCTTCCTTCTTTTCTACATCCGTTCGGGAAAGCCTTCGGTTCTGGAATCCACGAATTACAAAGTCAGTCATGTCTTCGAAGGGTTCAGGATTAGTAGTGTTAGCGAATTCGAACGCATCCGAATCAGCCACTGCGACCCAGCGCTCCAGCGCATCAACGACACATTGGGCCTGCAGATGAGTTCTGCAGTCATACCGCCCAAGATGAGGTACTCCCCAATTCTGGATTCATACCACTCTATTTTATGGCTCGTTAATCCCATCTAAGCCCAACTATTGACGATCGGTTGGATAGCAGAGATACTTGTGAAGCTGAAACTCGTCATCCGAGCAGGTGCATAGATCCATACCAGCCAAAGCTCCTTCTTCGTCACCATACGACGGCGAATCCTCCCATTTCGCACGCGCGGATTCGTCTGACTTAGATACGACAATATTCATACCTGCATTGACGATGATGTTGCTGGGTTCGCCTGTTTTACTCCTCGGCGAGCTCGCGGATTGCGTCAACAGATGGTCGTTCATTTTCTGAAACTTCAGCACCGACAAAGATGGCCTCTAAACGCTAAGAGCCGTACTTCTCTCCAACAGGCCGAAGCACCAGCCAGGAAGAGAATTGGCGTGCGCTGAGGAGATAGCTCGCAAAGATGAGGCCCCAGTATATTGAAATCATCCCCTTTGTGACGGATCCGCTGTACCTATTTCGGAACCACATACTGATCTTTCTTACTACCATTTACGACTCCCGAGGGTTGGTTGAATAAGTCGTGGCCGATGCTTCCCACAATATTGGAGAGGACATCGAATCGGAATCAGCCATGTTAGTGGCTTGGCATCATGTAAAACTCTGCATGATGCAACGTGTCTTCCTAATCAATCCATCATGTTCCTACGCCATCCTCCTTCCCGAAGCTTGTAAAGACATGCATGTATTCGTCTGCGATCCGATCGCGCTCATCAGGTACCACTTGGGGTTGCGATTAAGGGTCGTTCTACACCCACAAGATTGGCGACCAATATAAGATTCTTGATCCCGGAGGGGAACATTGAAATCACAAGTATCTCGAGCGGAATCCCAAACGAGAATTCTGGTAAAGATAGATACTGAAACTCGTGGACGGTCGTTTGCTCTTTACGCTATCCGTTGATGATCATGTCTATAGCAACTGTTCGAAGGGCGCCTACGATCTTTGATACTCAGCTCAATAGAGGCTTCTCCTAGCATGCCACGTCGGCTGAGAAATACTCTTCCGTGCCATCTACCAATTCGGCAACATCATAGTCGTTTGAGTACCAGCAAGTTCCAAGCCTGGCTTAGCTCTCATCTCGAAGACAAGACGTCTTCTTCGACTCTCAGATATATAAAGTCAATGGTCGAAGATTTCGAGATCGAGCTCAGGCTCGATCTAAATTCCACTCATTTGGATACGAGTCTATGGCGATAATTGACGAGGTAGCGAATGTCTGCCGCCGAAAAGCGAGAATTGAGGAATCTCCTATCAAAAAAGCCATTGCCAAGGCCGCTGACATGGTACAGAGCCGTAGCAGAAGGCTACAGTCGATATTCAGAGGACCCCAAGCCTCCAATATGTACGACTGAGGTCCATTACATACGTCTGGCTTTTCGTGATCCTCCAACATCCGCTCCATTCGGCATATATATTTGGCTGCCCGGCCCGCGTTCTATACATATCCTGGTAACTTGCGTGTACAATTGCTTGGATATATATATGCGATGTGACCCCTATCAGGATTCTGCGTCGGAACAATAACATCTGTACTGGAGAGGCTAGACGCATACCGACAAGCGCTTGGTTTTCTATACGCGATTTCGCGTCCCGCATCTATCCTTTACCCCAGGTAATCGCCTCATTCCCCATCTTCTGCGCTCTTCTACTATTTCACGTCTGTCTATATTCACATGCAGACAGCCGCTTCCCGAGTTCACTCTATATCCCACGCATACTCCTCCATCTTTCAACATCTCTAGCTCACATCCCCTTCCGTACCCAAACACAGCACAATTACCCACGCACCTCTAACTGCCTTTGTCAACTCCCGTCGCATTCCCCACCCCTCCCACCAAACCCAACCGCTACGAACAACCCCACACCCGCCAAAGAAATGCACCACCCGCCCCT
>JAABUK010007422.1_pt1 | contig 15833 bp, 15 predicted proteins | sample 5559141 | NCBI WGS metagenome assembly JAABUK01 (sample SAMN10711869, study PRJNA513367) | rock metagenome | isolation source: Antarctica rocks | place: Antarctica: Victoria Land, Pudding Butte nord | collected 2016-01-03
CATGCACATGCAATCATGCTGTCAATCTGGTGAGTCATGCTGCATGCGTGTTCTGGGATAGCAATCTGTGTAATCACTCTGGGAAATGCAAACATGCTGGACACTACATATGCCTATAGCTGTACTTGAATCAATTCAAAGGATAGCAAAAGACAGCTGTGAAATTCAATAATTGTATTGACACCATGTTGTCTTTAACATACAACTGTGACAGACAACTCCAAATACAAATGGCACAGGTTGGAGATTGCCCATGCAACAAGCTCTGAACAGTGATTGTACTAACGAGACGCTTATTTGTGTTTCTTTTGCTTGCCAGTTGCCCATGACAGACATCTTGTTCTTTTGGCAGCAACTTGCTCTTGGGTTTGCTTCGTAGTCAACAGCAATGCCATCGCAGTAGCCCGATCCTCAATGTGTGCTTGTTGTACCTCATCAGCATAGGCAAAGATCCCAGACAGTATGCAGTATGCTGCCTTGGTATTTTGCATACTGCCTAGGGTCTTTGCCAATGCTGATAAGGTACAGTAAGCAGTCATGATTAGCCAGCAACACATCCTCTGAAGCATTCTTTCTGCATCTTGCACATGCCCTGATGCTGTCAGCAGCGCCTCTGCCACGGCATCTCCGGCTTCCGTGTTCATTCCCTGGTGACTGCACCCGCAAAGGTTGCTGACAATGAGAAGAAGCCTCAGCTGGCAAGCCACCTTTGTAGAGGTTGTGTGAATTACCTCAGCTTGGCTTGCCTGCAACACAATTTCCTTGTTCTGCAGCTGCAGATGCTCCTCAGACTCGAGATACATATTGCACAAGGTCTTGGTTTGCTGCAATACAACAAGCACTCTGAGATTGAGCTCTGTGCAGAAGTCAAGCCAGTCAGTGCGCTTCTTCTTGGTATGCAGCAGATGCAGATCATGGTATAGAGCTTTCTCCTCTGCCTCCTGACAGGCTTCACAAAATCAGTGATGCCAAGAGGTTTGCTGTTTCTGCCTCTTTTTTCCATGAAGTCTAGCATTTTGCAAGCGTCAGGAAATGATTTGACAATTTACAAGAATATGTTTACCTCCTCCTCTGTGGGCAGTCCCAGGCCCCTCAGAGCTCCGTGTCAACGCAGACGTGTCAATGCAGACGTGTCAGCCTACCATCATGACCATTAGCAACATGCTGACATGTAGCTAGATTAGCTGACATTGGCACTGTGATAGTCACATCTTGCCCAAGACCTCCTTCTGGCTGTTGCTCAGTTGGTTTGTCACAGCCAGCAGCATTGACCTACGCTGGCTTCTCTGCAAACCCAGCATGCCTTTCAGTGGCACTGGCATACCAGGCAGTTGAGCGTGACAGCAACAGATGCAAAGATCAATGCTTCCCCTGGGCAGCAATATGATTCACGCCTGCTGTTTGTTCCTGAGTAGCAGCAGTCACAGAGAGTGACCCTACAAACAGCAAAGCTACTGCTTGTACAACAACACCTCAGATTGCAAACACAGCTATTGTCAGCTGCCAATCATGCATGTCAGCAATGCAGGCAGCTCGAACAGACAGCACACAGCTGTTGTCAGAAGCACCAAAGCCAGCAGCACTGGCTCACCTCTGGCCCCAGATGCACTGAGCAGCATTCCCGGTGTTTCAGCAGGAATGCTCCCACAAAATTGACAATTTTCAAAAAATGCATAAACTTGTGTGTGCCAGCCGCAGCTCAGCATGAATGCAGCTTGTGCTGAGCAGCAGCTGCGGCGCTGATGATGATCACTGCGTGGAGTGTGCAGCACACGAAGTGGGCGTCGTAATGCTGTCGGCTTCGTTCGCGATCTGCGGAGGTCACCATTTTTTGTTTACAGTAGTGTGGACGAGTGAAATTTGTGTAGACGAAATGTCTCCTCAGTGGTAGACAGTGTCTGACTACGCTATTCAGACCCTAACAAGACATGACATGACAAGCCTGAGCATTCCTTATGCAGTGCTTTCCAAGCGGCACTGTGCCTATCGATGTGATTTAGTCGCCTGCATCAAGCTTAGCAACCATCTCGTGATTCAACAAATGCAGCAGAGGCTGCAGTAGTGACACCTATAACAGCTTGCCCATGGATGCGTTGAACGACATTATACGCAGCTTCCGTGGCGAATACAACAAAACTCCTGTCAAAATTCAGGTGTGTTCGTCAGATGTGGTCGCCGGCTTTGTTACAGCATTGTGCATCGTGCTAACCAGCGTGATCACTGCAGGTGCTCGATTGCTTTTTGGTGTACGCGGTTTGCACGGGGCTGGTGCAGGCAAGTGTCAGCTCATGTAGCTGGTTTACACAAGGAGTGTCCCTGCTGCAATTCAAAACAGAAACAACACCTGCACACCCAGCCTGTGACTGCCGTGAGCTCGTGTTGCAGCTAATACACTTACTATTGGTTGGGTCATTCCCGTTCAATTCCTTTTTGGCTGGCTTCCTATCATGCGTGGCCTTCTGTGTGCTCACTGGTAAGTTACAAAAACAGGCTTGTTTGCTCGTCATCACGACCGTTCAGCAAGAGTCTGACCATTTGATGCCGGATTCTGTGCAGTATGTCTGCGGATGCAAATTGACCCATCTAATGCAGACTTCAAGGGTATGTCCCCAGAGAGAGCGTTTGCAGATTACGTTCTGTGTAACGGTTTGCTCCATCTAGTCATCTGGAACTTCATGGGCTGATCACACAAAGGACCTTCACATGTCAGGTGTAGCAATGTGTGTGGTCAGGCCCACGGGTCAGTCAACATTGTGAATAAGCTTGCATGACAAGCACTTGCTCCACAGGCGTAGGACACCTCATGTCAATTTGCTATCATGTGTGCCACGTTCTGAAGCTATTTCTTGTGTTCATTTCGTTCTCTTCGTTCTCTCCCTCGAGGGCAAGCTTGTGGTAATCAAGTCATCAATCAGTCAACTACATTTCCTGTCTTTAGGACTCATCAGGGGAGTCAACAGACAATCACTGGGAAAACAACATGCACTAAGCACTAAATGTACACGGCAATCGACAAGAGAGCACCAAAGGAATTGCTGTAGTGGTGCTGGCATGAAGGTCGCTGATGCTGAGGCACCACATGGCAAGCATGCACACGCTCTACACTAATTTAGCTCTACAAAATTCAGAAGCCACGCGCAGACTGGCCAAAACAGATTGCGTTTGTGCAAACCAAGTCTTCGGCTCTCTGCCTACCAAATCAGTACCCAGAAAAGCTGCTACTAAACATGAGCAGTATGTGCATGTGTGTTCGACACGTACATGATGTACGAGCACATGCTGGTGGGCTAACAAAACGTTTCGCATGCTGGGCTGCTGTATTCCTAGGGTGGAGCCCGGACTCAAGTCAGCCTGAGGCAATTTGAGCTCAGATCATGCAGCTTGTTATCTGTACCAAGCACAATACAGTGACCTCAGGGCAGCAGGGTTCCGCCCCAGCTGTCGGCCCTGATGGTAGGTCGAGGCATCCAAGCTTGTGTCTTTGCGCTGATCTGTGACGGTACGTGCCCTCGCCACTGCGCTATCATTGGCAGAGCCCCAAACAGAGTAAACAAGCTTGCATGAGAGGCGCAGGCGACCTGTTATATCATGTTTGACAGGTCAGTGATCACTCCGCGCCTTCGGACAAGATTCAGCAGTGCCAGTCAGCGTGCAAAGCCTCATCTGCGGACTGTGGTCTTGGGTTTGATTGCACTTACTGTCCTGTTGACTCTGTCATCCGTGAGACACTTGGCCGCGGCCATCGCGGCACGGCACAGTTTAGCGGGCGGGTCTGGTGATGAGTTTCGCCACAAACTACTGGCACATACGCAAGACGTGGCAGACAAAGGCTTGCCACATTGGCTTCAGGACGGAACAATTCATCGCTCTACTACCAGCGTGAGAGGCAACGCTCCCATTGAGAAAGGTATGCTGGACCAGACTGGATTCGTCTCAGCAAGTTCCAGAACCTCATATATGGGCTCTGGCTCGCAGATAAACCTACTTTATCAGAGCAGCTTCAACAGCGCAGCGAGGTGAAATCAACAGGTGGGTATGCTGTTGAAAGCATCAATACCTCCAGCCAGCAGGATTTGCTGCAGACCACACTGGCCAAATCTGGCAACTGCAACATCATGAACAACACAGAGTAAGCCTGTCATGTTGTTTTGCTTGCCTTAATTGTCAAATGCACCTTGAGGCAGAATTGTCCACAATGCCTTTGGCAAGTGAGTTTATGAAAGTTGCACAGGCAAATGTACCCCACATGCTGGAGTTGAAAAGATCTATGCAAGTCATTGCAAGCAGCTGTGTCATGCCTGTGCATTTGAGGCCCTGTTCACTATGAACCGTCTTTCCCCGTCAATGCAGCACCACACTCTTGCAAAAACCTCCGATTGCTCCACAAGCGCCTGGATAAGAGAGTGTGTCATGTCACAACATGCTCATGGTCTAGCTAAGTTTGTGCAGTTATTGGGGAGAGCCTGTGAAGTGGGGCCCAGACAACAAGCTTGCGTCAGCGGAAGCCTGTTGTGCAGACTGTCATATTTATCAACCCTCCACATCTGAGGACTTAAATTGCAATGGTAAAGTCTGCTTGTTGACGCTGGTCAGTCAAGCATCACTTCAAACGCTATACTGGTGCATCACATTGTATCATGCTTAGCTAGGCAAAAGAGCTTGCATCTTCAGCCCACGTCCTGTTCACATGCATCATGTAATGTTGTATAGCTGGTCTAGCTGCTTGCAAGCATGCATTTGCCTTGTGTGTATCAAAACAACCATTCAAGGCATTTGTAAGCATACTTGCATGGGGCAGTGCAAGACGCAAGCATGATCATCTTTGATGCCTGCATGCAATGTCCATGAGCACAGCTACATTTCTGCTGCAGTCTGGGTGTATTGCGGGGACAAGGAGAAGTGTGGGAACCAGTATATGGACTGTTGGCTGAAGCATCTGGTGTGTAAGCTGTACAAATGATCCCACTGCCAGATAAGCATGCAAGACTGGCATTAACAGTATGGAAATCACCCCTGAGCATACTAACACTGTAGGCACACCCAGCTGCAGTAGCACCCAAGTCTGGAGGGGAGATTCCTTGGACTGCTGGCATCCTGCTTGCTGCTGCCCAGAATGAGGCGGCCACCACCCAAATGATGGTGCTGACCACTATCTCTGCCTGTTCTAGAGTACTGTGCATCCCTCATTTGCTTCCATGTTAGCCATTACATGGTTGTGCTTCTCACAAGCCTCTTGCTGATCTGTCTGCAATGACACAGTGATTGACTTGAGTCAAGCAATGTGCAATCTTGATTGTTGTTGAGTCTCTTCTGGTTGCCAGCTCATCACATTGTACACAGAATATGAGGCAGGCAACGTGGACCATGTTTTGCAGAGAAGTGACGTCTTGCATCGTGATTGTTTAGACCATGGCTTGAGCATGAGCTCATTGCCAGCCTTCATGCCTTGTGACTGGTGAGCAGACCATTTTCTGTTGTCAGTGTTGGCAAAGCAACAGCCTGACTGTGATTTGCCTTGTTGTCATTGCAATCAACTCAACCAGTTGTGACGCAGGACGAGGAGGTTGACCGGCGATATCACATTGTCATCACTGCTCAAGGAGCTGCTACCCATTGGCAGGCTCGTGTCCACTACTACTGGTACAAAAAGGTGTCCCTTGCTTTCTAGCACAAAAAGCAGCAAGGTTGCCAAACTGCTTAGCTAGGCATGCTGATCTGAATTTGCTCTAGAAGCTTGATCTAGGCTTGATGTAGAACTGTAGACAATGAGCTGATTGAACAAGCAGAAGCATCTAGTGATAGCATGATTGTATGAGGGACAGAAAGAGCTTTTCAGCTCATATTGCCGAGCAGGCTACAACATGATACGCAAGAATATGCATGAGTGCAAGTTGCATGTGTGCAATGTCGTAGAATTATCATGTTGCTCATTGCATGCTGGTATGCAAGTGTGTGGGTGTCACAATGACTTTTATAAATATGGAAAACCTGAATGTGGTGTAGTTCATCGTGTGCAAGGCAAGCCATGAGTGTTACACTTCGCTATGCAGGTGAAAGCACAGTGCGAAGCAGCAGGGAAGTGTGACATGGGGGGCTTCACGCGCCTTTTGCACAGTGGGTACTCAGACGAGCTCATGGATGAGATCCCTTCTTTTGTAGCCAACCCCCTGCCTGATGAAGGCCACAAAGGGTCAGTTTCATATCAGCATTTTTGCCAACTTGCTTGAAGGACCACTCCTGTGAATGATGTTAAAATAAGCTTGGCATCAGCGCAGTAGGCATGTTTGCTCATACTACACATTGCACATTGTCGCTCATAGCCAATGCCATTTGAACGTCTGCTACACCTCACAAGCTGGTCTTTGTTGCAGGTATGTGGTCCTGAACAGGCCATACGCCTTTGTGCAATGGCTACAAGGGGCGGCAATCACAGAGAAGTATGTGTTCATGTCAGAACCAGACCACATATGGCTGAAGCCTATGCCCAACCTCATGGTGGGCCAGCGACCCGCCTCCTTTCCCTTCTTCTACATTGAGCCCTCCAAAACAGAGTTTTTACCCATCACTCAGAAGTTCACTGGGCCACTGTCCCGCAAGCAAGCAGAGAAGATTGCACCCGTAGGTATGAAATGATGATCAAGATGCAAGCTGCAATGATGCTTCCTAGGACCTGCACTGGCATTCTCTTCATGAACACAAATACCTGGTAGCAAGCTGCATGTGACTGACTGACATGACATTCTGCCTTGGTAGATCATCTTATGTTTTGGCAGGCATACTGACGCTGACCAACTGTGATGTCTAAGGCAGATCTGTCCCGAAAAAAAGCTGCATGTTGGCACCTTTTATAGCTGCGAAGCTGTTTCTATTTGCATATGGTTACCACGCTGCTTATAGGCAATGCACCAACCCTGCTGAGCCTGGCCCAGCTGCAGAAGATGGCTCCCACATGGATGAACACGTCCATGGCCATCTTCGCTGATCAGCAAGCTAACAAGGTGACCATGCTATTCTTTGCTGTTGCATCATGGAAAAGTGAGCATAGCACTTTATGATTCTCTATAGCACTCTATAGCATAGCTGATAGCACTTCATGAATCAAGGTGCAGCTTTTCCATGTGTGTTGTAGATCAACATCAGAGCTACCGTAGTTACAAAATCTCATCTGGGCTATATCTTGAAGCGGTGTGAAAGTTTTTCGGTTGAATCTCAGCTCAGAAGCAAGAGGCTTAGGTGGTTTGGTCATATCTGCAGAATGTCTGACAGCAGATTGCCCAAAGTACTCATGCATGGTTAGTTAGCAGGCCAAAACTGTCGTGGCAGACCTAGGACTGAACGATATTGTTTTGTTTGACATTCACAAGTTGAAGTTGAACCGTTACAGCCGTGATGCTGTGAACAAGCCTGTCTGGAGGGAACTGACTTGCGTAGCATGTGCCTGATGCCTGCTGGCTAAGTACACGTATTAAGTATTATTATTATTGTTATCTGGGCTATATCTTATTGTGCTACAGGAATGGGGATGGGTGCTGGAAATGTATGGCTTTGCCATCTCTTGCTTCAAGGAAGATGTGGGTCCTATTGACCTGCATCTCAAGATGATGTCCCAACCACCATGGGATGAAAAGATGGACCCATACTACCTGCTGCATTACACCTATGGCAATGACTACACCTTGGAAGGTACATTCACACCTGGCAAGATTGGAGCATGGCGCTTTGACAAGCGGTCCTACTCAGAGAAACCACCTCCAAGAAATTTGGGTGCTCCTCCAGATGGCATGAAGAATGAACTGGTAAGTGAATCTGATCTGAACACGTGATACAGTTTGTCATGCAAAAATGCTGTCAGCAAGGCGATACTGCATTTCATGGGCAATTTGTGAGCTGCAAAGTTGTGGGATGCAACAGCTGATGACATGCAGGTACGACATTTGATCAATGCGCTCAATGAGGCAACAAATCATATCCCTGGTTGGGATGAGTACAGCGCAAGTGGAAGAGCCACGCAGTTTTGGGATGGCAAGTTGTGACAGCAATGCACTCAATAAAGTTGAGAGGAGAAACAGAATTTCAAGGTTTTGCACGCAGTCCCCCTCATACTTGCACAGATGAAGCCACGACTTTTTACATTTATTGAAGTGACATGTCTGCAGATATCTCATATCCACATTGTGCTGGATGCCTATGAGAACTGAGCTGCAGAACATCCTCATGTTGTGCTTCTGCGTTGGCATGATTTGCTAGCCTCCAGCGCCAAGCAGATGGACAGCCTTGTGGCTTCTAGGTTATCATGAGCTGTTCCCAGGGTGCTAGCTTCCCTGATAGATCAGATCTCAGATACACATTCCGAGAGATGCACTGCAGAGCCTGGTAACATGCCTGGATTATGGGAATGTATTGGTAGAGTATGCAGTGATGCAAGGTTGTGTCACATTAAAATACATCCCAAATTTCCCGTCATGGTGAGATCTGCTGACGTGAACGCGGGATGTATTGCTGACTGACAGGTTAAGGCTGCCATTTCATGCATAGTGCATGTACACGTAGAGCCAAGATTGAAGGTTGTACCTGGTACTCGGTGACGAGCCTGTCTGCCTTGTGATTGAGTTCGGGGACACAGACACAATGTGTATAATCCCAAACAATGTGGAAGACATAGTTGTGCCAGTGTCTGCACTTGCACAGAAGCTTGCAAAACATCAAGCTGGCATACGCATCAGTGAACAGCCGGGTGGCCACCATGCATGGTACAAAGCTGTACGACATATATCTGGGCTCAGACCCATTGCGCTAGAGGCATCATAATGTCTTCTACCAAAATAAGTACCTATCTGTACTAAGTCCCAGCGCACTCTTGCACGCGATCTAGCAAGAACCTAAGGAGAATCATTCACCAATAACTTCTTTGAGCAAGTGTTGTGCAAAGAAACATGCTGCCAAAGGCAGCTGCTTGTGTCAGGGAACTGTGGTCATTGCTGTCCAGCACGTCGCCTTCGAAAAGCCAGCCAGGAAATGGCTGCCGCTACTGAGACAGCTAGACCTGATCATACAGCTTCAATTGCTTGATGATGGCATCAATCTTACTACTGGCGCCTGGACCTATTGCAACTACAGTTCTGTTTGGAGGGCCACCTTCAGTGTCAGAAACCATAGCAGTGGCCAGCCCTGCACACTGATGCAAGTGTCATTTGCTGACAAGGACATCAGCAGATCAAAGCCAAACAATACTTGCCAGCGTCACGGGCTTGATCTCTAAGTGTCAGTAACTCCTTGACGTTGTCTACTCCCAGGCAAATCTTCACAGAGCTGGTTGATTCCTGCATTGCAGGCAGAACATTGACCAGTCTGCTGTTTCGACCGAGAAGTACTGATCAGGAACTGCAGCGGCAGGCCTACCCACGCTTTGTAGGCAGGATCCTTGGACCTCCAGCTTTTCTTGACAGCTGACACTGATGCATGACACGCTTGTGCAGCAATCTTGCCAGCTCCCTGTGATTGGCAATGCTTTCGTTCAGTCAGCTAGCTAGACACAAGTCTCCCGTGTAAACGGCAATCAGACTTCACAAATACCATCTTAAGGTCGGTTCTGATGAGAATAGCTTGTTTGTAGTCAGCGGTCGAATACGCTGACGCATTGAAAGATATTTGACCGGTATTAGTGCGCCGCGGAGGCCTGCGCCCCGATGTGCCTACGTCTCTTGGTGTTGACGGCTCCGAAAACGAGTCTTGCTCTGAATAGGTCTCAGCTTGCGACTGATCTTCTTCGATATCTTCTGGCACCGTTGCATCCTGTGACTGATACAGACAGCACAGTGTCCAACCCGCTGTCAGAGCCGCAACACCCGTCAGCAGGAGGGAGGTGCCTGTGTGTTTGCGCTCGAGCAGCGACCAATAGTCTCGGGCCATGCCTGTCCACCAAACTATGGCAAACAATGACGCGCCTCGATGGCGATTCACATCATAATTGCATATGGCTCTACGCTGGGTTTCAGTCGCGCTTATCAGGCTCTAAATCTGGAAACTCTTTATGGTTCATCGATGGCTCAATCCAGACTCGTACGGCTAAAGCGGCACGGAGCGCGTGTGGATTGGCTGCAACTTTCTCAAATGAATGCAAGCCAGTGCTCCTACTACAGCAAGCTAGGCAAACCTGGCCATGAATAATGTCACTGCATTTTCAGCAACCTTTCCAGTTGTACAGTACCAGGCTTGATCGCTAGTGCGAGCCAAAATGCATGTGGTGGTCTTAGGAATTGTGTGTTGTCTGACTGAGTTCACAGAAAAAGAACTCTGTGTGTTGTCTTGCTCAGACATTAAACATAAACCCAATACAATACACATGCGCACAGCTGTACAAGCTGAGTGGTCAACGTGCTTGTCATGTCATGACTTCATTTGTCTGACTGTAACCTGGCTGACTTGACATGACAAACCTGACATCTTCCCACTACATACCAACCACTCAGCACGCAGACCTGTACATGATGAATCAGGCCGCCATTCAGGAGGTCTTGCTGTAGGTCTAGCAATCACGTCCATTTTGTGGGAACAGCTGATGTTGTCAGCTACCTCTGGCTAAAGTTGACAGATGTTGTGCTGGGTACCCTGAAGTGTACATCTGCGTATGTTACATGCCACAGAAGCAGAATTTTATCACTCAGAAACTCATTCTTACTGTCATCTGCCTTTAAGAATGCTTGCAGAATGATGCATTGGAGTACCAAAGCAGGGGTGCCCAGACTCTGGCCTGTGGCCACCTCAACGCTAGCACTGCAGAGAACACAGGTATTTTGAAGGCTGAGCAGCAGCCCTGTTTGCCTACAGGTAGTAGCTACTGCATCAGATGATGACAAGCTGCCTGCACAATTGCTTAGGCACAACTGTGTTGCTGCTTTAGGGCCCTAAACCTGGGGCCCAGAGCTACTGGGGTTTTGCCAACGAAACAATCTCCTTTGTATGAAAGGCAGGACCCTGGAGAATGAGTGTGGACAGTTCACCTTCCAGACTGCAAAGTGTCCTTGGCCATTTTGTTGCGTGTGAACAGCGAATGGCAGCAATATGATCATTATGTGTGCTTGAAGAGGCCTGCGGCTACAGCTCTGATTGCAAATCACTCATTTTGGGAAATGCTCCTTAAATTTTGGGCGATGCCCCTACTTTCAATCCATCTGCAGCATCTGTTCTCAGGGTGCAATATGACGCTCACAAGGCTGAAGCATACCAAAGATGGTGGAGACCTTGAGAAACAGTGCTTGCTGTGGCTGTTCAACCGCATGCTTGCCAACTACTTCCTAGAGCATCTGTCTGCAGGCACTGTGGTCTATAAGTCCAATGATGAATCTGACGTGTGCAACTACAGTTCTGGGATTGCCGAGCTGTTTGCAATGCTTTTAGAGCAGAAAACAGCCTCATGGGCTGAAGAGCATGCCGTGGAAGCCAAGGGGCAGGCAGATTTTAGAGAAGACTACCGCACACGACAGCACTGCAGTACAATCATTGCAAGTTGACTGTGTACCATCTTCAGATGACTGATGGGGGTCAAGCAAGGGTGTCTGCTGAGCCCCTCACTATTTGGACTGTATGTTGATGCACTGGAGAGGCATCTGCTGGCAACTGCTGACATTGATGTGCCTGCTCACAGGGGAGTCCTAGTGCCGCTGTTGCTGTATGCTGATGCCCTCAATTTGATGTCTACAACTGCAGCAGGACTGCAGAAGCAATTGGATGCTCTGGCAAGCTTATGTGATAAGCGTCAATTTACAGTCACTTTGAGCAAGACAGAGATAATGATTGTTGAAGCTCGGCATGGTAGTGTTGCTGACCTGGTGCTGAGCAGTGCAGATGTGGAGAGCGTGGTGAGCTTTGAATACCTTGGCTTCACCTTTCATGCCACCAGAGACATGTCTTTTGGGACAGGGTTCTTGGTGGCAGCAGCTACAGAGGCAATTTTGACTATGCAGCAGCAGTGTGCACTACTAGGCATCAGGGCCCTGCTCAGCAGTGCAACCTATTTGCCACTCTCTTGCTACCCATTCTGAGCTATGCTATTGCAATCTGGAGCATGAAACTTAGCTATGGTAAACCTGCAGATCTTCTAGAAGTCTTGTATGAGAGCCATTTGGTGGGGATCCGAGAGTCCACAGAAAATGAGATGTTACTAGCAGAGTTGCACCACTTTCCACTGCAGACCCACTTCTTGCAGCAGATTTTGCATTTTCACCATGAGATTGGACACCCTGCACCACTGAGGTACTTTATCACAGTTGCAATGATGAAGGAGTATCGACAGAAAATGGGAGTGTAAACAATGCTTGGCAGTGGCCAAAAGAGCATAACGAGCTGATTACTGTGCTTGCAAATCTTTTTTCGCAAGTTTGACATCGCAACCGTTGAGCAAGCATAGCTAATGCATGTTGACATTTCCACAAATACAATGAACTTGGCTATATTGTGTTGTACAAAAGCCCGTCGGCCTTATCTTTTCCTTGTTTTTTTATGGACTGGATCTCAGATACGCATCCCTAGGAACGGTCTGGTATCTGTCGTTCAATAGGCGGTTACAGATTCACATGGCTGCCATGATTCATGACACTGGCAGACACTGAAAGGAAGGATGGACTATAGCACTTGTATCATTCATTACAGACTGCAGATGATAGACTAAACTAAATTACTTTTTGGTTGTCTAGCTTACAGACAAAAGCAAGCATGCAAATTTGTCTACAAATTTGTACATCATCAAGCTTTACAGCTAAATCAGTATGGTGTTTTCCCGGGGATTGCTTTTCGAGCAACAAGTGCACAGATCCATAAATTGTATTCACAATAACTGCTAATAAAATGATTCATTGGCAGTTAGTACAGGCAGCAAATCTACTTGTTGATCTCCTTCTTTGCATCACCCTTAGCTTGCCTGGCCTCACCTACAGCACGTATGTTGCAATGTAAGGCAGCCTTGCAATACAACACATTTGCTCGACAATCCAATTGTCTACTCAGCATCACCTGCAATGTTGGATAACAGCAAGGCAACACCATACCTAAAACACATGCAGGGACAGCATGACTGTTTGTCAACACAGGCTACAATCTGGAATAACTAGTTCACCTTCTGCCTGCTTGGCATCGTTGCCAGTGACCTTGTGCACATTCTTCTTCAAACCACCAGCCAAGGAGTCACCGGCACCCTCAGCGTATCCCTTGGTCTATATGGAAAAGTCAACACGTGACGGCCGAACATAGGAAAGCGAACAGATTAGGAAGCCGAACACAATCAACCTTGTACATACCTTTGCGGCTTCAACCTCAGCATCTCCCTCGACGCGCTGTTGCTTGCCTGCAGAAGCGAGGGAATGAAAGTCGGCGTATGTCACTGTGATGCGCCTAGCAAATTGCAGCTCTCGTCAGACAAACTTACCCTCAGCAGCCCACTGGTCTGACACTAGTCCGCCGACATTCTCCTTGATGGATCCGGCTGTTGACTTGGCATTGCCACCAGCCTACAAAACCCACAGCCCGTTTAGATCCTTTGTATCCGGAAAGGCGGTGAAGGACCGCGCAGCTGCAGATCAAGCTTACCCTGCTTGGCTCAGCACCGGTCATGTTGCGGATGTGTAGGTATAAGAACGGCTCGAGAGTGTAATAGAAGGCGTAGGTTGTGAAGGGACAAAAAGTGACGCGTGCAAGAGTTGGCCAAAGTGAGGTGTTGTACTACTGAAGTTTCCTGAATCACACCTGTGCAGCTGAAGTGCAGCTAGGAATATCCTAGTTGGAACGTGACTGTGTACGACACGTGTGCAATCACGACATCGTACGGCAAGCGGGTCGGAGCGCGTCAAACCCTCCGTATTGACGTTTGAATTTGTTGAACAGCACTCAGCCAGTACGCAACAGAATGAAGCAAGTCGCATCTTGCGCAGCGTATGCTTGTGTGCAATTGTAGAACCAGTTTGACCCTTGTTCTGGCGTGCGATCGTGTGATGCCATCTAAACAAGCGTTTGCACACGTGCACCGCAGACAGTGTTGAGGTGTTGTCGTGCTCGACGGTGCCGTTGCCGCCTGTTGGGTTAGCAGCATCCTTTTGGCAACTGCTGTTTTCAAGTGCATCATCAGAGAATGAGTTCGGACATCGAAAACTCATCAGCCCAGGTGAGGTTTTCGCGATCACTCTCGCTAGGTCAGATCTTACACGCGTCGCAAGTTGCACCAAGCATGTGCGAGGCTACTGCGACATGATTGCAAAGCCAAAGCTCACCGGCAGCATTGATCTTGTCAAGAACTCAGTGTAATCTGCAGGCCTTGCCAAGCAGGCAGGCAAGCAAAGACAAAATCGCCTTGCAACCATCGACCAGCGCTAATGTGCAAGGTGCCAAAGCTATCGAGGACATCTACCAGAAAAAGTCACAGCTTGAACATATTCTGCTGCGACCAGACACATACATTGGCAGCACAGAAAAGAAAGAGGAGAAGCTGTGGGTACATTACGACGATCAGCTGGTGCAGCAAGAGATAAGTTATGCGCCTGGTTTGTACAAGATCTTTGATGAGATCCTAGTCAATGCAGCAGACAACAAGGTTCGAGATCCTAAGATGGACACCCTGAAGGTGGATATCTCAGCGGTGGGGTTCCATATTTGCAATCTCTGGTTTCTAAGCAGCGCTTCACCATGTAAGAGTATATTCTCATCTTGATGTTGATTGTGGGAACTACAGGAGGACAATCGTATATGTGTATGGAACAATGGTGATGGTGTACCTGTTGAGATTCACAAAGAGGAGAAGGTGTATGTGCCAGAGCTAATCTTTGGCCACCTGCTGACCAGCTCCAACTACAACGATGATGAGCAGAAGGTGCCATGCATCATCACATCTGTGCTACTTGCCACACAGCTGGAACTCGTGCAGCAAGGTGTAACAAAGAGTACGAAATTATGTGCAGGTCACTGGTGGCAGGAATGGCTATGGTGCCAAGCTCACTAACATCTTTTCAACTGAGTTCATTGTGGAGACATGTGATGGGCAGAGAGGCCGTAGATACAAGCAGGTTGTTCTGATGCACACATTATCTTGTGTTCACTGTGCATGCAAGCTAGTTGTTCAGTCACAAAGCCTTGTGCCGCAGGTTTTTAACAGCAACATGAGCAAGAAGAGTGAGCCCAAGATCACCAGCTGCAAATCATCTGATAACTGGACGTCAATTACCTTTAGCCCTGATCTGGCAAAGTTTGGCATGGAGTCTCTTGAGGAGCATGCTGTCATGCTGATGCGCAAGCGCGTGTATGACATGGCTGGTGTCCTTGGCAAGACAGTCAAGGTAGCTCTCATGACTCGTGTGGCATTAAAGTATCAGCATGCAAACAAGCTACGCCGATGCCCTTAACACTGCTCAGATGCAACTGCAACAGCCTTTGCAGCTTCATCTGACCAGCAACAAGTGTGGTCCACATGTCAGAATACAATAATGCCTGCTCTTGCCTGTACAGTAGCCAAAGCAGCGTAAAATAGGTTTACACACTCTTTGCTATGCAATATATTGTTTGTCAGAATGCATTCACCCGCCTTCTGTGAAGGCGTCTGAAGGCATGGCAATGTCCAGCAAACATGATTGACCAGTTTGCTGGACATTGCTATGCACATAGCGCCTTGCTTTCTACACAATCATTACACCTTCCTGCACTGCAGGTGTTCCTCAATGGCAGCAGGGTACCTGTGAAGACCTTTCAGGACTATGTCAACTTGTACCTGTCCCCTGGTACTCAGAGGATCTATGAGAAGCTTGGAGACCGCTGGGAGGTGTGCATCAGCTTGGCTGAGCAAGGCCAATTCCAAC